>JGI12048J13642_10372876_pt1 | contig 16622 bp, 12 predicted proteins | sample ElkSlonscriptome_16_FD_13642 | JGI IMG/M metagenome (IMG submission 13642)
AATTTAAAATTGTTGGACCGATATCGGAAGAGTTTTCAGCGCGGATAGAGAACAAAATGCTAGAGAATCCTGACGTATTTAAGAATGTTGAATTTACTGGCCCAATTACAGACCGAGTAAAATTGTACCAGGAGTATTCTAAAGCGAGTGTATTCTTTTTACCGTCTCGGTTTGAATCTTTTGGAATAGCATTCGTTGAAGCCTTATTCTTTGGGAACGTATTAGTAGGACACAGCAGAATGGCGGCATTTAACGATTTGACAGACAATGGAAAACTCGGAGAATATTACAATGACAACGACCCAAGATCGTTTGCTGCTGGTCTGAAAAAGGCAGTAGAGAAATCAAAAGAGTCAGGCATACAAAATCAAATAGAAGAACACGCCAGGCAAAACTTTTACTGGTCTAATCTGGCGCGAAGATTATCTTCACGCATCAGAAATGAGTAATCCCCTTCTATCTGTCATAACCGTATCTTATAATTCGGCCCAGACGATTGCAAAGACCTTAGATTCTCTAAGAGAGCAAACATGCCGGGATTTTGAATCTATCGTAATTGATGGAAACAGTACAGATGGTACGCAAGAGATTGTACAATCTTATGATGATTTGATAACTCAATTTGTTTCTGAGTCAGATAAGGGCATTTACGATGCTATGAATAAGGGAATAGATCTGGCAAGGGGGAAGTACATTTCCTTTCTCAATAGTGATGATCGCTACCCAAATCATACCATTCAAACCATATTGGATATAGACTCGGATGGAGATATTTTATACGGAAATATGATAAAGGAGCGAAAACTCAATGGTAAAATATATACGCGAAAGGTAAAGCCCGATCTTTCGAATATGGAGCAAACCATGAGTGTTTTTCACCCTTCCATTTTTGTTAGACGCGAGCTGTTTAACCAATTGGGAAAGTTCTCTTTGAAATACAGCCTGGCCGCAGATTACCACTGGGTGCTAAAGGCATACCTTCAAGGGATTAGGTTTGAGTATATTGACTCTCCTTTGGCTATTTTCAGTGTTGGCGGTGTGAGTAATTTTACCTGCGCATCTTACAAGGAAGCAGCAGAGATTCAGAAAGAGTTGGGCTTACCGCATGAAGCGATGTTAAATCAACATCTTCACTGTAAGCGTAAAATGATAAGAAATAGGTTGATATCCAGAATTGCCAGATTACCCATTTTGAAAACGATTTACGAAAACCGCATTAAGAAAAATTGGTCTTGACTACAGTTTTTACATATTGCCTGGCCTTTAGATATAGATTAAACGGATTGCTCTTAACCATTTACCTTAACCTATGCGGTTGTAAGGCTGGTAGGGGTCTTAAGGTATTGAGATTCCCAACTTTTAAGGATGTTCCCAGGGGCAATATTGAGATTGGAAATCGTGTTTCTATCGGTAGAGGAGTAGTGTTCGAGATACCCAAAGAAGGGACTTTAATTGTGAACGACCAGGTAACAATTGGCGATTACAATCGCTTTAGCTCCATGAATAGAATTGAAATTGGGAGCAAAACAGCCATAGGAGAGAGTGTGAGTATTCGGGGAAGTTTTCACGGAGTTAAAAGAGAATTGCCAATTATAGATCAGCCGAGTAAGTCAGAGCCTATTTTTATTGGTCAGGATGTTCTTATCGGTGCCTATTCTGTTGTTCTGCAGGGGTCACACATACCAGATGGTGTAGTTATTGGCGCAAAATCACTGGTTAGAAGCCGCGATGAATTGAATAGCTATGGTATCTTTGCCGGCACCCCCCTAAAACTGATTCGATTTCGAGAATGAATACTGCCGAAGTAAAAGCTTTCTTTGAAAAAACAGATGTGTATCTCACCTTTAATTATAACCTCCGCATAAGGGCAGAAACGGTAGGTGCATTTATAGGAAACGACTACTTTGATAAAGTACTGGATATGCCTTGTGGTACAGGTGATATTTCCGCACCGCATATAGACCATTTTGGACATTTAAGCTTGATGGATTTTTCCAGCAATATGGTTGATACAGCCAGGAAGCGATTTGAAAACAGACATCAATCAAAGCTAGACTTCATAAACGACGATTTCTACAATCACGATTTTAAAGGCGAGCAATTTGATCTGGTTATGAATATCGGGATCATGGCCCATATTTCTGAACCGTGGAAATTTCTCGAAAAATCAATGAGCCTGGTTAAACCGGGAGGGAAATTGATTATTCAGAATACAGATTCAAAACATTGGTTTGCAAAGCTCATTCACGCTTATCTTTCTATGCGCAGATTGGTAGGAAAGGATAAGTACTCGCTTAATAAAATTCAAGAAAAAGAGCTCCTAAAGAGAATAGAAGATGGGGGATTTGAATTAGTGAATTCGTTTCGGTACAACCAGTCCTTCCTTGGACTCTCCAGGTTTTTCAGTAACGATCTGAAGTATAAGCTAACTCGTAAGTACTTTGGTTATGTGGGCAATAATAAACACGCTCGCGAAGGGAGTGATGCCACTTTTATTTTCCAGAAAAAATAATGAGGGTACTTCTCATTCCAGAGCTCTATCCCACCGATGATAACCCCATAGCGGGAATCTTTATCAACGATCAGATCAAGGCCATCAAGCGCTTTTCGGATGTTGTGATTTACAATACCAACCCTTTTTATAAGGGGCAGTACAAGCAGCTGCAAGGAGTAGAGTACTATGATTTTCACCTGTTTTCGAAAAAACCGGTAAAATTTCTCAAACCATTTTTATATCGATTCTGGGAAAATAAGGCCCTTGAATTGGCACTCAAAATTCCAAATATCGATTTGGTACACTTACACGGTTCATCTTTACGCGGAGTTATGGCTGCGAAATTTGCGCAAAATCGTAAAATACCTTTGGTTGTAACAGAGCATACAGGGCCCTGGTCGTCCATATCTTCGCGCTATTCAATTTTTGAAAGGGCCAAGAAAGTATTGAAATCTGCAGATGTAGTAATGCCCGTTAGCAATCATCTTAAAAATGAAATGATTGATTCAGGAGTTGAAATGAAAAGGGTTGAAGTATTGGGGAATCCGGTTGATGGAGACCTGTACAAGATTCGCTCTCAAACCCTTATCCATCCAAGGCAAATTTTATTTGTTGGCCGGTTGGACGAGTTTAAAGGAGCCTTGAGATCACTAAAAGCATTTCACTCCATATACAAAGAGCATCCGGATTGGTCGCTGAGAATAGTAGGTTCAGGTTCAGAAGGCGAGGCCATAAAATTATTTATATCACATAATAAACTAGACCATTGCGTGGAATTTATTGAAGGTGTTTTTGATCGAGATGAACTGGCAAATTACTACCAGGCGGCATCTTTTTTGGTTTTCCCCAGTAGGTTTGAAAGCTTTGGACTCGTGGCAGCGGAAGCCATGGCTACTGGGTTACCTGTTTTGTGTACCAACCAAACCGGACCGCTTGATTACGCTCAGCCTGAAAATTCTATTCCTGTTGACCCAGATTCAATTGAAGACATAGCATCCGGTATGAAAGAGATGATTAATAAGCTCGATGGTTTTGACTCTTCGGGCATTAGAAAATCGATCATTGAGAACTTCGGTGTGGAATCATATTCTAGAAAATTGGAATCTGTTTATCGCTCAATCTGAGCTTGACAAGATATTTTGCAATGTTCATAACCATATGTGTTTGCGCTTTATTTCCTGGCTCTAGAATTAACATCTTTGCAATTCTCAGATTTAGTCCATGTGTGGAATATTTGGATGTGTTAACCAGCAAAACCTGAAGGGTGCCGATTTAATTCGTGTTTCCGAGACTCTTAAGCATAGGGGGCCTGACGATGAAGGTTTTCTCAGTTGGGAAGGAGGCAGGGCCAGACCGTATTCGGGCCCGGATTCTAAGGTGAAGTCAACTCCATTGCAAAGTGATTTCCAAGTAAGAAATGCCCTGGTTCACCGCAGACTATCCATCTTAGACCTGAGTGCAAAGGGCCACCAACCCATGTCGCTGAATGACAGAAACATCCATATTGTATTCAATGGTGAAATCTATAATTTTCAAAAGCTTGCACGAGAGCATAACCTGGAGCTTCAATCGGGCAGTGATACGGAAGTTATTCTTCGGCTCTATGAAAAATTTGGCATAGAATGCTTTGGTCTATTCCGCGGAATGTGGGCCCTGGCAATACTTGATCTGAAGAAGAATAAACTGATTTTGTCTCGAGATAGGTTTGGTATAAAGCCTTTGCATTACAGAAGCAGTGAAATGTCTTTTGCCTTCTGTAGTGAAATAAAGCCATTGCTTTCTCTCAATAAAAATGAAAGCCCTGAAATAAGCACGGATTCTATGTTGGAATACGTAGTGTTTGGCGCTTCAAATGATCCAAATGAAACTTTTTTTAAGGGGATAAATTCACTTAAACCGGGCTGCTCTCTTTCTATTGATTTAACCACGCTTGCTTGTGAAGAGAGATCCTATTACGATCTGGAAGAAGCTGTCAATTCAAAAAATGGTAGGTCTAAAGAAAAATTTGAAGACCTTTTTATGGAGAGTATCCGGGAGCATATTATCTCAGATGTTGATGTAGGCTCCTGCCTCAGTGGAGGGCTCGATTCTAGTTTAATAGTTTCGCAAGCAGCGAAAGCTTATAAAGGCACGTTCCGCACCTATACTTGCTCATTTCCGGGTTCGGATATTGATGAGTCTCGATTTGCCAGAATTCTCGGTGAAAAATATTCAAGGGTGCAACAGCATTTTACAAATCCCCGAGGCCCGGAATTTCTGAATTCAATTGAGCACCTAATTGATATTCATGAACGACCAATAGGATCTGCATCCATTTTCGCTCAGTATGCGGTGATGAAATTAGCTTCAGAAAATGGGGCTAAGGTATTGCTGGATGGTCAGGGAGCTGATGAAGTATTGGGTGGTTATTACCCTTTTGCCGGAGCCTATCTGCTCGGTTTGATGAAATCTGGCAATATCCCGGGCTTCTTAAATGCGTACAGGCAGCTTAAGAATAATTTTAATCCCCATATGCAGAAGGCAATGCTGCGTGCTGGTTACTACGATTTACCGGCTAAAGCTCAATTAAAGGCTCGCCAAAAAGCACGCCTGGGATTTGATTTATTAACTCCGGATTATCAGGAGTATGTGCAGAAGCTAAGTCCACCATCTCGAGGAGATTCCAATTTTAAGAAACTGGGTCTGAAGAGTATTCAGTACGGCCTCTACGAGCTTCTTCAATACGAAGACAGAAATGCAATGGCCTTCAGTATTGAAACGCGGGTTCCATTTTTAGATCACCGCCTGGTAGAGTGGGCACTTACCCAAAAGCCATCCCGCTTAATAACGAAAGGTTGGACTAAGTATCCCATTCGTCAAATTCTTGAAAAAGAGTCTTTGCCTAAAATCGCCTGGCGGAAAGATAAACTGGGCTTTGTGGCTCCTCAGGAAAAGTGGATGAAAGAAAGTAGCAGAGAGCTAAACGAGCTGATTGAATCGAGAGAGATACCGGGCATTTTTGATCAGAAAAAAGTCCGTGCATTAATGCATAAACCGCTCACAGAAAACGAGCATCTTTCAGAATTTTGGCGATTGCTTTCACTGGTTATTTGGAAAGAAAAATTTAAAGTAGCGCTGAAGTGAAAATTGCACTGGTAGCCGCACATTACATTCCCCGACTGGGTTATTTGGAAGTGCATCTTTCAAAGGCCTTTTCAAATCTTGAGCACAATGTTCAGGTATTTACCACTGATGTTTTTCCATCCTATTTAAAACATCAAGAAGGTGATTTTGGAACTGCTCCAGGTGGAGTCAAAGTAAATCGGTATAGTCCTATTATATCTTTTGGCCAGATTGCCCGGGTTAGGGGCTTAAAAAAACGAATCAGAGAATTTCAACCAGAATTAATTGTTGTGATAGGTCTGGGCAAGTGGTTTCCCAAACCCGTTTATGATCTGAATATTCCCATCTATACTTTGTTGGGTGATAACGCTTATACTTACGCTAAGGCCAGTTGGAAATCAAAACTACTTTTTGAACTTTTCAAGCGTTCAACTTATCAAAAGGCTCTGAAGAAAAGTGCCAGAATCTATCACTACACGCCTGAAACGCCAGATGTAGTGGGCTCTATTTTAGGAAAGAATTACAAGAAGCATCTGGACAAATCCATTGAAATTACCCTAGGCTACTGGAGTAACGAATTCTTCTTTGATCAAAAGCTCCGGAATGAATGGAGAGCCAAATTGGGTTTTGGGCATAATGATAAAGTCGTAATTACTGCGACAAGAATTGTGGCTGAAAAAAAGCTAGAAGATCAAATTGCTTTTTTTAAAGATTCAGATGACAGCATAAAATGGTTGATTTTAGGGGCTTCTGATAATGCCTATTCAAAAAAGCTCCAAAGATTCCTGGAGTCTAGTTTAGGTAAGGAGAGAGTTATACTGCTTCCATATGCATCAAGATCCGAACTGAATAATTATTACAATGCAGCTGATTTGGCGCTTTTTACCGTTCCGGCCATCAGTATATTCGAAGCTCTGGGCGCGGGGCTGAAACTAAGAATTCCGGAAGTTGAAACACTAAGCCGGCTAACAAAGAAATCACTCCGTGCATCTATAATTTCAGAACCCCTTTCACCTTCTCAGTTTGACTACAATCGCATGGAAGTTGCATCTGAAGCAGAACGAGAGTTCGAGTGGCAAAACATTGCACGTAAAATTTTAGTTGAAAACCCGGTCAATTCGTGAATAATTGCTTCGCGACTTATCGTGTTATTGCCAAATTGCCTGTTTACTTTGTAATTCCAATCCCCGGTTTTGAGCTTTAGAGAATGGTGGTCGTGGTACGTTGATCTGCATTGGTCTCTCAAATGGTTTCCACTGTTGGTTGCGCTGCGTCCTATCGTAGATAATTTTTATTTCCTCAAAGAAATTAGCCCTTTTCTTTCACCGCTTTATATTGTCGGTGTTCTTACTCCCATTCTCAGTATTGTGGCGCTGTTTTATTTTAAGCTACCCCCTTTTGGTAAGACGGATAAAGCCTTTCTATATTGGTCAATAGCAGTAGTATTGAGCTGTATACTGCTACTCTTCTACGATCCATTTTCACTGCTTTCTATTGAATTTGTATTGAAACTTTCTCTTCCTGTTTATCTCTATTTTTTTCTTCGTGTTTTTATTACAGATTTGCGTGATCTGCACGGAATTTTGCAGTCATTTTTATACGCGGGGATATTCGTAGCAATTCTCTTGCTCTACGAAGTATTTGTTAATCCTATACGCGTTGAAGAGAGCAGGGGCTTAGCCCGAATTCAAGGAAATTTTGGTGATGTTGTTAGCTACGGAATGTATATCGTATTTACCTTTATAGTGGCTAGTTATTTTTTCCTGTCAAGGCAGCATGTACTCTCTTTGAGTAAACGATTATGGCTGTTAATTCCTGTTTTCCTTCTGGGAATTTTGGGGCTTTTTAATATCCATCATACAGCCACCTATTCAATTTTCGTACTTCTGATTGGAACTTTCCTAACCTTCAATCTCAAATCAAAAAACCAACCCGTTGTCATCGGAATTGTAATACTTGCAGTGATCGCTACAAGCTATTGGGGCAATCAGGTAATAACTGAAAATATTGAACCCCTTCTTGAAACAGATTTGGCGGTTTATTCCGGCGATCAGGATTCTGATAAACTCCTGCACGGCAGGGTAGGTAGATGGAGAATGATGCTAGACTTGTTCTCATCAGAATCTGTTATTGTACAGTTTTTCGGTTTTCCCCTGAAGTTTGATTACGTTTATCACTACGTCGGAATAGGTTCGCATAATGATTTTATTCGCATACTTTTCGCAACAGGTATACTCGGACTCGTACTGTATCTGAATTTTATTTCTAAGATTTTTTCCAGGGCTTCTAATCTGGGAGTAGCACAGCGCTATTTAGTTTATTCGGTATTATTCGCCTTGATATTGTACAGTGTAAGTGTTACGCCTACTTTTTACGCACCCTTCATGTATTTTGCACTAGCGGTTTTTGCCTTTTTAGCGCTTGATGAAGAACAAATGACAAGATGGAAAAACCACGAATATTAATTCTCGGCAAATTGCCACCACCCTATATAGGCCCTGCTCTGGCAACGCAAATTATTTTGTCTTCAGATCTTCAGAAAAGCTACGAATTACAGCATTTTGACACTGCATTAAATAAATCTGTTTCAGATTTTGGAAAGGTCCGAATAGGTAAACTAGCTGACCTTCAGGGTAAATACAAAGCCTATAGAAAAGTGCTTAAAGCGTATCAACCTGATTTAGTGCTCATCCCGATCGGTCAAACTTCAGCGGGTTTTTTTAAGGATGTTCCATTTATTAGGTTAGCCGCCCTGTCTAAGGCTAAAACTTTGCTCCACCTAAGGGGAAGTGCCTTTAAAACCTGGTACGAAGGACTCGATGTATTCAGAAAAAAGGTAGTCGCAAAAAGTGTTTCCAGAGCTGATGGTGCAATCGTTTTAGGTGAAAACCTTCGTTCTATGTTTGACGATTTTTTCAGGCCAAAGAATATCCACGTTGTTCCCAATGGAGCAGATTATTCATTTCCAGAGAGAAATTCAGCACACCTTCAAATTACTTATATAGCGAATTACTTACCCGGAAAAGGTCTCAAAGAATTATTGCAAGCTCTGAAAGGCTTGGAAGATAGAGCCGATTTACCTGAATTTAAATTTAAAGCTTTTGGCGCCTGGGATAGTGAAGAATATCGCCGTGAATGCACGGAATTAGCCAACGACCTGCCTTTTGTTGAGCTCCATGATAGTATTTCTGGTGATGCTAAATGGCAAGAGCTAAGCAATACAGATATTTTTGTATTCACTCCGAAACACCCGGAAGGTCATCCCTGGAGTATTGTTGAAGCCATTGCTGCGGGTGTTCCAGTCGTTTCTACCAATAGGGGAGCTATTTCTCAATCTGTAAAAAATGGTGAAAACGGCTTTTTACTCAATGATCCGGTTCCCGGAGAGATTGAAGAAAAGTTGGCCACTTTACTCACCGATGAAAATTTGAGAACTGAAATGGGAGGTGAGTCACGCTCATTATATGAATGTAAATTTACGGCAGCGGCAATGGTTTCTAATTTGGATCGCTCATTTAAAGCTACTTTAGATTTATGTGTGGAATCTTAGGTATTGTATCGCGTAAATCTGATTCGTTTGCCTTTCAAAATGGCTTAACATCTCTAAAACATCGCGGTCCTGAAAATACGTCTTACTTTACGCATTATGTAGATGATAAACAGGTCTCACTTGGACATACCCGGCTTTCTATAATTGATTTATCCGAAGCGGGGAATCAACCCATGCACCTCGGAGAAAAATCTATGGTCTACAATGGGGAAGTGTATAATTTTAATGAGCTCCGCCAAAAATATCTTCAAAACGCGGACTTGAAGTCTTCTTCAGATTCAGAAGTTATCCTTCATCTTTTTTCTAGTTTGGGTAGGAACTTCGTAAAAAATTTAAATGGAGATTTTGCCATTGGCTTTTTAGATAAATCAGAAAACAAGATTACCCTTTATAGAGATAGGTTTGGAGTAAAGCCCCTGTACGTTTACCAGACGGATAATACCTTTGCTTTTTCCAGTGAGATTAAGGCCTTTAGGCAAATGGGTCTGAAGCTTAGCCTCGATAAAGAACAAGTTGGCAGGTATCTGGTTTACAAATATTCGCCCGGACAAAGAACGCTTTTCAGAGAAGTAAGAAGAGTTGCACCCGGATCTATATTTACTTTTGATATTCAGACGGGAAAGACATCAGAAGAATCGTATTGGGAGCTGCGCGAAGAAGAAAAGTTCAAGGGTTCCTATGCCGATGCAAAAATCAGGCTTCGGGAGTTGCTGTCAGAATCTATTTCTCATCGGTTAATTGCAGATGTACCAATTGCGAATTACCTCTCAGGTGGGGTAGATTCATCCATTATTGGGTATCATTTGAAAGGGGGCGGTCACACGCATTTTTGTGCGGTTAAGGAGAGAGCTGATCTACGTGCTGAAGGTACTACCAGCGACGGGTATTACGCCAGGAAACTCGCCGAAACCTGGGGCTTGAATCTCACGGAAATAGAAATCGGAAAAGAGCAGCTTTCCAAGGATCTTATTCGGAAGGCCGTATGGGCGTGCGATGATTTAATCGCAGACGGTTCGGCAATTCCTGCCATGCTTATCGCTGAAAAGGCGTCGCAAAATTACAAGGTGGTTCTCAGCGGTATGGGTGCAGATGAAATCTTTTTTGGATACAATGGCCATTTTCTTCTGCAGCTTGATGCGATGGCTTCAAGGATTCCCGGGCTCAAATCATTTCTTCAACCCTTCCTGAAAAAAGTTCAACCCGGAAAAGGTTCTTTCAAGGCCTATAAGCGCTATGTAAAAAAATGGGCCGAAAATCAATCGGGGCCTTACAGCGCGGCGCGTTTTAGTCTTGTTGGAGATGTTCAGTCGGCAATTTCACTGTCAAGATCCAATCCGAGTCTTGAATTTCTGTTTTCAGACTTAATCGGGCAGGAAAAGAGTTTTAACAATCTTATGAAGTTTGAGCTAGACAATTTTCTGGTGAAAAACAACCATTATCTGGATCGGACTTCCATGGCTCATGGCTTGGAGAGCCGCGTTCCCTACCTTGACCACCACCTTGTAGAGTTTGTCGCTACAATTCCGCAGCAATGGAAACTAGACTGGAAATTTAAATCCAAAAAAATACTTAAAGAGGCCTATGCAGATGTATTGCCTGATTACATCACAAAGAGAAGAAAAGCGGGTTTTGGAATGCCCCTGAGATCGCTTCTTTCGCAAGACGCAATTCGGAGCGGTTTAATTGACCGAGAGCTACTTGGCGATCTGGATATCTTTAAAATGGAAACGCTGGATCGATTGGAAGAAGAACATGTCTCGGGAAAAGCCGACCACTCCGCCCTTTTATATGCAGTAATCTCATTCCAGGAGTGGTATAAAATCTTCTTCGAAGAACCTGTCTCAGTATCAAAACCTGAATCGTTAATAAGTCAATAAATCCGTGTAAAAAACGGCTCTGATACCTTCTTCATCAAACCATTTGGATGACTAGGTTTGTATAAGATTTAAAAGCATCATTTTGCAACAACTTGTTCAAAGTCTGAAAAACGGTAAAATGGAGATCCTGGATCTTCCAAATCCATCTCCTTTACCTGGAACAGTTTTGGTTAAAACTCATTTTTCGGCTATTAGCACGGGTACCGAGGGCAAAACAGTTTCAGATGCCAGAAAAGGCTATGTGGCCAAGGCCAGATCCCGAAAAGAAGAAGTTACAAAAGTCATTAAAGCAGCTCAGACAGTAGGTGTTTCGGAGACCTATAAGATGGTTAAGAATAAACTTGAGTCTCTTCAGCCACTTGGCTATAGCTTAAGCGGAGAAGTTATTGCAGTTGGTAAAGGCGTTGAAAAATTCAAAAAGGGAGATAAAGTAGCCTGCGGCGGAGCCACTGCTTCTCATGGCGAACTTGTCGTAATTCCCGAAAACCTCGCTGTTAAATTGATGCCCGGCACGCCCATGGATCAAGCTGCATTTACAACAGTTGGATCAATAGCTATTCAAGGAATAAGGCGGGCAGATTTGAAGCTGGGCGAATCTGCTGTGGTTATTGGTTTAGGCTTGATCGGACAACTTACCTTAAGACTGTTAAAAGCAGCAGGAGTAAAGGCTTATGGAGTAGACCTAAAACCAGACCTTATTGAGTTTGCGCAGAATAATGGTTTCAATGCAAGCTTGCGCAGTGATGAACTTATTGAGCAGGAGATCAGCCAGTTTTCTAATGGAAATGGAACAGATGCCGTAATTATTACAGCGGGTACGAGTTCAATTGATCCTGTAGAATTTGCTGGAAAAGTATGCCGCTCTCACGGGAAGGTTATTATCGTCGGTGCTGTACCCACCGGCTTCAGCCGTAAAAATTACTACCGCAAAGAGCTCAGTTTGCTCATGAGTACTTCATACGGCCCGGGAAGATACGATCCAAACTACGAAGACAAAGGAATTGATTATCCAATCGGTCATGTGCGTTGGACAGAAAATAGAAACATGCAGGCCTTTGCCGATCTGCTTGCAAATGGTGCATTGAATATTGAGAATTTAATCTCTCATCGCTTTAATTTTACATCGGCCAAATCTGCCTACGATCTGATTGTAGATCTGGAGCAATCTAAAATGGGCGTTTTGCTTGAATACAATACAAGTAAAGAACTCAGCGGTGCTATTTCTCCCAAAAATGTCCAGAAAACAAATTCTCTTTCTGTAATCGGTGCGGGATCTTTTGCGTCAAATTTTCTATTGCCAAATTTAAAAGGGCAACTGAAATTAGAAGGAGTGCTCACTTCCAGATCTCATTCGGCTGAGAATGCGAGGAGAAAATTCGCCTTTGAGCAGATTTATTCCGATCCGGATGAGTTTTTCAATAGCGATAAATCAGAAACAGTCCTAATTGCCAGCAGACATGATTCACATGCTCCGCTGGCCATGCGCGCGCTGAAGTCAGGGAAAAGAGTCTTTCTGGAAAAACCGCTTTGCCTGAATATGGAGCAGTACATGGAGCTCAAGTTCGAACTATCAAAAAGCGATTCTCCAGATCTGATGGTGGGTTTTAACCGGAGATTTGCTCCTTTAATTCAAACGCTGAAGTCAAAGCTGAGTGAACATATACCCATTGCAATTTCTTACCGAATCAATGCAGGGAAGCTTCCCGATACGCATTGGGTAAATGACAAAGAAATAGGAGGCGGAAGAATCGTTGGAGAAGTATGTCATTTTGTAGACCTCTGCTCTCATCTTTCTGGATCTCTTGTAGAAAAGGTATCAGCAGTGTCAATGGATTCATCCGAGAGTGACCACAACACCATCGTAATTAATATCTATCATAGAAACGGTTCTATCGCAAGTATTTCATACTTCAGTAATGGAAACAAAAGCATGCCTAAAGAGCACCTTGAAGTATTTTCAGGAGGAATGTCAGCTACTGTTTCTGATTTTAAAGAGATGATCGTTCATGGCAACAAAGCGAGCCGAAAGAAGCTTCAAAAACAGGATAAAGGACACGCTCGCGAAATGGAGATGTTTGTCAATTCTGTTAAAAATGGAACAAACTTCGAAATCAAAACAGATGACTGTCTGAATGCAAGCCTGGCCACATTTGCTATTGAAGAATCTCTGCTTCGCGGTGGCGAATTGATTAATTTAATTGAGTTTGAATCAGAATGGATTTCACCGAAAGCGAATTAATCAAACTAAAGCGCTCTTTGCGCTACTTGCGAGATTACTGCGAGAAGCGAAAATACAAAGGCTACGACCCCTACGATGTTCTTTTGTCTAAAGTACCCTTCGTAAAGTTCGGTAAATGGCCACCGATATTGGCCATTCAGTTTTTCAAGAGATTTCCATTGAATTTCAGACCACTCATTGGGGTGCCGAAGTCTTTAAACCCAAAAGCTCTGGGGCTTTTTTTAAAAGGTTATTGTACGTACAAGGCTCATCCGGATGCGGAACTAAAAGCGAGAGACTTATTTGAAAAATTATTGGAAGTACAGACTCCTGTTGAAAAAGGTATGGCATGGGGATATCCTTTTCCCTGGGCGAGTCCGGAGAAGTACCTTCCCGCATGGTCGCCGACATCGGTTGTAACCGGTTTTGTGGCTCAGGGTATCGATGCGTATTACCGTGCATATGGAGATGAGAGAGCGCTGGATGCATTGAATCAGGCGTGCATCTTTCTTTCAGAAGGTCTGCATCACACAGATGAAGATGAATTCTATGCAATATCATACAGCACGGTTAAGCCTGACTTTTGCTATAATGCATCTTTGCTTGCGGCTCAGACTTATGCTTTGACTTATTCGCATACGGGTCAAAGTCAATATAAATCTATCGCACATAGAGCATTGAATTCTGTACTGCAAAGGCAAAAGTCAGATGGATCATGGAATTACAGTGAAAACCTGGAAACCGGAAAACAACGCGTGCAAATTGATTTTCATCAGGGCTTTGTGTTAGACTCAATATTATCCATATGCAAATCCCTGAATGAATTTAGCGAAGCGTCTGAAGGCGCTTTGCAAAAGGGGTTTGAGTTTTATCGCGAAAAGCAATTCTCTAACGAAGGGCAAGCATATTGGCGTTTACCGGAACGGTATCCGAGTGATATCCATCACCAGGCGCAGGGTCTGATAACAGCCGTCAATTATTTTGATTATACCAACGGTAAAATGGCTGGCTTGATGGCTAAAAAGATAGCTTTTTACGCGCTTAATCACTTCCAGGATAAACGGGGCTATTTTTACTACAGAAAGCACCGAAACTTTACAGATAGAACTTCTTATATGAGATGGGGAAATGCCTGGATGTTTCTGGCTATGAGTAAGTTATTGAACTCCTACGAAAAACAGGAAAAGATGCACGGAGCAGTGCCAGAAGGGGCTAAAATATCTTACTAGGATGTCAAAATTTCTTTTTTATCTCGGACACCCAGCGCACTATCATAATTTTAAAAATCCTATTAATCGTCTGATTTCTAAAGGCAATCAGGTTTTGGTTGTAGCTCGGGCCAAGGATGTACTCTTCGATCTTTTGGAGTCTGAAAATTGGACTGTTGTAAAATTACCTCAGCGACTTTCTAATTCCAAACTGGGTCTGGCTTCAAATATTTTGGGTAGGGAATTGAAAATGCTCAGACTCTGTTTCAAGCACAAACCCAATTTACTAATTGGTACAGATCTGGTTATTACGCATGTTGGGAAGCTCTTGGGAATACCCTCCATTGTTGTAAACGAGGATGATAGTTCTGCAGTTCCGCTAATGGCAAAGTACGCTTTTCCTTATGCTACTGCCATCATGGCGCCAAATTGCTGTGATCAAAGCCCGTTTAACCATAAGAAGATTGGTTACGAAGGCTATCATGAGTTGTCTTATTTGCATCCGGATGTATTCAGCCCGGACAGGAATCATCTACCACCAGAAATAGCCCATTCGGATAAGTACTTCATCCTGAGATTTGCATCACTGAATGCGCATCACGACGATGGAAGAAAGGGAATTGACGACGCCTTAGCTGAGAAATTAGTAGGCATACTTTCAGAAGTTGGGAGCGTTTTCATCACCTCAGAAAGGCCTTTGGTTGAGAATTTGGAAAAACACAGAATTAGAATTCACCCAAAAGACATGCACCACGTTCTGGCATTTGCTTCGGGTTATATTGGAGATTCGCAAACGATGGCAGCGGAAGCGGCAGTTCTGGGCATTCCTTCTGTGCGATTTAATGATTTTGTTGGTGAATTAAATTATTTGGAGGAGTTAGAAAAAAAATATAAGCTCACTTCGGGTATAAAAACTTCCAATCCTGAAAAACTCATTGAACTGGTAAAAAAATGGGTTGAACCAAATAACTTATTAGACGAACTAAAAAAGCGCAAAAAAACCATGTTAAATCAAACGGATGATGTTTGTTCTTTTTGGGTAGAAGTGTTTGAGAATCAAGCAGTAAAGTCTCGTTAATTTCTTTGTGTAAAACTCTTTTTCAGCTCACACCATAGGCTTGGTTCAACACCTATTTTTAAGTGAGTTTATCAATGTGAAAGAGATGTTACAAGTTGCGGTTCAAATGTCTTCAATGCCCGGAGTAAGGGGCAATAATCTTTTGAAGTTTTTAAGTCCTTCTTTAAAAGGAAGAGAAGCAGCTATTCAGGTAGATAAAATCACTGATTCTCTAAATCTGCTTGAATACCGCGATGGATCTTTATGCAGTTATACCAATCTGCACAGGGTGAACGATATCAACGGTATCAATAAATTCTTTCGAACGGTAAATGAAAAGCTCAGCGATTCAGGTGTATTTATCGGCTGTGTAGAAACTTTAGAACAGCGGCGAAACCGTTTATTTAAGAAGTTTCCACCCGTTTTTAATGGAGTGTATTATTCACTTGACTTCGTGTTTAAACGCGTATTTCCCAAATTTAAGCTCACTGAAAAGATCTATTTTTTTTTAACGAATGGCAGAAACAGGGCTTTATCAAAATCTGAAGTTCTGGGGAGGTTGGTATACTGTGGGTTCAGGATTCTTGATGTAGAAGAGATTAATAACAAGTTGTATTTTAAAGCGGAGAGAGTAAAAGAGCCTTCTTCAGACCCAAAACCGAGTACAGGCCTCCTGCTTAGAATTAATAGAATTGGGTATAACGGCAAGCCAATTACCGTATATAAATTTCGCACAATGCACCCTTATGCCCAGTATATCCAGTCTTATGTTTTTGAACAAAACGACTTGCAGGAAGGAGGGAAATTTGCCAACGATTTTAGAATTACGAAGTGGGGAAGATGGATGCGCAAATTCTGGATTGATGAAATTCCGATGATCTATAACATCCTGAGAGGAGATTTGAAACTTGTTGGTGTAAGACCATTGAGCGAGCACTATCTGAGTCTTTATACACAAGAGCATAAAACCCTTAGAGTGAAAGGTAAGCCGGGATTGATTCCACCATTTTACGCAGATATGCCGAAGAACCTGAAAGAAATTATGGAATCTGAATCACGGTATATTCACTCATATGTTCAGCATCCTTATCAAACAGATTTTCTCTACTTAAAAAA
>JGI12048J13642_10461157_pt1 | contig 16610 bp, 14 predicted proteins | sample ElkSlonscriptome_16_FD_13642 | JGI IMG/M metagenome (IMG submission 13642)
GGACTGCGGCGCTGGCAAGGATGACTTTGAGATGGTTGAGGCCTGAGGCCACGAACCGGGCATAATGAACATCCTACAATGAGGCGTGCAGGATGACGTGGATATCATGAGCAACTCTGGCGGTTTGAAGCGATCACGTCGTAACCGGATGATCGGTGGCGTATGTGGCGGCATTGCAGAACACTTCGGTTGGTCGCCAACCGCAACGCGTGTCGCCTATGTACTCTTGTCCATTTTATCCGTGGGCTTTCCGGGCATCATCGTATACCTGATTCTCTGGCTGGTGCTGCCCAGCGCCTGATACCCTGTCCGTCGCGACATCTGACGACCGGCTCACCACACCCGGAAACTCAGCCTGCACGTAGCAGGCCGGTTTGCCAGGCCCCACTCTGCTCCAGCTCAAACCAGCGGCATGCCGGACCGGCAGGGTCGAGCGTGAAGCCGGGCCGGCAGGGCAGGCTGTTACACGCTGTCGAGGGCCCGGCGAGACCGGTAACAACCTTGCCTGACTCAAGGGTGTGTTGCTTGCATAAAGCCTGGTGGACATGCCCCCAGGCAATGAGTTGCCGATCCGGTCCGGTAGCCAGAACCTCAAACAGGGCTTGCGGGTTGTTTAGCGGGTAGCGGTCAATCCAGTTACTTGCCACCGGCCAGGGGTGATGATGCAAAGCCAGCAGCAAAGGTCGCGGGTCATCTGCAAGCAGATTACCCAGGACATCGAGCTGTTCCTTGTCCAGACGCCCGGGAATCTCGCCATCCCGCGCACTGTTGAGCAGTAAAACCTGCCAGTCCCCGCTGTGAATTCTCACCGGTTCGCGCAGCGCCGTGTGCGGAAATACGCGCGCTAAGGTAGCGGAATTATCATGATTGCCTGCGGTTACCCAAAGCGGCGCCTTGATGCGATCAAACTGTTCTGCCACAAAATCGTAGGACGCAGCGCTCGCATCCTCGCTCAGGTCACCCGTGGCCATCACCAGGTCGGGGCCCCACGCCATGATGCGGTCAACAATGGCCCGCAGGCCTGCATGTGGGTCCTGGCCCCGGTAGGGCGTGTTGAGAGAGCCGGTGACATGACAGTCACTGATCTGGACGACTTTCAGCATGGTTGCTGGAGGGCGATTGAGAAAGCCCCGGGCCTTGCGCGCCCGGGGCCCGGTCCCTGATCAGACGTGAACGACTTCTGCGCCCGGCGCGTTCTCGGCAACGGACTTGATGCCGTTGGCGCAGCCACTGCCGGACTTGTACATCTGGCTCTTGCCCACGGCCTGGCCATTGGTCGCCTTGAGAATAAAGTACGTGCGCCCATCCTTCGCGGTCTTGGTTTCGAAGCGGTTCTCATCCTGTGAGTTCTTGCGCACGGACTCTATGCCATTGGCGCAGGACTTGGCGCTTTTGTAACGCTCACTGGTCAGGATCACCTGGCCATTACTGGCTTTAAGAACAAACTGATCCTGTCCGTCTTTGCTCTTTGAGCACACAAATTTACCTGCCATGATTCGTCTCTCCTTCTATTAAGTCTGTTATTGATTCCCCCGTCAGACCCGCATTGGACGGATCAGACAGGCGCTTGTGGTCACCCCGTGCCATCAGAATGACCGATTTGCGACACGCTATTGCCGCCTTGACCCCACATGATAAAGCCATGAGAGTCTTTATCCCGCTTGACGAAAAAAATCTTCCGCCTGCAGACCAGCGCGAAAGGCTGATCCCCTACCAGGTTGGTTTTCTTGTCCTGAGTCAACTGTCGGACGGTACACCGGTCTGGACCTGTCCACCCGTCAGGGCTCAAACAACAGTTCCAGCGGATCGCCCCGTTCAAGCCCGAGCTGCTTCGCCATCCCCGCGTTAAGCTCCAGAACATATCGTGCCGGTCCCGCGCTGGGATAGGCAGGACAAGGATCTGCGACGCATGGCCGTGCATTTTCGGACACGCTGACCAGGGCCAGGTCGCCATCGAAATACATGATGTCCAGCGGTATCCGGGTATTCTTCATCCAGAAGCTGCGGCGGCTTTCATTGGGGAAGATGAACAACATACCGTGATCTGCCGGCATCTCTTCAACAAACATCAACCCACGGGCTTGATCCTCCCGTGTCAGGGCCAGGTCCACCGTGAAGGTTTCGCCCTTGAGCGCCACACTCGGCTGCCCGGCGGAACAGGCGGCGACGCCGGACAGGCTCAACACACTGCAAACCAATAGAATTCGAATCAACATGGACCTGATCATAGCATCGGAAATTCCGTTGTTTCATAAGCGCTTAAAGTTGATTTATATCACATACAATTGATTTTTCACCGATATCATCCCAATACATAAATTACTCGTTTACATCAGGGCAGTGAACCTGCTTTTTTTGCTTAATCAATACTTGTCTGGAGATTGAAAAAATGAATTCGAAATTGACCAAAGGAATACTGGCGCTGGCACTGCTTGGGTCAAGCAGCGCGGCGCTGGCCCATGAAAAAGGCGACTGGCTGCTTCGGGTCGGTGGTGCACAGGTGGACCCTAAATCGAATAACGGCGATGTGGTCAGTGTCGGCTCCGGCTCGTCTGCTGTTATCAGCCTGGGCTACATGATTACCGAAAACTGGGGGGTTGATGTACTGGCAGCCTGGCCGTTCACGCATGACATTAGCCTGGTCGACGGGCCCGAAGTGGCGTCCACTGAGCAGTTGCCGCCGACTGTCACCCTGCAGTATCACTTCCTTCCCAACTCGGATTTCCAGCCCTATGTTGGTGTGGGTATTAACTTCACGACCTTCTTCGACGAGGAAACCAGCGGCTTACTGGCGGGCTCTACGCTGAAGCTGGATGACAGCTGGGGTGTAGCCGGTCAGATCGGTATTGACTGGATGCTCGGGGACAAATGGTTTTTCAATGCTAACGCCATGTACATGGACATTGAAACTGACGCCTACCTGGATGGCGCGTTTCTGGAAAAAGTTGAGATTGACCCGATGGTTTACGCCGCAAACGTCGGCTACCGCTTCTGATTGGCGGGTTCAACATGAAAAAGGCCGGGTTGTCCCGGCCTTTTTTTGCAAGTGGCTTCGTGCAAGCTCAGGGGACTGAAGCGATCTCAATGCTCTGCGCTACATCAACATCCAGCGCCACCATCGCATCTGAGAACATCTCCGGCCGAAGCTCACCCATGAGATTGACAATCACCGCCTCGCTTTCCTCCACAACAAGCACCAGCGTTGCGATTTGGGCAGGCCGCGAAGCCATCAGTTAATGTCCATGTCCACGTCAAACTTGTCCATAACCTGGCCCAGTTTGTCTGGATCAATGGAGCCCAGGATGTTGAGGAAGACCGCTTCATTAGCGTCCACGGCCATCACGATTAATCCCTGCATACCCTCGCCATCGGCTTTCATGAAGATCTGCACATTCTCGCCTTCCTCGTTTACCTGGACGATCGGCTCCCAGTTCTGCGCATTGAGCATGGACTTGACGTTTTGCAGCTGCTCCATGGCAGGCGCGGTCTGTCCCTCCGTGGAGTAGATGTTGATCCGCACTCCCTTGAGACCCTCCATGAGTGCGGCGGTGTCCGGGTCATCCTTGGTCGCCTGGGACATGAAGCTCAGCAGGAACCCACCAATATTCACCATCACCTTGGGTTCGCCATACACCTCCTGTAGGCTGCCAAAGTCAACATAACCCGGCATGGCCTTGAGCTCATCTTCCTGGGCCGCTACCGGCAACGCCAACAGCATCATCGTGGTGCCGATCAGTATTTTTTTCATCAACTGTTTCATGTTTCCTGTTCCTCGTCCAAATCAAACTGGTCTGCGATGGTTTGCAGCGTTGCGTTTTTCACCGGATCACGCATACCCGTGCCGATGCTGTGTTCAATTTCCCGCCCGGTCACCAGGCTGGCTTTCTGTAAATAGGAAAATGCCAGGGCCAGATCCTGCCTGGCCTGGGCCAGCTCGGCCTCGCTGGGTGCCTGCGGGCCGCTCTGCTGAAGACCGATGGCAATCACCAGGGGTACCGCCGCAAGGGCCATGGCCCAACGTGGCTGAAACCAGCTCCAGCGCCGCGATGACTTTTCTGCGACCACCGCACGCGGGGCATGCTCCTGCGGAATGCCTTGCAGCTTTTGTCGCAGACTGTCCGGTGCACGCTCTACGGGCAAGGACGCCATCAGCTGCTGCAACTGGTAGGCCTCGACAATGGCGCGGGCCAGCGCCTGGTTCTCCTCGGCAGCCGCCTTCAAGGCATCTGCCTGGCGCTCATCCAGCTCTCCGTCGAGCAGCGCATTGATCTGCGCGTCCCACTCATTCATATCGATTCTGTCGTTCATGGTCTTACCTCAGCCAGCTGCTCACGCAGCTGTTTTCTGGCCCGGTGCAGGTAAACTTTTACCTGCGCGAGCGTCAGTTCGGTGGCATGGGCCACCTCCTCGTAGCTGTGCTGCTGAATATCCCGCAGCACGACCAGCGACCGGTACGGCTCTTTCAGACGGTTGATGGCTGTCTGTAGCCAGCTGGCCAATTCACCTTGCTCTGCGCCGGCCTGGGGACCGTGTTCGTCAACCACCATCACATCCGTCAATTCGGTCTCTGGCTTGCGGCGTCGCAACCGGTCAAGACAGGTGTTGCGCGTGACCTGCATGAGCCAGGGCTTGATGCGCTCCGGATCCACTTTGTCACGATGGTTCCAGAGCTTGATAAAAGCATCCTGCGTGGCGTCCTCTGCCTCGCTGGCGTCTTTGAGTATGTACCTCGCCAGCGACCATGCCTGGTCCTGGTAGGCCCTCACCCACTGTTGGTATTCCCTGCTCATCTCACTGAACTATACGCAGCAGCGCCGAAATGGTTACAAATCATTAGGGCAAAACATCCTTTATTTTCATGAAACCCAGCGGGGAATAAGGGCCTCAGCCCTTGAAAAGGTTTTTTGCGGCCCAATTTGGTTCCGCAGGCACTGGTAATGATCAACGATTGGTCAAACCCGTTGCACAGAAAAACGGCTCCGACCCCTTTTCGATCAGATAGAGCGGGGAAATCGGGGTGTAACTTTGGTTTAGAACATTGAGGGAGTTATTCCTATGAACCTTCGTCCTTTACATGACCGTGTGATTGTCAAGCGCATGGAAGAAGAGCGCCTGTCCGCTGGCGGCATCGTCATTCCGGATTCGGCTACTGAAAAACCCGTCCGCGGCGAAGTCATCGCAGTAGGCAACGGCAAGATCCTGGAAAACGGCGAGAAGCGTGACCTGGATATCAAGGCCGGTGACAAAGTGCTGTTCGGCAAGTATTCCGGCACCGAAGTCAAAGTCGATGGCGACGAACTGCTCGTCATGCGCGAAGAAGACATTATGGCTGTGATCGAAGGCTGATCACGGTTCCACGGCTCAAAACAGAATTTAAAGAGGATTAATCAATGAGTGCGAAAGACGTACGCTTTGGAGAAGACGCCCGCAAGAAAATGATGCGCGGCGTAAACGTGCTTGCCGATGCGGTGAAAGTCACCCTCGGCCCTAAAGGCCGCAACGTGGTTCTGGACAAGAGCTTTGGCGCGCCCACCGTGACCAAGGACGGCGTGTCCGTGGCCAAGGAAATCGAACTGGAAGACAAGTTCGAGAACATGGGTGCACAAATGGTCAAGGAAGTTGCTTCCAAGACCTCTGACATCGCCGGCGACGGCACCACGACCGCAACCGTCCTGGCCCAGTCCATGCTCACCGAGGGCCTCAAGGCCGTTGCTGCCGGCATGAACCCCATGGACCTCAAGCGTGGTATCGACAAGGCCGTGATCGCGGCGGTAGAGAACCTGAAAGGTCTTTCTACCCCCTGCACGGACAACAATGCCATCGCCCAGGTGGGCACCATTTCAGCCAACTCTGACACGGAAATCGGCAACATCATTGCCGAGGCCATGGAAAAAGTAGGCAAAGAGGGTGTTATCACCGTGGAAGACGGTTCCGGCCTGGAAAACGAGCTGGACGTGGTTGAAGGCATGCAGTTTGACCGCGGTTACCTGTCGCCTTACTTCATCAACAACCAGGACACCATGTCCGTTGAGCTGGATGACCCTTACGTGCTGCTGCACGACAAGAAAATCAGCAATGTCCGCGACCTGCTGCCGACCCTCGAGGCGGTTGCCAAGTCCGGCAAACCTCTGCTGATTATTGCCGAAGACATCGAAGGCGAAGCGCTGGCGACCCTGGTGGTCAACACGATTCGCGGTATCGTCAAGGTTGCAGCCGTCAAGGCACCGGGCTTCGGCGATCGCCGTAAGGCCATGCTGGAAGACATCGCTGTCCTGACCGGCGGCACGGTAATTTCTGAAGAAGTTGGCCTGTCGCTCGAAAAAGCCGGCCTGGAAGAACTGGGTTCTGCCAAGAAAATCCAGATCACCAAGGAAAACACCACCATCATCGACGGTAACGGCAATGGTGACGACATCGAAGGCCGTGTGAACCAGGTGCGCGCGCAAATCGAAGAAGCCACCTCCGACTACGATCGTGAAAAACTGCAGGAACGCGTGGCCAAGCTGGCCGGCGGTGTTGCCGTGATCAAGGTTGGTGCTGCGACCGAAGTGGAAATGAAAGAGAAGAAGGCCCGCGTTGAAGACGCCCTGCACGCAACCCGCGCAGCGGTCGAAGAAGGCGTGGTTCCCGGTGGTGGTGTTGCTCTGATCCGCGCCCGCGCCGCTCTGGATAACCTCAAAGGTGATAACGACGAGCAGAATGTTGGAATCAGCATTGCCCGTCGCGCCATGGAAGAGCCGCTGCGCCAGATCGTCATCAATGCCGGCGAAGAAGGCTCCGTGGTCCTGAATAAGGTCGCCGAAGGCAAAGGCAATTTTGGCTACAACGCTGCAACCGGCGAATATGTAGACATGATTAAAGCCGGTATCCTGGACCCGACCAAGGTCACGCGCTCTGCCCTGCAGCACGCGGCGTCCATTGCCGGCCTGATGATCACGACCGAGGCCATGATTGCCGAGAAGCCACAGGACGACAGTCCGATGGGCGGCGGCGATATGGGCGGTATGGGTGGCATGGGCGGTATGGGTGGCATGATGTAAAGCAGCCCAGCTGCGCAAGACCCGGGAGATACCGGGGCCAGAGCAGTCCATACCCTGACCCCACACCTCCCAAAGGAAATAAAAAACCCCGCTTCGGCGGGGTTTTTTTTGGCTTCCGCGAACAGGTCAGTCGCGGGACAGGATGGCCTGAGCGGCAAAGGAGTTGAGCTTTGGGACGTCCTGCACTTAGCTTCCGGTATCACTCTGCGTTCCCCACAGGAGCGACATTCACAAAAGGCAGAGGCGTTGGCTTGAAAAAAGGTTGGCGGGTTTCAGCCTGGCCGAAAACCACAAGATCGCAGCCCATCTCGGCGAAAAAACGCTGAGCCCTGTTACGTGTTTGCTGCACGCTGCCACTCACCTGGATCACCACGTATTCCTCTCGCTGAAAATTGTCCAAAAAAAAGCCCGGCGCGAGGCCGGGCTTATGTTACTGCCTGAAAGTGCGTCAGGGTCCTGGCGGCGATCCCTCGAAACCGTTATTCAGGATGACTTCGTCCAGGGCTTCCACGATATTTACCGTGACTTCACCAACCGAACACTCCTGGGGCTGTCCGTTGTCGCAGACCTCGTAGGAGAAGGTATCGACGCCCGGTACCGCACCCCGGCTGGTGTAACTGAAGGTTCCGTCTGCGTTAAGCGACAGGTCTCCCAGGGAAGGCGGTGACGCAGGCGCAAAGCTGACAGTCAGTACGTTACCTTCGCGGTCGGTATCGTTGGCCAGCAGAGAGCTTTCGAAAGAGCTGGTTTGCGTCGTCGTCTTACCTACAAGCACCTCCACCGTATCGGCCACGGCAATAGGTGCCGTGTTGACGTTGACGACCAACACCGTGACCGTGGCTGTCGAGCAGGCAGCGCTGGTGTCACAGACCTCGTAGTCGAAGCTGTCGCTGGTGGTCTCTGAACCATCATGGATGTACTGGAAGGTACCATCCGGATTCAGGGTGACAGCGCCATTAACCGGTTCGACGGTTGGTGTGGCACTGACCGTCATGACATCAGACTCGGGATCAACATCATTGGCCAGCAGGCTTGCAGCACCGCTATCGAGAATGGTGGCTGCACCGTTCTCGGCCACCGTCAACGAATCAGCAGCCGCTACAGGCGCATCGTTATCTCCAGTGATGGTGATCGCGACGGTTCCCGTGGCACAGCCCTGGTCCGGGGCGTTGTCGCACACTTCGTACTCGAAGCTGTCACTGGTGGTCTCGGAGCCATCGTGGGTGTAGCTGAAGGTTCCGTCCTCGTTAAGGACCAGTTCACCATTGGCAGGAGGCGTGACCGCCGTCGTGCTGACAGTGAGCGTATCGCCGTCAAAATCGCTGTCATTGGCAAGCAGGCTGGGCTCGGCAATGTCCACGGTAGTGGCCGTTCCGGCCTCAGCCACGGTCAGCGTTTCACCACTGACCACCGGCGCCGTGTTGTTGACGATCATGGTGACAGGTATCACCGTGCTGGGCGTTGCAGCCTCATTGGTTTCCGCACACTCAAAGGCGCCATAGGAACCGCGGGTGAAGCCCGTGGAATCGAAGGTCACCGTGACGTTGCTGCTGGTACCCGGCGCCAGCACACCGCTGGTCGGATCTTCGGTAAGCCAGGGAGCGCCGCAGTCAACCTGGGCATTCACGTTAAGATTAAGGCTTTGCTCAGCGATACCGAGGTTCACAAGCGGTGTCCAGGCCGGTACGCCAAAGGCCGCACCAATCAAAACCGCATTCGCCGTGCCTGTTTCGGAAGGACCGTAGAACCAGCCCCAGCTCGCGGTAGTAATGGGCAAAACGCCAATCCAGTAGGTTCCGGCGTCCAACATAGCGGTATTGCCAAGCTCCACGAGGTCTAAGGTGATGGTATCTCCGTCAAGCGACAGGCCGGCTGAAGGCACAGGCACTGCAATTTCATAAACCGAATTAGTCGCCTGGGCAAACGGTGACCCGGCAGGTACACCGCCGTCGTCAGCCCAGATGTACAGGTTCACCTGCAATGCCGTGTTGACCAGATCAGCCCCGTTCTGGAAGCCTTCCGTAGTAACGGACGTGATCGTTGTTGTACCGCCAAGCGTCATATCATCAGCGGCGATGATTCCGTTCACTCCGGGAATAAACCGGGACAGGATTCCACCGTTGGAGGAGGTGGGCTGGTCAACAATCGTTGCGTCGCCCTTGGCGTTGGGATTTATATCAAAGACCAGGTCAGACCCGCCGGAACTGGCGATGGTGAGATCAGCACTGGTGGCGGTGTCAGGATCAAGCTGTGCAAACAGATTGTCCGGCGTAATGCTGCCTACAGCACCCAGCGGAAACACGGTTACCGGCATACCCAGGGGGTTGGCTTCGCCATAGTCCAGCTCAACGCGGGCAAACTTCCACTCATCGCGCGTGGTCACCCCGGTGGTGTCCGCCTCAATGGTGATTACCTGGGGGCGTCCGGGCAAAATGGTGAAGCTTGACGGCGTGATGGTGCCTGTCATCTCCCCGTCGCCGACAAATGTTGCCGTGAAGGAAACCGGAACGTCAGACACGCTGCGCAAGGTGCGGGTCCATGAACAGGTATCGGCACAGGCATCGTCGGACATGCTCGCCAGGTTCAGGGTGCGGGCATCGCCGTCCAGTGCCGGGTCGGCCTGCGCATAGCGCCTCGCCGTCTCGTCAAGCACCACTGGACTCAGTGCTGCATTGGTCAGGTCGACCCGTCCGGCGCCCATGTCAAATGGCGTTGCGGTGCCAATGGTGCCGTCACCATTATCGTCCTGCATGACCGGGTTTGCCGTCATCATAAGGGCGGACTTGACCTCCGAGGGGGTCCAGTCAGGACGCAGGGCACGCACCAGCGTCGCCGCGCCAGCGTTATGAGGGCTGGACATGGAAGTCCCCTGCAGAATCTGGAACTCGGGCGCACCGCTGGCGCCGGCACCGTCTGCAAATGCGGCAAGAATCGCCACGCCAGGGCCTGCAATGTCAGGCTTGACAATGTTTTCGTCGTTGGGGCCCCTTGAGCTGAACGAAGCCACGATGTCCGCCGAGCCTGCATCGAAGAAGGGAAGAGCAGGGTCCTGGGATGCCAGAACTGCCGCTGTTTCGGCAGGCAGGGCCGCATTGGCGATAATTTCATCGCGAATCTGTTCCCCGCTGTCTTGCGAGATCATGAACGCAGGGATGGTTGTCCCTTCCAGTGCGCCCATGGAAAACGGGGTGCCTGGTCGATTGTTAAAGACCACCACGGCCTGTGCTCCGGCCGCCTCGGCGTTGGCGACTTTTTCGGCAAAGCCGCAGGTCCCGCGGGAGATCAGTGCAAGGGTGCCGTCACCGCCATCATCGTAAGTACCTGCGGGAATCCCGCCCCCGGCGTTGCAACCTTCGGAGTTGGCCTCGAAAAAGCGGATGGTGTTGGTGATCGTGGACGTTAGCGCCGCGCCCGTACCCTCAACCGCGCCGATTCCGGTGAATGAACCTGAATCCACTGCCCCGTCGGCGAAGAATCGCCCGTGGGAAGCGGCTGCCACGGAAGCGACCCAGGGCTCCTGGTGACCGAGGGTATCCGCTCCGGGACCCGAGTTGCCGGCGCTGGCAGAGACAAAAACACCTGCTTCTACGGCATTCAGAAACGCGATCGAATTCGCCTCATCCCAGGGTCTGGCGCCCCCGCTGATGGAATAGTTGATGACGTCCACAATCCCGTCCGCGACCACCTGGTTAATGGCGGCCAGCGTTGATACGTTGGGGCACGCCCCCAGGTTCGAATCAACCGTTGTATAGCAAACGTCGTAGGCAATCACGTTGGCACGTGGCGCCACGCCGGAGACCTGTGGATCCGCGCCCAGGTAGTTGGCCGTGGTGACGTTACCGATCGCGGTGCTCGCCACATGGCTGCCGTGGCCGTTTTCATCGTCCGGCACTTCGTCTTCGATGGCGTTGGGATCATTCTGCACCACCGGAAAAGTAAATTCATAAGCGCCGATCAGTTTGTCGTTACAGACAAAATCGGGGCTGGTCGGGTTTTCAGCGCAAAAACCGATAAAATTGCCTGCGCCGAGTGGATTGGTATGCGTATATTCCTCAACCGTACCCGGCTGGGACACGGCCGCAAACGACGGGTGATCGTGATTGATGCCGGAATCAATAATACCGACCACCATACCTTCGCCACGGGTGCCCGGGGCACCGCCCGTATTACTGCCGTTCCAGATACCCGCTGCACCGATCAGCGCGGGTCCCACGTCGGTATCCAGGTAGTAATTACGCTGGGGTTCCATCAGGCGCACCTCCGGCATCGCCGCCATGGCTGCCGCTTCATCAGATGTAAGCGAGACCACCACCGCGTTAATGGCATGCTGCATCTGCAGCATGACGTCGATATCGCGTCCCAGCGCGGTGCGGGCGTCGTCCAGAAAGGCCGCCTGCTGTTGCTGAAGGAACCGCACATGCTGATTGGTCGCGGCGCCGGTTACATCCAGACGTCCGCCGGTTCGTTCCGGCGCAGCCAGGTCCGCGGTGCCCTGAAATGCCGCCGTTGCAGAATCGCGCAGCACGACAATGTAGTTGTTCTTGGCCTGAACCGCTGTAATGTCAGCGGCCCCCTGCGCCGTTGGGATTGGCGTTTCATAGCCCTCCGTGGAAAAAGCTGGAGCAGCTACCATGCTGGTTGCAAGGGCCGATGCTATAAGTGAGGCAGTGACAGATCTACGCATGAACAAATACTCCGAATTAATTCCAGGCCAATACAAACGGATCATACATCCTAGCGCGTTGCGCGGCGTTTACAACTATTTCTGCAACGCTAATACGAAATATGTCGTTGTCGACCACACCCCTGCACCCTGTGCTTCACCACGGTCGTGTTTATTTACTCAGCAGATCAGTGGCGAAAAAAACAAGCGAATACAGAATCAGCAAAAGCTGCTCCCGGGTGATTCGGAAACCACTGCCATGGCGGCATTTGCGCAGCTCAGCGCCACCCCGCCCGGTCAAAAACCATGACCGCTGCCGCCTGGTATTCGCCGAGCTCTGCCGCGTTGATGGTGTCCGGCTGGAAGCCACCCAAAGCAAGCAGTGCCGGTGAGGGCGGCACACCTTCCACGGCCGGATACTCGTGATTGCCGTTGGCGAAGTAACTTTGCGCCGATTCGCTGGTCAGGTATTCCAGAAAGCGAATGGCGTTTTCACGGTTAGGCGCGTTGGCCACCAGCCCTGCACCGCTGACATTGACGTGGGTGCCATTGCCTCCCTGGTCCGGAAACACAACGCCCACGGCCCCGGCCAGGGCACGCTCATCTGGATCCTCGGATGCGGCCAGGCGCGCGAGGTAATAGGTATTGACCAGGCCAATGCCGCATTCACCACTGGCCACAGCACGAATCTGTCCCGTGTCGTTGCTCTGCGGGTCGCGTGCAAAATTTTCGACCACACCACGGGCCCAGGTTTCAGCAGCTGCCTCACCGTTACGGGCAATGATCGCGGCGAGCAGGGACAGGTTGTAAATATTGCTGGAAGAGCGGATGCAAACCTTGCCCTCGTGGGCAGGATCAGCAAGATCGGCATAGGTGCTCAGCGGCACCGGCAGGCCCGCCGCCTTGTTATAGATAATGACCCGGGCCCGCGTGGACAGGCCAAACCACAGCCCCTCCGGCTGACGCAGGTACTCCGGAATACGTTGCTCCAGCAACGCGGAGCTGACCGGAGCAAATATCCCGGCTTCCTCCGCACGCCACAGACGCCCGGCGTCAACGGTGATCAGCAGGTCTGCCTCGGTGAATTCACCTTCGTTCAGAATACGCTCGATCAGCTCATCAGCGCCCGCTTCTATCCGGTTAACCGCGATACCCGTCTGCGCCGTAAAGTCATCATAAAGGCGCAAGTCGGTATCGTAATGGCGCGAGGAGTAGAGGTTTACAACCTGGGATTCCGGCGGGGCGGTGGACGCGGCCGAGTCACCGCCCGGTGTGTTTTCAGAGGGGCCGCAGGCGACCAGAAAAAGGGCGACAGGCAAGACAAAAAGATTACGAATACGCATATCAGGTGTCCGGTGACAGAATCAGGACGCCTATGTTAATGAGAATCTTTCGCATTAACAACGATTGTGCACCGTCAGGCGCCAGGAAAGGCGAACACACTCCCCTGGCGCGGCCTTACCCGCACCGGGTCTCCGGGCTGCAAGGTGTGCGGCCGCGGCAGATGCACGTACAGGCGCCCACCGTGTCCGTCATCCAGCTCAGCCAGATCATCACTTCCAGCCAGGCGCACCTCATGGGTGACGGGGCCGGGCCAGTCGGGATCAGGGACAGCTTCAAGGCTCAGGTCACCCTGCCGGAGCGTAAGCTCGAGGCTATCTCCGGATCGCCAATGGGACAAATCAGTCGTCGGGGCAAGCACCTCCAGTGGCCAGACACCAAAGGAGGTCACCAGGCGGTCTTCTTCCAGCACCGCCGCCAGGCTTTGTGCATGACCAAATAGCCGGGCCACCTCCGCACGGGCCGGGGCCTCGAACAGGGCACGCGGCGTGCCGCTTTGCAGCAGCGCGCCCTGACTCAGCACGACGACCTGATCAGCCAGCGTCATGACATCCTCCGGATCATGCGTCACAAAGATTCCAATGGTGCCGCTCTCACGAACCATGTCACGGGCCTCCACGCGCAGCGCCTGGCGAAGCTCCTGGTCCAGGTTGGCGTAGGGCTCATCGAACAGTAGCGCGCGCGGGCGCGGCGCAAGCGCCCTTGCCAGCGCGACCCGCTGGCGCTGGCCACCGGACAGGGTGTGTGGATATCGCTGCGCCTCTGCGCCCAGGCCGACCAGGTCTAGCAGCTCCCCGACCCTTGCGCTACGCTGTGCGCCACGGATACCGAAGCCGATGTTTTCAGCAACGCTGAGGTGCGGAAACAAGGCGCCCTCCTGGAACACGAGGCCAACCGGGCGTTGTTCCGGAGGCAGGTTGAAGTCTGCACAGCCCAGCACCGTTCCATCCAGGCTAATGGTGCCTTGCTGCATTTCGAGCAGTCCCGCGGCCAGCGCCAGCAAGGTTGATTTACCGCAGCCGGAAGGACCCACCACGCAGGTGATTTCGCCGGGTGCGGCGGAGAAACTGACATCCGTAAGCACCGGGATCTTATGGTAGGTGTAATGAATCGATTCGAAAGACAGCATAAGGTTGCTCGGAGCCGGCGGGTCGAATACTGCGTGGGCCTTGCAGTGACTGTTACAGCGCCAAGTCTATGCTGAGCACCGGTCACCGCGCCAGCCGCTTGTGGCTGTTACCCGCCCTGTTCGCGGCCACCGTGGTCGCCGTACCGCTGGTGGCGGTGACACTGGCCTTGTTTGCACCGGGCAGCAATGCCTGGTCGCATATCCTGGGCACGGTCATGGCGGACTACGTCCTCAACACCCTCGCGCTCATGGCCCTGGTCAGTGTGCTGGCCCTGATTCCCGGCGTGGGGTGTGCCTGGCTGGTTGCCGCCTGCGAGTTTCCCGCGCGACGCTATTTTGACTGGATGCTGGTCCTGCCGCTGGCGGCGCCCGCCTATGTTCTGGCCTACGCGTACACCGACCTGCTGGAGGTTTCGGGGCCACTGCAGGCGGGTATTCGCCAGCTGTTCGGGCTGGGAATGAATGAGTTCGCCATCAGCGGCATCCGCTCCCTGCCCGGGGCCGCGATCATGCTGGCCCTGGTTCTGTATCCCTATATTTACCTTCTGGCCCGGACCAGCTTTGCGACGCGGTCCGGCGCCCAGTTTGAGGCTGCGCGCGTGCTGGGCATGTCACCCGGCCGCGCGTTCTGGCAGGTCGCCCTGCCCTCGGCGCGCCCGGCGATCGCCGGTGGACTGGCCCTGGTGCTGATGGAAACGCTGGCTGATTTTGGTGTGGTCGACTATTTTTCCGTGCCCACGTTCAGCACCGGTATCTACCGCACCTGGATGGGCCTTGGAGACAAAACGGCCGCCATGAAACTGGCCGCCGTAATGTTGTTGTTCGTGGCGGTACTGGTGTCGCTTGAGGCAGCCACGCGCAAAGGGCGCCCTGATGCCCGGGACCATCGTCGTCCGCGCACCCTCAGGCTCAAAGGCATTCATGCGCTGCTGGCGCTCGCAGCCTGTGCCACACCGGTGATGCTGGGCTTTGTGGTGCCGGTTTGCGTGTTGCTCGCACTCCAGTGGCAGTCGGGCGGCGACCAGCTGCTGGGAAGGGGCTTTGTTGACTACTCCTTAAATAGCGCCGGTGTCTCGCTCGCGGCGGCACTCATTGCGACAGCCCTCGGCTTGCTCATGAGCTATGCGTTGCGGCCGGGGCGCGATGCCAAGAACGGGCCGGCGGGGTTCCTGACGCGCCTGGGTACCCTGGGCTATGCCCTGCCCGGCATGTTGCTTGCGGTGGGCCTGCTGGGCCCGGTAGGCGCCGTGGACCGCTTGTTGAGTGGCTGGTTGCGCGATGTGTTTGGCTATGGAGGCGGCCTCGTGCTTTCCGGCACCGTGATCCTGCTGGTCTATGCCTACGTGTGCCGCTTTATGACGGTCGCTTTCAATACCGTGGAGGCCGGCCTGAGCGCTATCCCGCAGGCGCTGGATGCCGGTGCGCGCAGCCTCGGGGCAACGCCATGGACCCTGGTGCGCCGTATCCACCTGCCTTTATTGACACCGAGCCTGGCCGCTGCCGCCTTGCTGGTATTTGTGGACACCATGCGCGAACTGCCCGCCACGCTGTTGTTACGACCGTTTAATTTCGACACGCTGGCAACCCGGGTATATCGCCTGGCCAGTGACGAGCGGCTGGCCGAGGCCTCCAGCGCTGCACTCACGATTGTGCTGCTGGGGTTGGTTCCCGTGCTGCTGGTTCACCGCATCAGCAGCAGAAAACGCTGAGCGAGCGTCACTGGATGATGCCAGTCTGTGCCTCGGCGAGTGCCGGGGGAGCGGTCTCGCGGGACAGCTGCAGCAGGTCTTTGGCCGGGTCGTACAGGGCACTTTCAACCTCGAAAACACCGAGTAGCGTATGAAACAGGTTGTCGTGGGAAAACGGCTCATGCTTAAGCCGTGCCAGATCCTGGAGACGCGCATCATCATAATTTTTACCCAGCCACACAATCATTGGGACATGAGTCTGGGCCTCAGGCGCCATCCAGCGCGGCATACCATGCAGAAACAAACCGGCTTCTCCGAGCGACTCGCCATGGTCACTCACGTACAGCATGAAGGTTTCAAAGGCGTCATCGTAGCCCCGCAGAAACTGAATCACCTCGGCCAGGAAGTGGTCCGTGTACAGGATGGTGTTGTCGTAGGCGTTGTCGATTTCCTGCTGCTGACAATCATCCAGCTGGCTGCTGTGACAGCCGGGCCTGAACACATCGAACTCCGCGGGATAGCGTTTGTGATAGGCAGGGCCATGACTTCCCATCTGGTGTAACACGATCAGGATGTCGCCTTCAGCGCTCGAATCGATCACCTCGTGCAGGCCGGGGAGCATCCCTTCATCACGACATTCGACATCACACACGGAATTGCTTTGAGCGGAGCGGAAATCCTCATAAGCGACGCGATCGGCAACGCCCTTTGAGCTGGAATTGTTGTCGCGCCACAGCACCTCAACCCCG
>JGI12048J13642_10201062_pt1 | contig 16609 bp, 15 predicted proteins | sample ElkSlonscriptome_16_FD_13642 | JGI IMG/M metagenome (IMG submission 13642)
ATTTTGAATGGTGATGCGCCGGTATCGTCCACTCATTACAAAAGCGAGCCTTCCCAGCCCGCGCCCGAGCCCCCGCCCGACGCGAAGAGGCAGCATCCCAAGGAGCTGAAAAAACCCATAAATACATCCATGGGCGAGACCGTTCCACAGGTAAGGTAATTTTTTTGAAATGAAATTCATTGGAAATAAAGCGGAGCGCAGCTGTAGGGGAATCCGTTCAGAACCGATTCAACGGCCTCGCATGCCTGCCGGGCGCCCCCCTGCCGCCGTTGAAGATATCGCCCTGTCCGGTCCCGCACCGCTGCACGAGAAGGGGGGGCGGCCAAATCTTCGGATAACAGATCGGCTACCTTTTCCCAGTTCCGACCGATTCGAACCAGCCCCTGTTCAAAAAGCTCGGTTCCGACCCATTTGAAATTGTCCCAGGAAGGCCCGATTACCGGTCGAATGCCGCACATCAGGGGTTCCAGAAAATTCTGCCCCCCGACCGGCGCCAGGCTGCCGCCCACAAATACCGCATCGGCCCGAGCGTATGCCGCATTCAGTTCGCCGATGCGGTCCCACAGCACCACCGCTCCCGATGAAACGTCTGATGTCAGCCTGGAACGACGCACCTGGAGCAATGAGTGGAATGCCAGTCGCTTCTCCCACGACTCCACCCGATGCAGGTGGCGGGGGAACAAACCGAGGACCGCCTCGGGGTGTCCGGATCTCAGTCGAAGAATCAGGTTGGTTACCGCATCCTCCTCTCCCCGACGAACCGATCCCAACACAATAAAGGGCCTGCCCGAGGGAAACCATTCCTGAAATCGAGTTGAGGGGGTCGGTTCCTCAATGCCGAGGCGGTCGAATTTGATATTGTCCATCACCGCCACCGTCGCTCGCGGGAAAACCGATCGGAACCGAACGGCATCCGGTTCGGAGACGGCAAGAATCCGGCCGGGGCCGATCGGATGCCAAAGGGCGGGCCATCGTCGATACCCCTGTAGACTCTTGACGGACATGCGTCCGTTGACGATCATCGCCGGGATTGCCCTGTTTTTAAGGGCAAAAAGAAGTCCGGGCCAGAGTTCGGTCTCCACAAGAACCATCAGACCGGGCCGGACTGCATCAAGTGCGCGTGCCATCCGGGAAGGGGAATCCAAAGGAAAATAGCGAACCTGCATCCCCACCCTGGGGTTCCGGATTCGAATCCCCGCTTCTGCCTGATTCAGCACCTCGATTCCCTGCCGGGTAGTGGCGGTCGTCAATACCCGAATCGGACGGGCGGGTTGCAGTCGCTTCAGGAGTTCCCAGCTCAGATAAGATTCCCCCACCGAGGCCGACTGAATCCAGAGATCCGCCGGGTCGGGAAGGCTCTCAAGCGTCCGCTCGGAATACCCCTCCCCTAAACGGGAATGGCGCCGAAGCCAGGGCATGCCCAGCCGCCACATCCCTTCATATACTTTAAAAAAGAGACGCAGGGAGCCTGGAAATCGAGGCGCCGTGCTCATTCGGTGCCCACCAGTTTAAACAATCCCAAACTCATAAAAACGACATTGGCGGTCCAGGCGGCCATCACCGGGGGAAGCATTCCACCATATCCCAAGGAGAGGCAAAAGCTTAAGAAAATCCAGTACAGAAAAGCGATGCCGATACCGAAGGCGATGATCACCGGCAGGCCTTCTCTGACCCGGCTGCCGGCGGCGATGCCGATGCCGAGAACACTCAAGATCAGGCAGATGAACGGAAAAGCGATTTTGGCATACAGGTCCACCCGGTAGGGGGTGGCATCATATCCTTCGGCTTCCACCCGTTCCACATATTTCCGAAGCTCCCGATAGCTCATCTCTTCGGATTTCTTGACCACAACCTCCAGGCTTTCCGGCGTAAAGCTCATGGATTCCACTCGCTGGTCATAGGAATTGACCGAATAGGCGCCGTCGGGATTGAGCACCTGCTCCAGGATGTCTTGGAAAATCCAGGTCTCTCCGCCTTGAAAAACGCCCTGCCTTGCATCCAACCGCCTGGACAGTCGAAACGCATCGTCGAAATAGAACAAAGAGATTCCGTGAACGATCCCCCGGGTCTTGTCATAATATCGGATATGGTTGATCAGGCGATTGTCTTTCAGCCAGATGTTTTTTTCCCTTGAAATCACCGCCGATTTCTGCCGAACCTCCAGAAGCCAAATCCGGTTGGCATTGGCCGAGGTCACCGGCACCACGATTTCGGAAAACAGAAACAAAAAACCGGTAGACAGAATACCGATCCACAGTACCGGCCGCAATAAATATCGAATGGATACCCCGCTGCTCTTGAGCGCGATCAGTTCATTGCTTTTGGCCATCAGGCCGAAGGTGATCAGCACCGCAAGCAGAATCGCCACCGGCAGGACCTGAGTGATGATCAGCGGTATTTTATACCCCAAGTAGACCAGGGCTCGGCTGACCGGCAGGTTCTCCCCCAGGAAGTTGTCGATCCGCTCAAAAAAATCGACCATCAGGTAAATCCCGACCACCGTCACCAGAACGAGGCCGATGTATTTGAGGATTTCCCGGCCGACATATCGGTGAATGACAGGCATGCGAAGATGAAAAGGGATTCCTAACCGGAAGTGACGGCAGCCGGCGTTTGCCGCTCGGAGAGCGAACGGTCGGTCTCCGGGCCATTGCTGAACTGCATTTGATAGAGTTTGAAGTATTCTCCCCTGCGGGAGAGAAGCGTCCGGTGGGTGCCTTCCTCGACCACCTTCCCGTCCACCAGTACCATGATCCGGTCGGCCACGCTGATGGTGGAGAGGCGATGGGCGATGACGAAGGTGGTCCGGCCTCGCATCAGGTTCTCCAATGCTTTTTGAACCAGCATTTCCGATTCGGTATCCAGGGCGGAGGTGGCTTCGTCCAGGATCAGAATCGGGGCGTCCTTGAGCAGAGCACGGGCGATGCAGATCCGCTGTTTCTGTCCGCCGGAAAGCCGGTTGCCCAGTTCTCCGATCCGGGTATCGAAACCGCGGGGCAGGTACTGAATAAAATCGAAGGCATAGGCCGCCTTGGCCGCGGCGATCACCTCTTCTTCAGCGGCATTCGGTTTTCCGTAGGCGATATTGTATCGAACCGAGTTGTCAAACAGAATGGTGTCCTGGGTCACGATGGCGATCTGACGACGGAGGGAGGCGACCGAGGCCCGGCGAATGTCGATCTGATCGATCAGAATCCGCCCCTCGCTCACGTCATAGAATCGGGGAATCAGATTGACCAGAGAGGTTTTGCCGCCGCCGCTCATCCCCACCAGGGCCAGGACTTCGCCCGGGGCCGCATCCAGGTTGATTCCTTTCAAGGCGCGGTTCTCCTCACCGTCATACTGCAAAGAGACATTCTCAAACCGAACATGGTGAGGTCGATTGCGGAATTCGACGGGAGTGGGCGGGTCCTGAATATCCGATTCCCGCTCAAGGATATCGAATACCCGGTCGGTGGCCGCCAGCCCCTGCTGGATTTTGTTGTTCACCTTGCTCAGCTTTTTGACCGGATCATACAACATCAAAACCGCGGCCATAAAAGAAAAAAAGGTGCCGGGGGTGGAGGTTCCGCTGATCACCCGGGAGCCCCCGTAGTAGATGATAAAGGCGATGCCGATGCCGGCCAGAAACTCCATCACCGGGGAGGAAAGGGCATTGGCTACAACCCCCTTCATTTCCAGCCGGAAGAGATCCAGGGTCTTCTTTGCAAACCGCTCTTTTTCATCATTCTCTCTGCCGAAGGCCTTGACGATTTTGTTTCCGGAGAGGGTCTCATGGAGGAATGAACTCATTTCCGCCATGGCCTGCTGACATCCGGTGCTGACCCGCCGCACCCGGCGGCCGAACTCTACAATGGGATAAAAGGCCAAGGGAAGAATCAGAAAGGCGAAAGCGGCCATTTTCCAGTCCCGATAAAAAATCACCCCGGTCAGGCCGACGATGGTGAAGGCGTCCCGCAGCATGCTGGTGACCGAGGTGGATACCATCGATTTGATGATGTTGACGTCGTTGGTGATTCGGGACATCAGCACACCCGTCCGCTCCTTCTGAAAAAAGGCCAGGTCCAGGTCCTGAATGTGGTTGTAAAGCATGTTCCGAAGACGACGGATGATCCCCTCCCCCACATAGTTCATGAGGTATTCCTGTCCGTAGGTGGCCGCCCCTCTGAGAAAATAGATGAGGATGACGGCCAACGGAATCAGGGTCAGCATACCCCGGTCTTTGTTGAAAAAGATGTCGTCCAGAACCGGTTTGACCAGAAAGGCGGTGGCCGAGGTGGTGGCTGCGATGACCAGCATGCAGCCCATGGCGGCGAAGAGCCGGTTCCAGTTGTCGCGGATCATCCCGATCAGGATTTTATGGCGGGGTTTTAAAGAGAATCGTATCATGTTTAAAGGGTGGTGTGTCCGAATTGTCGATCCGCTTCTTCGGTAATTCTGCGCAGTTCCGATTCCAGCTGAATGCGGCCGTTTTCCTCCGCTTTCGGGCCCGCTTTTTCCGGGACATAGACCGGTTTTCCATAGACCACCCGGCACCGGGTGAAGGGCCGGGGCAGCAAAAACCGATCCCAGCTGGCGAAAACATGCCTGTGCGCGGCGCTGTAGGTCATGGGCAGAATCGGAACCCCTGTTTTCTTGGCCAGGGTGATCACCCCGGGCTGCACCCGGTATCTCGGCCCCCGGGGGCCGTCGGGGGTGATCACCGCCGTTTGCCCCCGACGAACCCGTTTGATCAGCACCGCCAGGGCCCTCAATCCGCCCCGGTTGGTGGATCCCCGCACCGGGTCGAACCCCTGGCTTTTCAGAACCCGGGCGATGATCTCCCCGTCTTCCGACCGGCTCACCAGCACCGCGGCAGGGGTGTGTCTGTAAATGTAACCGAAAATCAGTATTCGGGAATGCCAGATGGCCGCAATATATCCGCCGGAGTCCATCAGACGGCTCACGGCCTGATCTTTCCCGATGGATTCAATTTCGGAGGTTGAAAAAATCAGGTCGATGAAAAGCCTTCCCACGCTTCCCACCGACCGCCATTTCCACTCCCGAAAAAAGGGGGTCACGGTTATCTGCCGAACATGCGATAACGGAGCATTCTGAACTGAAAAAACAGAAAGCAGCCCACACAAAAACCGGCCAGGGCGATACCCGCGGCCAGCGCCACCATGAACGAGAAAACCCACCCGAAAATCGGCGCTCCCGCCATAAAAGCCAACTGAGCCAAGCCCAGCAGTACCGTGGCGATGGTATTGTTAAAACGCATCAGGCGCATGTCTTCCCGCTCGGAACCCGGGATCTTCTCCGCAAAAAGCCGTCTCCCGACCTTGGCCATCAGGCTCCAGCGCTGACCGCCGATCAGGGAAGCCAGAAGCATCAGAAACAAAAGGGTGGTGATCCACGGCTGTTGAAGAATCAGGGCCGACAGATTACCGATCAACAGCGTCCACCGGTTCAGAACGACGATGGGCATGGGGACCCCGTCTGCGGGATTTTCCTTTTCCGTTTTCTCCGATATCATACGTATTGTTTTCTCCTGTATAGGGGTTGATGAATACAGGGTAATCTAAATCATCATGTGAATATGTAAAGTCATCGCAACAGATTCAGGGCGATTTGCGCCACCCGATCCGAAGCACCGGGGCCGCCCAACCGCTCCCGAATTATGACCAGTTCCTCACGAATCCGCTTCAGGCCGGAAGTATCCGACAGCATCATCTCCACCGTATCCGCGATTCTACGAGGGGAGGCCTCCCCTTGAATCAGTTCGGGAACCAGCCGTTTTCCGGAAATCAGGTTCACCAGACTGATATGATCGACCCGAATCAGCGCCTTGCCGAGTCGGTAACTGGCCGGGGACACCTTATAGATGATGACCATGGGTATACCGGCGATGGCCGCTTCCAGTGTGACCGTGCCCGAAGCGGCGATCACGAAACCGCTGCGCTGAAAAACCGCCTCCACCCCCTGGTCTGCAATTTCGACGGTCGCCCTTCCCCGGTGGAGGCTCAGAATCTCCCGCACCCGGGTTTCATTCACCGAATCGGACAAAGAAATCAGAAAGGAGAGGTCGGGATAGCGCTTCTGAAGCAGATTCGCCGCCTTCAGCATCTCCGGCAGCAGTTTTTCGACCTCCCCGTCCCGGGAGCCGGGCAGCAGTCCGATGACCGAAACCGGCTCGGACGGGTCATTTACATCCGCAGCCGGGAGCTGATGAGGGCGATCCATGAGCGGGTGGCCGACAAAAGTCACAGGCACCTTATGGCGCTGATAAAAATGCGGTTCAAAAGGCAGAATCACCGCCATATGGTCCACCCGCCGGGCAATGGTCCGAACCCGCCCGGAGCGCCAGGCCCAGACCTGAGGGCTTATGTAGTAAAGCACCGGCACCCCGACTTTCTTGGCAAAACCGGCCAGGTGAAGATTGAAATCGGGAAAATCGATTAGAATCAACAGGTCCGGACGACACTTTTTCAGCACCCCCTTGGCGGCGGAGAGTCCTTTGAGAATATTTCCGGCCTTGGCAAAGACCTCGGTGATTCCCACCACCGACAAGGTAGAAGCGTCCACCACCACTTCCATGCCGGCGTTTTGCAAGGCCCGGCCGCCGATGCCCACGAATCGAATGGGTCCACCGGAGCGTTTTTGCAGGGCCCGCACCAGTTTGGCGCCGTGCCCGTCCCCGGAGGCCTCGCCGGCCACGATCATGACCGTTTTCCGGGAACCGAAAGTCTTTTCCTCAGGTACGGACGCAAGCGGCATGGATCACTGACTCAGAAACCGGTGGTTGGCGTCCCGAATCTGCTCCATAACGATGAGGGCGACCCGCAAAGCGTCCCGGCCCATGGCCCCGGTCACCGCCGAGGCTTCCCGTCGCTTCACCGAATGGACAAAGGATTTCAGCTCTTCCTCCAGGGCATCCCCCTGCGTGAAGCAGAGCTGTTCGATGTCCATTCCCGGAATCAACCCGCCGCACTCACCGTTGTCGGTCTTTCGGACGATGGTGATTTCGCGGCTGGCAAAATCGACCGAAATATAGGTGTCTTTCTGGAACAGACGGATTTTCCGCTCGTTTTTCATGGAAATCCGGCTGGCGGTCACATTGGCCACGCATCCGGTGGCGAACTGAAGACGGGCGTTGGCGATATCCACATGATCCGAAACCGCAGGAATCCCGGCCGCATGAATTTGGGTCACATCCGCCTTGACGAAATTCAGAATAATATCGATGTCGTGAATCATCAGATCGAGGACCACGCTGACATCGGTGCACCGGTTTTTGAATATGGCCAATCGGTGGGATTCGATGAACATCGGCCGGTCGATAACGCCCTTCAGGGCCATCACCGCCGGATTGAACCGCTCCAATTGCCCCACCTGAATGATATTCCCTCGGGAATCCGCGATGTCGATGAGTTCGTCGGCCTCTTTCAAGGTGGTGGTGATCGGCTTTTCGATCAGCACATCCGCGTCGCTCAGCAGAAAGTCCCGGCTTACCTCGAAATGGTTCGGCGTAGACACCGCCACACTGACCGCATCCACCTTTCCGATCAGGTCCCGGTGAGAGGTAAACACCGGGACCCCCATTCGGCCGCCGATTTCCTCGGCCCGGGACCGGTCGGTGTCCGCCACCCCTACCAGCTCCACATCCGCCATGCGTGCATATTTTTCCGCGTGAAACTTGCCCAGATACCCGACCCCGACCACCCCGACTCGGAGCTTGTCTTTTTGTCTTTTCATGCTATTTCCACCTCAGGTTCTCGTCCAGTGCCACGATCGCCATGCCGGAGGAATCCGCCAGAGCGATCATCTCCTCCCGGTCGAAGACCACCGCCTTTCCCGCCTCTACCGCCAAAACTCCGGCCCCGGCGTCGGCCATGGTTCGAATGGTTCCCGATCCGATGGCCGGAATATCGAATCGGGTATCCTGCTGGGGTTTGCAGATTTTGACCACCACCGCATCCCCGCTGCCCAGGCCGCCGCCGCGACGAATGGTCGCATCGGTGCCGTCGATGGCTTCCACCGCCAGAACCGAGCCGCCCTCCGCCACCACGCATTGGCCCACGTCCAGTTTCCCGATCTCCTTGGCGATCCGCCATCCGATCTCGATATCCGCATACTGGGTCCGGCTCGGTTTTCGCCGGGTCCAGCATCCCTTGGATGCCAGCAGATCCGGCAGCAAAAAGGTGGCGGACCGGATGAGAACCCCCTCCTTTTCCAATGCCTGTGCAAAAGCGCTCAGGATGCCGTCGTCATGGGTGTGGCGCAGACCGGCGATCAGGGCGATGGCCTTGGTGTCGGGACGGACATCGGTGAACATGCGGGTTTTTCGAATCGCCCCCACCATCACGGCCTCCCCGACCTGGTGTTTTTTGAAAAACCGGATCAGGCGCCGCAATTGGCCCAGATGAAGCCACTCCACGGCATCGGCGAAATCCTTGATAACCGGATCGGCTTCATTGGTATAGGCCGCCACAAAAATGGAAAATCCTTTGGCCCGGGCGGCTTTCGCAAAAATCAGGGGAAACTGACCGCTCCCTGCGATGATTCCGATTCGCATGCTTTCTGGTCCTGGTGGTTCCGGAATTATCGGGTGATCCCCCGGTCGGTAGCCTGAATGAATTCGATAAACTGGACCACTTCCGGGATCTGGTCCACCTCCGCCCGCACCCGCTCCAACGCCTCATTGACGGTGAGCCCGACTCGAAAAATAATGCGATAGGCCTTCTTGAGGGCGGAGACGGTACTCTGGGGAAAACCCCTTCGTTTGAGACCCACGGAGTTGAGGCCGTGCAGGGTGGCCCGGTCGCCGGCTGCGATGACAAAGGGGGGGATGTCCTTGACCACGGCGGATTTTCCGCCCACATAGGCATAGGGGCCGATTCGGACAAACTGATGAACGGCCACCAGACCGCCGACGGTCACATAATCCCCGATGGTGATGTGACCGGCCAATGTAGCGTTGTTGGCCATGATCACCTGGCGCCCGGTTTTGCAGTCGTGAGCCACATGGCAATAGGCCATCAGGAAATTTTCCTCCCCCACCTCGGTGATCCCGCCGCCGAAGCCGGTGCCGCGGTTGACGGTGACATATTCCCGAATGATGGACCCCCGTCCGATCTTGACATAAGTCTCTTCTCCGCCGAACTTGATGGCCTGGGGTTGGGCCCCGAGGGAGGCGAACTGGAAAATCCGGCAGTCCGGCCCGATGGTCACGAAGGGATCGATGGTGACATGGGGGCCGATCCGGGTGCCGGACCCGATGGTGACGTTCTCTCGAATTACGGTATAGGGCCCGACGGAAACATCCCTGTCGAGTTCTGCTTTGGGGTCGATAATGGCTGTCGGGTGTATCATGCATCCTCTCCAAAGGCGGCCAGAAGTTCGGCTTCCGCCACGCGATTGCCGTCTACGGTAGCCACGCCGGCCATTTTGACGGCCCTGGACCGGGCTTTGATCATGGTAACCTCCAGAATCAGTTGGTCGCCGGGCAGGACCGGTTTCCGAAACCGGACCTTGTCCATACCCATGAAATAGATAAGGGCGCCGTGGCGGTCTTCCGGAAGGGATTCCATCACCAGCACCCCGCCCGCCTGGCCCATGGCTTCAATGATCAATACCCCGGGCATCACCGGCATGTCGGGGAAATGGCCCTGAAAAAAAGGTTCATTGGCGGTCACGTTCTTCAGGGCGATAATCTTCTCACCGGGAACCACTTCCAGAACCCGATCCACCATAAGAAAAGGATATCGATGGGGCAGAAAACCCATGATCTCCCGGACCCCGTACCGACGGCGCACTGTTTCCTTGGCCTCTTCCTTCATTTTTCCTCCAGGGCTTTCAATCGCTTTTCCAGTTCGGCAATCTGTTTTTTCATCTCCGGCAGCCTGGGAACGACCGTCTGCACGCGAAGCCATTGGGAATGCGGCATCTCCGGAGAACCGGACATGATGCTGTCGTCCGGAATCGATTTGGCGATCCCGGCCTGGGGACCGATGGTGACGTTGTTACCGATGTTCAGATGGCCCGACACCCCGACCTGGCCGGCCAGAATGGCGTGCCGGCCGATGCTGGTGGATCCGGAAATTCCCACCTGGGCCACCAACACCGTGTTTTCACCGACCGTCACATTATGGGCGATGTGAACCAGGTTGTCGGTTTTGACCCCTTTTTGAATCCGGGTTTCCCCGAAGGTCGCCCGGTCGATGGCGTTCAGGGCCCCGATCTCCACATCGTCGTCGATCCGGACGATGCCGGTGTGGGGAATCTTATAATACCTTTCGCCGTCCGGGGCGAACCCGAACCCGTCGCTTCCGATCACCGTGCCTGCATGAATGATCACCCGGTTGCCTATTCGGCATTTGTCCCGAATAGTGACATTGGGGTATACCTCCACATCGCTGCCGATGGTCACCGCATCCCCGATCACCACCCCGGGATGCAGCCGGACCCGATCTCCCAAGGACACCCGGTCGCCGATGACCACCCCGTGGGATACCGTGACCGCCTCACCGGCGACAAAATCTTCACCGATATGAGCGTGGGGGCTGGTGAAACCCTCGGGAACCCGGTGGGGGTGAAACAACTCCACCACCCGGGCGAAGGCCACTTGGGGGTTCTTCACCCGAACCAGCGGCTTTTCGCCGGCTTCACACTTCATGGGCACGATCACGGCCCGGGCCCGGGTGTCGCTGATCCGTTTCAGAAATTTCGGGGTCCCGGCCAGGGTGATCTGGTACGGCCCGGCGGTTTCAAAGGGAGACACCCCGTCGATCATCATGTCCGGATCTCCGTTCAGCCGCCCGTCCACCGCATCGGCGATCTCTTTCAGGGATATCCGCATCTGAATGCACCTCGATTTCCCGAATAATGATTATCGGGTTTTGGCGTTATAACGTTTCAGGAGTTCATCCGTGACATCGATGGCATTCGGATAATAGAGCACCGCCCCCTTTTCAATAATCAGAAGGTAATTCCCCTTCTCCCCGATCTGCTTGACGATCTCAAAAACATCCTTTTGAATCCGTTTGATGATTTTGGCTTCGAAGACCCGAAATTCCTGGGCGTTCTTTTTTTGAAGCTCCTTGAAGTCGTTGACCTTGATCCGAAACTCGCGTCCCTTCTGTTCGCGCATCTCTCGGCTCATCACCAGGGCCTCGGCTTCCAGCTTGCCTTTAAGACCTTCGATTTCCCGGCCGGTCTCCCTCAGGCTCGATTCGATCCGTTCTTTTTCCTTTTCGATTTCACCCCGGGCGGCCTTGCCCGCAGTCGACTCCTGAATGATGCGTTCAAAATCGACGATGCCGATTTTGGCATCGGCACCCAAAGAAACACTCACCCACATCAGGCTGATGACCGCCGTCACAAAAGCGATTCGTACTGCTTTCATGGAATAACCTCCTCATTTGAATTCAAGAACCGTGTTCCGGCTCCGCTTTCAGGTTTTCAGATAATGGTGCTCTAAAACGCGCTTCCCATGGCGAATTCCCATCGCCCGCTCTCTTCGCCTTCCTGTTGATCCAGCACATACCCGTATTCGATTCGAATCGGTCCCATGGGGGAATACCACCGGAAACCGAACCCGGCGCTTTCCCGAAGCTCATCGAAGCGAATGGTTTCGGAGTCGTCAAAGACGTTTCCGGTATCGTAAAAGAGCACCCCTACAAGCCCCGCTTTTTTGATCAGCGGGACGATGAATTCCGCATTAAACTGAATATATTTGAACCCGCCGACCTGGGCGCCGTCTTCGTCGAACAGGCTGATATCCCGCCAGTCGAATCCCCGCAGGGAGTTGATGCCGCCCAGATAAAACCTTTCATAATCGGGCAGGTTTCCGCCGGTGTTTTCGGTCACATACCCGCCTTCGGCGTGGAGAAATCCCACCGTCTCCCAGAAAAGAGGGATGTACTGGCCGGTCTCGGCCAGGTACTTGGTGAAGGCGATATCCCCGCCCAACCCGGCATACTCCACGCTGACGCTGTGGCTTCCCCCTTCGGTCGGGTTGAAGGCCCGGTCCCGGGAATCATACCGAAGAGATGCGGTAATGCTGCTGGTCACGTTTTCGCCTTCCAGGTCCTTGATCTGGATAGAGGCGTCTTCATCGATATCGGTGATATCGCTGATGTCGTACCGATAGCTGAGATAAGCACGGGTGAAATCGAAAACCGGATATCCGAACCGGACCGCGCCCCCCATGCTCTCCCGGTCATAGGTATCATAGTCGCGCTCCCAGTTGTAGAGATCGAACCCGGCGGACAGGGGGATATCGAAGAGCCAGGGTTCGGTGAAACTCAGGGTGAACCGGCTCGATTTACCGCCCACGTCGGCCCGGAACTGCAGGACCTGACCCCGGCCGAACAGGTTTCTCTGGGATATGGAAGCCATGGCGAAGAGATTGTCGACGCTGCTGTACCCGCCGCCGAAACTGAAGGTGCCGGTAGGCTTTTCAGCCACCTCGATTTCCAGGACCATCTGATCCTCCGCCGATCCTTTGGCGGTGTTGACTTTGATGTCTTCAAAATAATCGAGGCGGTGAAGGTTTCGAACCCCCCGTTTCAGGCGCCGGCCGCTGTAAAGGCCCTTTTCATACACCTCCAACTGCCGCCGAATCACCTTGTCCCGGGTTTTGGTGTTCCCGGAGATGGTGATTCTTTCAAAGTAGACCAGGGCTTTCTTGTCGATCTGATAGGTGAGATCCACCGTGAGTTCTTCCGGATTCTTGTTGATTCGGGGGGCGATATCGGCATAGGCGTATCCTTCGTCCGAATAGATATCCGACAGCTTCAGGACATCATTTCGAACCACCTCACGGTTGTAAAAGGTTTCATCGGTAATCCCGATCTGATCCATCAGGACCGGTTCCGGAATGACCAGGTCCCCGCTGACGTCCACTTTTCCCACCCGGAACCGGGACCCCTCGTCGATTTTGATGGTGACGTAAATCCAGTTTCCCTGGTACTCCACCCGGGGGTCCCCCACCCGGGCCTCGATATACCCGTTGTTGTGATAGAAGGCGGTGAGCCGGGCCACATCCTGGTTGAGGTCTTCCTGGTTCAGTTCTCCGGAGGCGGTGATCCAGGACCAGAACCCTTTTTCGGAGGTCTTCATCAGGTCCTTGAGGTCGTCCTCCGAATAGGCGTCGTTGCCCACGAACCGAATCTCCCGGATTCGAACCTTTTCTCCTTCATCGATGATGAATTCAAGATCGGCCTGGTTGTTGTCGAGCGGGTGAATTTCATAGTCCACCTGAACATTGTGGTAATTCTTCTCCCGGTATAAGGATTCGATGCGCCGAAGATTGCTTCGAATCATATAGACGTTGAGGATGGAGCCGGTTCGAATATTGAGGCTCTCTTCAACCTCCTCATCGTCATACAGACGGTTGCCGGTAACCTCGATGCGTCGAATGGTCGGTTTTTCCGTCACCCGAAAGGTAATGATCTTTCCCTGGGGGGAGTCCTCGGCTTCGATGCGGATGTCCTCGAAATATCCCATGCGATAGACCGCCTTCAGGTCCTCGGACAGGCTTTTGGCCAGGAATACATCCCCGGGCCGGGTTTTGATCACCCGGTCGATGGCGTCCGATTCGATCCGCTGGTTTCCTTCGATTCGAATCTGCGTCACCCGCTCCTGTTTGAACAGACGGGAGGAGAATTCATCCACCAGCTTCCGCATAATTCGGGTCAGGTTTTCGATGCCGGTCCCTTCTACGTAGAAAACCGACGGCGGCTCCTGACCGAAGGTGGGGATCATTTTGGCGTCGATGCTGATCTTCTGCCCGACCCGGGTCAGGCTCCCCCAGATGACATAGTCCGCACCCTGACGCAGTCCGAAGGATCGAATTCCGCCGGCCTGCCGGGTGACCTCGGTCCAGGACATCCCTGCCGGAAGGTTGGGATCGACCACCCCGGCGCCCTCCTGCTCCAGAAAAGAGCGAATCACCTCCGGAAGCCGTTCCCGAAGATAGTCCCGCCCCTCGAGGGCGTTGATCTGAAAGGGAAGCACCGCCACCTGGACCGTTTCCAGGCCGAACGCCGTTCGGGGTTGTCCCGCCCATACGGTCCACAATAGGAGAGGGATAAGGAGGAGCAGCTTCAGCCTTTTGAATTCCGGGGATCTCAACATGTCTGCCTCAATTCGTTTCGACGAGTTGTCCGTCCACCAAGGTCACGCGGCGGGACATGTATGCCGCCAGTTCCGCGCTGTGCGTGACCACCACCAATGTCATGCCGAATTCTCGATTCAATTGACAGAGCAGTTCATGCACCTGCTCACTGTTGCGCTTATCCAGATTTCCCGTGGGTTCATCCGCCAAAAGCAGGGGCGGTTTCAACACCAGGGCCCGGGCCAGGGCCACCCGCTGCTGTTCTCCGCCCGAGAGTTCATTGACCCGGTGATGGAGCCGCCGGTTCAGGCCCACCCGATCCAGAAGCGCCGCCGCCCCGGCCGTCGCCTCTTTCTTTGGAAGGCCGTTGATCAGCAGCGGCATCATCACATTCTCGAGCGCGCTGAATTCGGGCAGAAGATGGTGAAACTGAAACACGAAACCGATGAACTCATTTCGAAATCGGGCCAGCTTTTCCGAAGGATACTTCAGCACCTCACGACCTCGAAACAGCAGGGTTCCGCTGTCGGGCCGATCCAGGGTCCCCAGGATGTGCAGAAGGGTCGATTTTCCGATCCCCGAGGGACCGAGAATGGCCACCGTTTCCCCTTCATTCAGATGGAAATCGAGGTTTTTCAGAATCTCGATCCGGTCATTTCCGCTCCCGAAACTTTTAAATACACCGGCGGCCCTTACCAGGCCGCCCGGCTGCGACGCGATATCCGGACCGGTCTCCGTCGATTTATCCATACCGCAACGCCTCCACCGGATTCAACCGGGATGCCTGATAGGCCGGATAGAGCGTCGCCAGAAAGGAAATCCCCAAGGCGGCCGCGGCGATTATCGTCACATCCCACAATTCGAGCTGAACCGGCAGGGTGGTGATGTAGTAGACATCCGACGGAAGTTGAATAAAGCGGTACCGCTTTAAAAGAACACAGAGCAGGCAGCCGAGCCCCACCCCTAAAAGCGTACCGATACCGCCTACCGCCGCCCCCTTGAACATAAAAATGCGTCGAATGCTGCGATCGGCGGCGCCCATGGTTTTAAGGATGGCGATATCCCGGGTCTTTTCCATTACCATCATGATCAGGGAGCCGGCGATATTGAAGGCGGCCACCAGGACGATCAGGGTGAGGATAATGAACATGACCGTTTTTTCCAGCTTGAGGGCGGAAAAGAAATTCCGGTTCATCTCCATCCAGTCCCGCACCTCATAGGAAGACCCGACCGCTTCGGAAATGCGATCGGCGATTCGGCGGGCCGCGTAGACATCCGCCACCCGGATTTCTATTCCGGTGACCGCCTCCCCCATTCGTAGCGCCTGCTGAGCATCCTGAAGCCGGACAAAGGCCAGACTGCCGTCGTATTCGTACATTCCGGATTCGAAATACCCCGCCACCTGAAAACGTTTCATGGCCGGCATATGGCCGATGGGAGAGATCATTCCCCGGGAGGTGATCAGATAGATCCGGTCCCCTTCCAATACCCCCAAGCCGTTGGCCAGTTCACGACCCAGAATGATTCGGGGCACGGAAGCCTTCTTCGCATTCGACCCCGCTGAGGCGGAAAGCTGCTTGAGAGCGGCGCCCTCGACATTTCGAATAATCCGGTCGGCGGAGGCCGGATCGACCCCCCGCAGGACCGCTCCGGAAACGCCGGCCGAAGAACGCAGCATCACCTGGGAATAGATATACGGGGTGGCCGACACAATGCCGTCGAAGTCTTTAACTGCGGCCAGCACCTGCTCATAGTCGGTGAAAGGCGCCTCGGGCCGGGTCACCACCACATGGGATTCCACCCCCAGAATTCGGGATTTCAGGTCCGATTCAAACCCGGCCATCACCGCGATGACCACGATCAGGGCCATCACCCCCACCATCACCCCGGCGATGGAAAGCAGGGTAATCAGGGAAATAAAGGCCTGTTTCTGTTTGGTTCGCAGATAGCGGCGGCCTATGAACAGTTCGAAAGACATGGATGCCCAGGGCGTCAAAGTCGGTCCGGGATATTCACCATAAAGTGATTGTCGCTTTACCGGCCCGTCATCGACACCGGTTATTTCGCTTTCATGTGGGGAAACAGGATCACCTCGCGGATGGAGGCGGCGTCGGTCAGCAGCATCACCAGCCGATCGATGCCGATACCTTCTCCGGCGGTCGGGGGCATGCCGTATTCGAGGGCTTCGATGTAGTCTTCATCCATAAAATGGGCCTCTTTGTCCCCGGCGGTTCGGTCCTCCACCTGCTGAAGAAAACGGGATCGCTGGTCTTCGGGATCATTGAGCTCGGAAAACCCGTTGGCGATTTCCCGGCCGGCCACGAACAGCTCGAACCGGTCGGTCAGGTCGGGTTCGGTATCGCTTCTGCGGGAGAGCGGGGAGACCTCCACCGGATACCCGGTGATGAAGGTGGGCTGAATCAGCTTCGGTTCCACCAGGGCGTCGAAAAGCTTGGTGATGATCTTGCCCAGCCGACCGGTCTTGGTGATCCGCACCCCGTTTGCGGCGGC
>JGI12048J13642_10162813_pt1 | contig 16600 bp, 10 predicted proteins | sample ElkSlonscriptome_16_FD_13642 | JGI IMG/M metagenome (IMG submission 13642)
GAGGTTGCCCTTGTTTGACAGCCTCATCGACAATCATTGACAAGCGATCGGCTGACGAGACCTGGATCCCGGCAGCCGATTCGATCACATCGCCGACTTGCAACTCGCCACGGTCGGCGACCGAACCGTCTTCGATTTCGGTCACGATCAAACCGCTCTCGAGTTGATCGTAGCCATATTCGCGGGCCGATTCGGGAGTGACCGGAACGAGCGTCGCTCCGAGCACGCTGCCGCTGCCGAACATTGCCATGGCCGCACTGGTTCGTTCTTGCAAATGGACGTTCACTTTCGTCGACGATCCGTTTCGCGTCACGTCCATGACCACGATCGATCCTGGCGGACGGCTGGCCACATAATTGCGAAGCTGTGTGCCCGATTTGATCGGCTTGTTGTCTACCTTGGTCACCACATCACCTGGTTGCAATCCAGCTTTTGCGGCCGGTTGATTTTCCAAGACGGCACCGATCAAAGCACCAGATCGAACGGACAAATCGAACTTTTGCATCGTTTCGGGCGTCACGTCGACGACTTGGGCCCCCAGGAAACCGCGATGGACTTGGCCCGTTTCGATGATCGATTCAAACACGGGTCTGGCCAATGAAACAGGGATTGCGAATCCAATTCCCGCACTCGTCCCGCTGCGAGACAGAATCGCCGTGTTGATCCCTACCAACTCGCCGCGCAAATTGACAAGTGGGCCACCCGAGTTGCCTGGGTTGATTGCGGCATCGGTTTGCAAAAAGTCTTCAAAGCCATTGCCGTCATCGACGATTCCTTGAACGCGGTTTTTGCCACTGATGATTCCGGCGGTAACCGTTTGATCCAAACCAAAGGGGCTGCCGATTGCCAACACCCAATCGCCGACGTGAATTTCATCGGAGTTTCCAAACAAAACCGAATTCAGTCCATCGCGATCGATCTTCAAAACCGCCAAGTCGGTTTGCGGATCGGTTCCGATGACTTCGGCTTGAACCATGCTGTCGTCGCTCAGTTCGACGGTAACGGTATCGGCACCGTCGACGACATGGTTGTTGGTCAAGATGTATCCATCACTACGGACGATCACGCCGCTGCCCATTCCTTCGGATTCGCGTTTCTGCGGACGAACCCGACCGCCGCCAAAGAAGTCTTCGAATCCCGGCGGCATTTGATTGCGAAACCCTGGCGGCAATCCTCCACGGATGATCTCGGTTTGCTTGGTGCTGATACTGACGACACTCGGACGCAACATTTCGGCGACATTGCGAAACGAAGAAGACAAGTCTTGAGCCGTCGAAAGCTTTTGTAACGAGTTGGCTGCGGAAGGATTTGCCGACGCACGTTGCGGTGTTTGGTCCTGCGCCGATATGCCACCCTGCATCAATTCGGGCAAACTCATCACCACTCCGGTCAAAAGAGATCCGACGATCATGGCGGTAAACACCACGCTCAATTTCTTCCATAAACTACTCATGACAGATTCTCCTGGGTATTTATTTGATGGGGTTCGGTATTTGCTGGCTGGTTCAAACTGGATGACTCGGTCCAAAAAGTGGCTTGGACCGCCGAATCGATCGTCCGACACTCTAGGATAACGTCGGGGCTACTCAAAAGGCAAACCCTGGGTCGCTTTGAAACGCTCGATTCTGTTATGCTCGAGGCGGGCTGACGCGGCGAGAAATTTCAGCATCGCGTCACGTTTTCGTCTTGGGCAGCATTTGGTGGTTCGCAGGCAAGGAGCAAACGTTTTGATGCGTGACACTTTGACAGTGATATTGGCAGGCGGGCGAGGTTCTCGGTTGGAAGCTTTGACGCGAGACCGTGCAAAACCGGCAGTCCCTTTTGGGGGGCTCTACCGGATTGTCGACTTTGTGCTCAGCAATTGTCTCAACAGCGAGATGCGACGATTGATGTTGTTGACTCAGTACAAAGCTCAATCGCTCGACCGCCATATTAACTTGGCATGGCGAAACTATTTTTGCCGTGAACTTGGCGAGTTCATTGATGTGATGCCGCCCCAGCAGCGGATCGATGACAACTGGTATCAGGGCACCGCCGACGCCGTTTACCAAAACATCTATGCGATCGAACGGGCGCAGCCAAAAGACATTGTTGTTTTGGCAGGCGATCATATCTACAAGATGAACTACAAACCGATGGTCGATTTTCATCGAAAAATGGGAGCCGATATTACAATCGGTGCGCTGCGTGTTTCGCCTCACCAAGCGACCCAGTTTGGTGTCTTGCAAGTCGATTCCGATCATCGACTGACCGGCTTCCAGGAAAAGCCGGATAACCCCATGCCGACGCCTGAGGATCCGAACGTTTGTTTAGCATCGATGGGGATCTATGTGTTCAACGCCCGATACCTGTATGAACAACTTTGTGACGATGCGACGCGTGAGGACAGTTCACATGATTTTGGCAAGAACATCATTCCTGCTGCGATTGACAAACACCGTGTGTTCGCTTTTCCTTTTTTGGATGAGAACCGCAAAACGGATGCTTATTGGCGCGACGTCGGAACGATCGATGCCTATTACGAAGCCAACATGGATTTGATCGGCGTCGACCCTCAATTAAACCTTTACGATCGTGTGTGGCCGATCCGGTCTTATCAACCGATGTTACCGCCCCCGAAGTTTGTGTTTGGAAGCGAAGGTATATCGCCCCGCCGCGGTGAAGCACTCGATTCCATCGTTTGCCAGGGTGCGATCTTGAGCGGTGGGGTGGTCGCACGCAGTGTGATCGGATCCAACGTTCGGGTGAACAGCTACGCCCAAATCGAAGACAGCATTCTGTTTGATGGAGTCGACGTCGGTCGTCGTTGTCGGATTCGCCGGGCGATCATCGACAAAGACGTTCATATTCCCGAAGGCACTGAAATCGGTTACGACACCGTCGCCGATGCAGAGCGTGGATTCACGGTCACCGAAAGTGGTCTCGTGGTAATCGCCCGCGGTGAACACATCGCACCCTCTTAGAGCGGAACGGTAGATTTTGGAGGGAAGGCAGGGCAAAAAAAATGATCTTAGGTGGAGAGACAATCTGACGTTCAAAAATCAACCTCGCAAAACAAGCCGTTTTACCGAGGCCAAGCGACTTCCCGCCCTGACCCAGTTATCCCTTGGTAGCTTACCCAAACAAGCCACCAGATCCGTTAGAAATCCTAAGTGAATATTCTCTTTGCCCTGTGATGCCAAAAAACGTGCACGGCACAAGCCAAACCCACTCATTCTTTAGAAGAGCCTAAAATGAAAGGCTCTCGACCGCTGTCCTTAGTTGGGGATCGATCGACAATAAAGTGCTTGGCCCCGTATCCGAAACCGCCCCGTTTGCATCTCCGTTTGCTGGCTCGAATTTTGCCTGCACCTCATCGAGTGCCGCTTCGGACAAACTTGGATACGAGGCACGAGCCCAATGTCTTGCAAGCGCCAAGCGGGTGTCATCGTCTAGCTCAACTCGCATCGATTCATCGGGACTCACACCCCACTCGTTCTCTTCGGTCGCATCTTTACTGCGGTGAATGTTTTTGCCGTTTGGACGATAGTATCGGGCTACCGTCAGTTTTAGAGCGCTACGTCCATACTGAAGCGGCAAAACATTTTGCACGGTCCCTTTACCGTAACTACGAGTTCCAACGACGGTTGCTCGCTGGTTGTCCTTAAGAGCCGCAGCCAAAATCTCGCTGGCACTCGCCGAGTTCTCGTCGATTAAAACAGCGATCGGTTTATCGATCGCCACCAACGTACCTGGTTTCGCCTCGTACTCTGCTTCGATGATCCCACCTCGAATGCGGGTGGAAACAATCGCTCCAGAATCTAAGAACATGTCGGCAATATCGATTGCACTGTAAAGCAATCCGCCTCCGTTGCCACGGACGTCGATCACCAGGCCACGAAAATCATTGTCCAGTTCGGTCAGGACATTGTGGAGTTCTTCAATCGTACGATCACCAAAACTTGTCAAGCGAATGTAAGCGACCGATGGGTCAGACTCGAGTCGATAAATCCATTTGTCGTCGGGGCCGCGTCGCGATCCGATTACCGATTCCAATTCAATGTTTGCCCGCTCGACAGTGAAAGTTTTTTCTTTCGGTGAGCCACCTTCACCGTTGTTGCGAAGGATGCTGACATCAACGGTCGTCCCGATCACCCCCTTGAGTGCTGCGGTGACTTCGCCAATCCCCATCTCGGAGACGTCTTTTCCATCGACCCGAACGATCTGATCGGCGGGTAGCAAACCCGCTTTGATCGCCGGAGACCCGACCAAGGGGGTAATGATCCGTACCGGTTCGCCTTCGACGGGTTGGTCGACGTAGATCCCGATGCCCGCAAATTCCTGGTGGATGCTGTTCTGGAACGACTCATAGTAGTCCGGCGGGATGTATTCGCTGTTTTGATCGAGTAGCGATGTCATGCCGTTCATGGCAGCAACCAGCAATTTGTCCTCATCCACAGGATCAACGTAATAGTTGTTGATCATTTCCATCGCGTCTCCAACCATCATCGCCGTCTTGGCACGACGGTGCGCGACGTAGCAAGCGGAGGAAACGAGAAAAGTGATGATTAGAATCGTCAGGTTGCGAGGCGGCATTTTGGAAAGGAACCTATCAATAAGTAAGTAGCCGAGTCTCTCCGAGACTCGATAATGAGTAGCCGAGTCTCTCCGAGATTCGATAATGAAGTAGCCGAGTCTCTCCGAGACTCGATAATGAAGTAGCCGAGTCTCTCCGAGACTCGATAATGAACAGTACACGAGTTTCTGCGAGGCTCAAAATTCTCAGCGTCTCGGAGAGACGCTGCTACTAACCTAGCGTCTCGGAGAGACGTTGCTGTTTTGGCACGACGATTGCTGCGTTATGTCATCGATGATCGAGCTTCCGCTCGACGTTTCACAATTCTAACACCAACGAAGTAAACAGAGAACAATGATGAGTATTCGTAAATGGACCAGTATTCTATCGGCTATCCTATTGACTTTCGCAATCGGGGGGTGCGATGTTGACCAAACCGAACCTGGCAACTTGCCCGAGTATGACGTCGAGACCGCCGATGTCGATGTTAGCACCGAAGAAGAGAGTATGACCGTGCCTGACCTCGATGTATCGACAGAAGAAACCGATGTGACCGTTCCTGATCTCGACGTGACAATGCCCGAGTAGGATCGTCGCTATCCGCATGCCCAGCGAGCCGCTCGCCAGCGGTCTAAACGCTGCGGCCTCAAGCGGCACGCCACGGTTCTTAGGCAACTCGCAGCTATCCGCATTGCTTTAGGCAGTATTGCATCAGCAATTGCCATTCAAACCATTGGGTTTCCTTGCAGCTTCGTTGCTCTTGCGTGCTGCCGCCGATCGCTTGGGCACATGCGTCGACAAACGAAAAAGGGTCTCGGTAGGCAGCCCCACAGACGTCTGCGATCTGGTCAAGTACCGGGTGCTCATCCACTCGCCGGAACCAGTATTTGGCATTGCTAAAATCGTGCTCCCTGCGGTGCATGATTCCGTGCCAAAAACTGCCTTCGGGTTCATTGATTTCTTGGCTCAATGAGTGGCTTCGGTCCAAGTCACCAGCCAATAACCAGAGCCCTGATTGGCAAAGTTTAAACAGCAGCGGTGATGGTGCAGCGGCTTCGAGTCGCCAATCGGACCCCAATAAAAAATTACGTAGCGGTTCGTTCGAAGGCCCATCACCCAATCCAGGTGCATCGGACAGCTCGATCAGCTTTCGTAGTGAATCGGGCAAGTAATTTTGTTCGGGAGGCAACAACAAATTGAGTTTTGGCAAAGTTTAATCTCCAATAAAGAATCTCGACGGGGATTGCGAATTGGGCTGCGCTTCGCAAATGAGTAAGCAGATGAGTAAACCGACGCGTTTTCCGAAACCTCTTCGGGGTCGCCATTGATCTTTTCCGGCGGCCGGTCGGCCGTCTACATTTAGCCGTTAGCGTGCTCGCTTGCGAAGGGTACGTTCGTCCGCCTTCGACGACCGATTAAAGGGAATTGACCACCATGAGGTGCTGCGATCACCGAGAAAAGCTCTTTTTTTGAACTTTTTTTTTACTTTTCGTCGTATCCTCTCCCATCCGATTACTTCGTGATACAATACGGCTCTTCAAATTCTTCAACTACTCGACTTCAATAACGAAATATGAGATACGCTTTTCGGCTTGCGGAGCTACTTGGCCATACCCCTGACCGTCGCAAACGACCGGGCACAATTAAATCGATCGTTGAACATACAGGTTTAGACCGGCATCAAGTAGCCTCATTGCTTAAGAACGAAGCAAAATACATTCCATTGGACGCATTGTCGCGTCTCTGTGATTACTTGATCGATCACGGTTACGCGACAGCTGAACAATTGCCGGGTGCATTGTTTGCAGTCAATGCAGAGAATTTCTGGGAACTACTGGCTAGACGTAGTGAAATTGAGATTGTCGTCGGAGTTCGCCAAAATAACGGAGACGACTCGCCGGAGAACGCAACCGTGGTTGCCAGTGACTCGGTGCTTTTTGGCGAATTGCTCAATGGCGTGTCGACTCTTGGTGGTGCGGCAAAGCACAAGGGTCATTTAGAGAATGAAGAGGGCAAAGCGGTCGAATTGCCAATGCCCGATCGGCTTCAACAAACATTGGTTTGGAGTCCCGGCCAGGTTTCTTTCGAGGACGCTCGCCAGCGGGCCGAGGAGGTATTCGAAGGCTTTGTGCAAGCTCAGAACGACCGCGGCATGGTCTGCATTGGCAGTGTCAAGAGCAACCCCGTTGTGGAATTGATGTTCTCCGATGCCTTTGGATGCACTCCGTTTGTTACCGAAGATGATGTCGATGATGTCTCGGCTCGCTCATGCCCGTTCTTTTTACGCTACCGTGATAGCGACCCCAAACCGGGTGCGGCGTCGGCTGGGACGCGGTTGAGCAAGAATGAAGATGCTGCGGAACCAGGTTTCTATTACGAAAAAGATGACGGGACTTGGGCCTACGCGGGCGGCAATGGAAAAGACTCGGCACTCGTTTTCTACATCTACCGAGAAGCTTTAGGCCGGTTGGATATGGTGTTAAGTGGATTCTCAGGCCGAGCGACTCGGTTATTGGCCAAGACATTGGCGATTCGTGGCGAAGAATTTTGGCCACCGATCTACGAACATGCGGGAATGCAAGTGGGTGCCTACTTGGTTCAATATGAGAATTCAGATGGAACGCCTAGCCGTGAGGATCTGATCTTCAATCCAGGTGGTGCTGCAGAGATCATGCCGCTATCCGAAAAAGCTCTTGCCAAGCGATTGTCCAAGCGTTAACTGTCAATTCGATGCGTCAATTCGATGCATTGTCAAGGCAATGATTGAATTGCATCGTTGCCATTGAGTTTGGTCGTTGGTATCCTAGTTACATCGAGTGAGTTGCTCGCTAGCGGCTCACGTTTTACTCCAGCTTCTATGCTCCCGCATCTACGCTCCAGCTTCGTTGTGCCCCCCTACCTTTCTCCATCCCCCCCTAAGGTCATCAAATGATTACGCGTAAAACAACTCGGCGAGATTTCATTGGTCGTGGCGCAGCTCTCGGTGCCAGTGTTGGCTTCTTCACAGGCGTGTCGGCGGTTGGTCGTGCTGAGGATTCACCTTTGCAAGGTTTGACCGCCGCTTGTATCGGTGTCGGCGGAAAGGGAAGCAGCGATACCAGCCACATCGCTGGGCAAGGCGTTTCGATTGTCGGATTGTGCGATTGCGATGGTCGGACATTGACGAAAAAGGGACGCGAATTCCCTGAAGCGAAAAAGTTTGATGACTTTCGTGAAATGCTTGATTCGTTGGGTGACAAAATTGACATCGTCTGCGTTTCCACCCCTGACCACACCCACACCGCGGCTGCCGTTCGTGCAATGCGAATGAAGAAACACGTGTACTGCCAAAAGCCTTTGACTTGGTCGATTGGCGAAGCCAGACTGATGCGTGAAACAGCTGAGGAAACGGGCGTTATCACTCAGATGGGGAACCAAGGCACATCGGAAGATGGGCTGCGGGAATCTGTCGAGATTATTCAAAGTGGAGCAATCGGCGACGTTTCGGAAGTCCACATTTGGTCCAATCGTCCGATTTGGCCGCAAGGCAAAGGGCGACCCGATGGCGAAGATGCCGTCCCCGAAGAACTCAATTGGGACGCTTGGATCGGGCCCGCTCCAATGCGACCGTTTGTTGAAGGAGCTTATCATGCGTTCAATTGGCGTGGCTGGGTCGACTTTGGCACCGGAGCTCTCGGCGATATGGCCTGTCATACGACCAACATGCCCGTTATGGCTCTCAAACTATGGGATCCCGTTGCGATGACCGGCATCAAGAACCCGGGCATCTTCCAAGGAGAAACGTATCCGAGCAGTTCGGCATTGATGTTTGAATTTCCTGAACGTGAAGGTATGCCCGCCTGTAAATTGTATTGGTACGATGGCGGCGAATTACCATCGGATGACATTTTAGCCCAATTGCCTAAATCGTTCCAAAAACGCATCGAAACCCAGAAATCGGGCGGTCAAAAGACGAGCGGTGCGATGGTGATCGGTAGCAAAGGAGCTTTGTTTGCACCCGATGATTACGGCTCCAAGCACTATCTGCTGCCCGAAGACGATTTCGCGGACTTCCAGGCTCCGCCTCAAACCTTGCCACGCATCCCTTTCAATGCGAGTGTTGACGAGCGGCACAAATGGGAATTCGTTCAATCGGTCAAGGGAGACTATGAGCCCGGTCCGATGTCCAACTTTAGCTACGCAGGTCGGCTGACCGAAACGATTTTGGCGGGCAATTTGACGATGCGAGCGAAACAGGGTCAAAGAATCCAGTGGGACGCGAAAACTCTCTCCAGTCCCAACGTTCCCGAAGTCAATGAATTTGTCCGCCGGGATTACCGAGAAGGCTGGGAAGTCTAAACGAGGGGTAAGCTTGAATAATTGGGATTATCAAGACACGCTTAAGCGGTAGCTCACTGCCGCTTTGAAGTCGTAGACGGCTGTTTGCTAACAGGGCATTGGTAAGCCATAATGGGGAAACTCTCGTTTCATTTGTCCGGTCTCCAGCTTGCTTCAAGGAGTTTCTCTTGACCGCTGCAAGACGCTACCTGCCTTCTTATGTAGTCTCGGACTATGCCCAGTGGGAAGGCGACTGGGAATTGTGGGATGGCGTTCCCGTTTCAATGGCTCCCAGCCCGTTTGGAAGACACTCTGCAATCGCTTCACGCTTGATTGTTCAGTTGAGTAACGCGATTGAGGCTGCTGGTTGCAATGCCGAGGTGCTGAACGAGATCGACTGGATCGTGGACGAACAAAACGTCGTCCGTCCTGATGTGGTGGTCGTGTGCGACGGCATTCCGCCGCGTCATGTCGAATCCGCTCCGACACTTGCTGCCGAAGTGATCTCGGATGCGACAGCTGATCGGGATCGAACCTTCAAGCGTAATTTGTACCGTGATCAAGGTGTCAACCATTACCTTATCCTTGATCCGAACACCAACGAAATGATCTGGGGTCGTCTGGTCAACGGCAAGTGGTGTGAAGAACAAATGGCCGAACCATTTGATCTGTTGCTATGCGAAGATTGCCAAATTCAATTGATACCAAGTCGAATCTTTCGTTAGTCGCCGGAACGATTTGTTTTCCGGTACCAGGGAAAATCGAGTGAGATCTCGCCCTTGTCGTTGACTCGGTCGGTGACATCGGTGACATCGGTGACTTCCACCGAGCCATTCTTAGATTAAACTGGGGACTTCAGATTACTTCTTTTCTCACTTGCTGTTTCACGAAAGTGAAGAGTATTTCATATTATGGACCTGCAAAAAGTTCAGGATGTTATCCGATCTTCGGTTGCCGATCACTTGAAGACGAATGCCAAAACGACGCTCCCAGCATCCTCTGGCATGAAGGAATCGGGTCAAAAAGTGCGTGCTGCGGTTTTGGTTGCCAAGCAGCAACTCGAAATTCGCGAATTCCCACTCCGAGAGATCGCCGATGACGAGATTCTCATTCGCGTCGAAGGGTGTGGGATTTGCGGAACCGACATTCACTGCTACAAGCATGATCCGTTCAATCTTTGCCCAGTCGTCCTTGGGCATGAAGGAACGGGCGAGGTCGTTCAATTGGGCTCTCAGTGGAAAATTGACAGCGTCGGAAAACCGATCCGAGTTGGCGATAAGGTCGTCACCAGTATCATGGAGACACTCGATTCGTGCATCATTGCCAAGTACAACCCGCAAAAGGCAAACCTATGCGACGACATGCGAATCTACGGTTTGCTGCCCGACACACCGCACGACCATCTCAACGGATACTTTGCTGAATACTTGATCGTCCGGCCTGGTTCCTCGATTTTTGTCGTCAATGACATCAGTTTGAAATTGCGAGTCTTGATCGAACCGGCGACTGTGGTTTGCCATGCGCTCGAACGGGCAAAGAACTGCGGTTCGATGTTGAATTTCCGTAGCCGAGTGGTCGTGCAAGGCTGCGGTCCGATTGGTCTATTGATGGTCGCCGTGCTCAGAACCTATGGCATTAACACCATTATCGCGATCGATGGCAATGACGAACGTTTGGCGATGGCAAAGCGATTGGGGGCCGACCACACCATCAACTATCACAACTATGAGGGTGCTGATGGAGTGGCTGCCCAAGTCGGTGATTGGACCAAGGGGCTTGGTGCCCATTTTGGTTTTCAAGTCACAGGAGTTCCGCACGCGGCAAGCAATCTTTTCAAATACATTCGCCGAGGGGGCGCGATTTGTGAGGTCGGGCATTTTGTCGATGCTGGAACAGCAACGTACAATCCGCACTTGGATATTTGCAAGAAAGAATTGACGCTCATTGGCAGTTGGGCTTACGGCAGCTGGGAGTACCCCAACGCCTACCACTTTCTCCAGCGCGCCGAAAAGATTGGATTGCCCGTCGAGGAACTCGTCACCAATTCGTACCCGCTCAGCGAAATCGACACCGCGTTTCAGGCCAATCTAAAACAGCAAGGCGTTAAACTCATGATTACGCCCCATTAGATAGCACCGTTAAACTGCGTGCCCAGCGGGCTGCACGCACCACGACTACAAAAACAGCCATCTCGTTGCCCAGGCCCGCAAAATGTTGCCCGACAAAGCCTACGAACCTGAGACAATCAGCCCCAGAAATTCTTCTTCATTCAAAATGCGAATCGAACTTCCCGACGCTTGATACCGTTTCGCGGATGATTCCTTGCCACTTTGAGTTGAACGACCTACTACCAAGAAGTTTGTCGTCTCTTTGACGTCCGCTTGGCATTCCCCCCCGAGTCGCTTGGCCAGCGATTCGGCTTCTTCCCGGCTCAGCGAACGAAGCTCACCGGTGAATACGATCGACTGGTTTTGCAGCGGACGAATGAACTCGGCACGAACGAACAGTCGTTGTAATTCAAACGCGTTTGCTTGATCAAACGACTCGAGTTTTGGTGGATGGTCCTTTCCATGCTGACTTGATTGGATCGTGCCCACCGCTCTTGCTCGTCGTGCTCTCGATTTGGCCGGCCCGCGTTTGCCCCACGCTCCGGCTTTTCCGCGTGATAGTTTGAGGCGATGTTCCAAATCCTCCAGCGACGTTGCACCGCGATCGGCACCCGCGGCTAAGAGTACCTTGGCACAAGCAATCGAGTCTTCGAGTGCATCATGGTGTTTGAAGCGAACCCCCAACCAATCCGACAACGGTTTGAGGCCAAATCGGGGCCGGTCGGGCCACGTTTGGCGAGCGATTGATCGGGTACAGGTGTACTGGATCTCGGGAATCGGCAACCGATGCGTTTTCAAACAAGCGACTAAGACACCGATATCGAACGAGGCGTTGTGAGCAACTAAGCAGGGAGCGCTGGTTTCCCCGGTTGCCCCTTGTCCCGTCGTCAATCGTAAGTAGTCGGCAATATCGTGCCACCGTTCGCCGAAATCAGGTTCATGCTCGACATCGGTTGGCGATATCCCGTGTATTCCTATATTCATGGGATTAAAAAAGAACGGTTTGGGCCGAATCATCCACATTTTCGAGTCGCTTATTTCGCCGCTGCGGACAACGACCGCTGCCAATTGGCAAGCGCTATCGCTTCGCCGGTTCGCGGTTTCAAAGTCGATCGCAATAAATTCAGCGGGAAACGCCATGCTTGGTTCCTATCACCCCTTTTGCATTTCTTCAAAATGAGGGCAACGTGTTAGTTGTTTTTTCTTGGTGCGCCACTTATCTTAGGGGATGGGCCGGGCCGCGAAGCTTGCTTTACGGCGATTCAAAGTCCCGATAAACGCAATGCCCAAGCATTCTAATTCAATCTTTCTTCTGCAAACAGATCCATGAAAAACACTCGATCGACATCTTTGCGATTGTCAAGAAAAGCTCGGCAAGCTCGTTCTCGTATCAAGAAAACACTCCGACGTCATCGGCTCGAAAAGCTGGAGTCGCGGCAATTGTTGGCAGTCGTCACCGGCGAAGTGTTTCAAGATCTAAATGCCGACTCGATCCGAGACGATGGCGAGGGGCCTATTGCCGAAGTACGGGTGTATGTCGACGCCGACGACAATAGCGTTTTCGATGAGACGGAATTATCGGCGCTGACAAACGCGGACGGTCGATTCCGCATCGAAGACATTCCCGCTGGCGATCACGTCTTGCGAGTTGTCGATAGCGAACTGTCTCAAACCGTCACATTGACCGAGAACCAAGAATTAGCGGGAATCCAATTCGGCATTCCTTCGCCCAACGAGCCGATCACGGAAGGAGCGATCGAAGGACGCGTCTGGTTCGATGCGAACGCCAGTGGAGTTCGTGAATTAAACGAAGAAGTTTTCGCAGGCGTCGAGGTCTACATCGATGCCAACAACAACGCGCAATTTGATGCTGGCGAAACCAGCGCGACCACAAGTGAATCGGGGACGTATGCGTTCACCGGTTTGACGCCAGGCGATTATATTGTCCGCCAACAAATCCCAAGTGGCTTTTACCAGTCAGCACCCCAAGTCTATCTGGGCACTGCCTATCCCGCCAACAGCGACCGGACCCAGTTGTTCCAAATGTCGGCAAGCGGCGATGTGCAAACGATTGGCAATCCAACCGAAACGCAGATCTACGGTTTGGTAATGACCAATTCGGGAACACTCTACGGTATCAGCCATGTCACCGACTCGATCTATACGGTCAATCCGCTGACGGGACGCGAAACGCGAGTCGCGCGGCTTGGGATTCAAGTCGGAGCGGGCTTAGCGTATGATGCTGCGAACGACCAAATCTACGCGGTGGGTCGAAGCGAAGAGGTCGCATCCGCTTTTCAGTTACTCGCCTTCGACCCGGAAACCAACACGGTCACTCCGGTCGGAGAACCGCTGGGCGGTTTGGCCAACATCAGTGACTTGACGTTCGATAGCGTGCAACGGCGAGTGGTTGGTTTTGACAATGTCAACGACCAATTCTTTTCGTTTGATGAACTCGGAAGCGGCGAACTACTTGGACGCACCTCCGCCCAACTCAATAGTTTTTCTCTCGCTTTCAATGGTCGCACCTTCGTGATGCTCGATCAAGAGAGTGACTCGAAACAAGATGTGTTGATTGTCAATCCTGACACCGGACGCATCACGCCTGGGATCACGGCATCAAGACCGGTTCCTGCGGAATCGTTGTTCTTTGCTCGCTCCGGCCCTTTGGCTCAACGATTGACGGTCGGATCACAGCAAACCGTATCGGCTGATTTTGGTCTCGCCAGTGTCACGCCAGGATTCACGATCGCCCAATCAGATGCTCGAACGGTCGTTTCGCCGACGGTACGAACTGACTCGGTCACGGTCGTACTCAATACCCGTCCGACGGAGGATGTGGTCATCGGTATCACAACCGACCCGAACCGGCTAACGCTATCGGTCGACCAAGTCGTTTTTACGACCGAAAACTGGAACGTCCCGCAAACGGTTAGCGTCAACTTGAACGACGGTGCTGCTCTTGGCGATGTGATAATCGAGTTCTCGATTTTGGATGAAGTGTCGGATGCCCAGTGGTCCGAGGTTCCAAGCGATGTCGTGACTGCGAAGATTGAAACCGAAAGTCGCGGCGATGAGATTGTGATTAACGAAGTCTATGTCGGCACTTTCCCCTACTTGGAACTGCGTGGCCCCAAGAATGGTGTTGTTCCCGAAGGCACCTACTTTGTGGTCGCCGACGAATACTGGTTCCGACACGGGGAAGTCAACCAAGTCTTTGATTTAGGCGGGTTGTCGTTCGGGTCCAACGGGTTCATGGTCTTTGTCACCAATGGCGCGACCTATGCAATTCATCCCGATTCGAGTGTCTATCGCAGCCAAACCAACTCGTTCGCTGGCTTGCCCGAAGACATTCATACGAGCGACGAAGACTTTTGGGATACCCTCGGTGGCAAAGCCTACATGCTCATTCAAAGCGATGTTGCTCCGCTTCTTACCGACAATATCGATGTGGACGAAGATGGTTTCATCGATCCGGATGGCGTTGCCGCCAATTGGAACGTAGTCGACTCGATTTCCATGCAAAATCGTTTTAGCAGTACCGATCACGCCTATGGTGACATCGTTTTTCGTGAAGAGGGAGGCGATATCAATATCGTCACCAAGCCGGGCGTCCCCATCGTATTGATCGAAGATGTCGCGTACGCCGGACGGATTGGCGATTCGGTCGGCAGCGATGCCGACGATTGGATCGCTGGACCAACGCAAAATTCGGGAACCGCTTTGGAGATCGTCTCCGGAAATCAAGGTCCACCAAGCATCGTTGCCTTCCAAGGATTACCGCTCGACCATCTTGGTGAGAGTAACTTTGTCGGAGGCGTTCGCGGAGCAATCTTTGAAAGCCCGCCAAGCGGCGACGGGCCTTCTCGCGATGCGATCCCAGCATCTGGGTTGACGGTGTTTGCGGACATGAACGACAACGGTGTTTTGGATGTGATCCGACATGTGGTTGAACCGGATGAGTTGGTGATCCGGGATGCAAACAACCAAACCGTCGACTCGATGGAACTGCTGCACGCTGTGCCAGGCGTATCGATCAGTATGCACTATTCGTTCGACAGTTTCGATGATGACATTCGTTCGGAGAGCCAGTACGACTTTCCCAATTACTTGGTCAACCGAGTCTTCACGGATGGTGGAACCGATTGGTTTAATGAAAGCCGACGATTACGATTCGATTTCTTTGATCCCGTTTCGGCGGTTTCCATCGATGTGATCGGTAATGACTCTCGGTCGTCGGCAACCTATGGAAGGCTCGATGCGTTCAACGCCGATGGAGAATTCATCGGTTTTGTCCGCAGTCGCCGTTTGGTCGGGTCAGCACGGCAAACGATTTCGCTTTCGGCTCCCAATGAAGATATCTCGTACGTGCTGGCATACAGCGAACCGTATCTCGGTGGTAGCTCCTTTGGCCGTTTCGACCGCTTCACCTTCGACCAACTCGAACCGCACGCGGTCACCGATGAACAAGGTGAGTATGAAATCAAACACCTGTTCCCAGGCGTCTATGACTTGACCGTCTCGACAGCCAACAGTGTCACGCCGTTGGTCGGTGCCGATCCTCGCGAAATCGAGGTCACTCGCTACGAGAACTTTGAGTTTATCGATGATGTACGAGCCAACTCGGCGCCGACGATCGACCGCGAAGCGATCATCGAACTGGCCGAAGATCATCCGACTGAAACCGTGTTTGAAACGATCACGGCTCGAGATGTTGATACACAAAGCGTTCGTTATTCGATTGTGCCGACCGAACCGATTCGGGATATTGACGGCAATGTGCTCGATCCGGAAACAGAGTTCCCCGTTTTGATCGACGAATTGACCGGCGAACTGCAGTTTGCTGCCAGTGCAAACCTCGACTTCGAAGCTCAATCGACTTTGCGATTCAACGTTTTGGCGACCGACCCCTTGGGGGCCTCCTCGGCGAGTCGTGTGACCATCCGTTTGACTGATATCAATGAGGCTCCGGTGGTTCGTGACAACCCGCTGCGAATTCGCGAATTAGCCGAAGTCGGCGAGCAAGTCGGACGCATTGAAGCATTCGATCCCGACATAGCGATGAACCAGACGCTCTCTTTCTTGGTGACCGGCGGAACCGCTGCCGATTGGCTGGCGGTTGATCCGGCGACAGGGAACGTGACGGTGAAGCCCGGTGCTAACTTCGATTTCGAGACACCTTTGGATTTGACCCTCGAACTCGAAGTCCGTGATAGTGCCGACCCAGCGGCGGTGACGACGCTGACCAAACCAATCCAAGTGATTGACGAAAACGATGCACCCCTGCTGAGTACTCAGTCAATAACGATTGAGGAGAACCAGACCGGGCGCATCGAACGATTAGTGGTGGAAGATGCTGACCGAGACCAAGCTCATCTGTTTGAAATCATTGCCGGAAACGGCATCGATACGTTCAAGGTAAGCCGTGACGGTGTGCTCTCAATTCGTGAAGGCGTCGTGCTCGACTTTGAATCGCAAAGCGAATATCAAATCGACATTCGGATCATCGATACGGGGACTCCACCCAAGTCAACCGTACAAACGCTGACAATCAACGTTTCCGATGTCGATGAAGCCCCCACGTTAGACAACCGATCGGCATCCGTACCCGAGGACGCAT
>JGI12048J13642_10048419_pt1 | contig 16590 bp, 14 predicted proteins | sample ElkSlonscriptome_16_FD_13642 | JGI IMG/M metagenome (IMG submission 13642)
AATCAACGTCCCGGGGGACGCTGCTACGGATAGTCAACCTTCGGTTCATTGGCCACTTTAGCAGGGTCAAAACTCAGCCAGTTTTCGAACCTCGAAAAGTTCGGATCGCCATGAAATCGGCGAACGTGAAACGAGTCGCGTCCGACCAAGTTGTACGCACCAAACGCACTGCAAAAACCTTGCATGCCTGCTTCCGAGACCGCTTCGATCGCTGGCCGTGTCAATTGCGCTGGCAAACCGTAGGGGAATGCAAAGTAGCGGACCTGGTCGCCGACGATATCTTCTAATCGCTGTTTTGCGTTATGGATCTCATCGTAAATGACTGCAGGATCGGTGACAGTTGAAAAATCGACATGGCTGCGTGTATGCAGTCCAACTTCGATCCCCCATTGCGACATCTCACGCAAATCCGCCACCGTATTGACTGGCAATCGGACGCCTGCTTCGACGTCATGTGGAAACGGAGTCTGGTTTTCAATGGCATCCACACAGACAAAATAGACACACGGGATTTGACGCTCGGCGAGTAGCGGCAACGCAAAGTCCATGTTCTCGGCATAACCATCATCAAAGGTGAACGTCACGCTCGGACGCGGTGAATGGTTACGATTGACGCGGCGCTGGACCTCATCTAATCCGATCAGGTCGAAACGGGATTGGCAATAATCCACGTGACGAGAAAACTCGCCTCTTGAGATCGTCCAATCGTTTGGGTGCGTGTTTGCCACTCGGTGATAGAACGGTACAAACATCGGTGCGGTGCCGCGCCGATTCAATCGTCGGTTTCGTGCCTTGCGGATCGGCGACGTGACGACGACGCGAGCGCGTAGGGCTGCGGCTTGGATCGTGTTCATATCAAATGGTAGCGAAGGATGTTTCAGTGGATGCACAACAAACAAACCTACGCCACTATGAAACGAACCTGATCAAAAAGATGCCATACGATGCCACCTGGGTCGCCCCCATGGAAACGGCTGACGATTGTAGCGATTATCCCACCCGTTTGCTGAACACCCACCACTCGGTCAACAGCAACGCCAAGACGCCGAGCAGCAACCATCGCCAGTACTCGATTCTTTTCTCGAGCGCACCTGCGTCCGCTTCCACCGACTCGTAGCCCAATTCGACCGTAGGTGCCGTTGCCACTTGGCTTTCTCTTGCATCGAACAGGTTGACCGAAAACAGATCGACGATTCGCTCGCCCGCCTTGACCCGATAATTTCCGAGGTAATCGGTTGCAACCACTTCGACCACGCCCGATGGACCGACCGGCGTTCGCGTTGCCTGATCGCCAACTCGCTCGACATCCACCTCGGGCAGCGCACTTTCAATCCGCAACCGAACCGTATCGCCTGGCTTAAACGATGGTGCACCACTGGCCTCGGCAGCACCCGCCAAATAACGCAACACATTCAAAACGAACACGGGCCACGACCGTTCGGCATACCAATTCGTGTTCGTCTGCGTCGTGCCATCGGCATCTTCGCTAATCAGTTCAAATCCCAAGACCAAATCTTGATAGCCGTCGCGAGGTGCCAACATCATGACCGGTCCAATATCCGCCCCCAGCAACTCGATCGCACCTGGCGGACCTTCCAACGCACGTCCTTGAAAGATCAAAAGCGAAAAGAGTTCGAGATATCGCATCAAAGGATGGGTCCGATCCAAATCGACCATGACGACACCCGACGTCTCCGTTTTCCAGTTCCAATCCGTATCCCGAGCCATCTCGTTCTTTGGGGGAATCGATCCGATGAAAAACGTGTTGGTTGTTGGCATCGAAGGCGGCGAACAGCGATCGTAGATGATCAAATCGTCGCTCCCGGCCGCCGCACGCTGTGTGTAAGCTTCCGTCGAGAGATAAGAGGGCAGCACGAATTGTGACTCACATATCTTACTCGACTTTGGCGTTTCAAGAGCGAGTTTCAGCGGTGTGTTGCCTGGCGTGATCACCAGAACCGAGACCGTTCGCAACGGCGTCAATCCGGCGTAGGCGACGTCATCGATTTCCAAATCGTCCTCAATGTCCAAAGCAAATTCCAAGGAGACAGCCTCATCACTTTCAAATGCAAACGACAAGCCAACTTGTTCACCGGGGGGCAAATTGACATTCGATGCATCGAGCAATTCGCCATCAAGCGTCAGCGTTGCCGGTGCCGATGCGGCGACTTCACCCAAATTCACGACCGTTGCAAACGCTTGAATCTCGGATGGTTTTTCCACATTGCGCTCGGCCGAAAATGCCAAAACAGCCAAGTTCTTGGGCGTGGTACTCCCCAGTGCGATGTATTGTGGATTCAAATTCCCCAGATCAAATTCGGTAACGGTTTGGAAACCACCATCACTGTAGAGCAACAAATCGGCTGGCTTCGCATCAGCGACTTGGACATCATTGACATCGCCCACTTCGCTGGTCCGGCGCGGATTCGCCAAACCGTCTGCCGCTTTCAATGCTCCTAGAATATCGGTCGGTCGGTTCGTGACCGTCACCCGCGACAACGCCTCTCGCAGCCGGCGTCGATCGGATGTAAACGACTGTAACACCTCTGTACGATCACTGAACGAGATGAGCATCGCCGATTCGTCGTCGTTCATCGTTTCGATCCGCTCGTCAATCAGCTCTCTGGCCTGCTCGAATCGATTCTCATACCCGTCGACATCCGCCGTCTGCATACTGGCCGATATATCGACTAGGAAAATCAAGCGTCCTTGACTGGTCGCTTCACCCCGTTGTCCTGGGCGAAGGAGTGCCAAAGCCGCTAACGCCACGACCAACAATTGCAGAAACAACAATAAGCTACGTCTAAGTCGTTGCAGTAAACTGTTGACATGCAAATCTTCGATGGTTCGCATCCACAAATAGGTACTCGGCACTTCCACCGGTTCGCGGCGAAGCTTCAGGAAGTACAGCAAGATAATGCCGATCGGGATCAGCGAAAACAGTCCCCACTGCAGTGGCGTCAAGGTCGAGATCCAACTCATCGAACCACTCCTCGCTGACGCAGATACTGAGTAACAATCGTTTCGACGGGAGTGTCGGTTCGGACGGGAACATAGACGATGGAACGTTGCGAGCAGAATTGTTTGACGTTGCTGATGAACGACTGGACCGTTTCTTTGTACTTCTGCAGCACGTACGCGTTGATCGTAACTTCGGATTCATCGCGATCTTCGATATCAATCAATTTCCTGTCACCTCGAAGTGGCGGGTCGATCTCTTCGGGGGACAAGATGTGCATGACAAATACATCCATCCGCCGTCCGATCAACATGCGCAACGCCGACTCGTATCCTTGTTTGTCCATCAAGTCGGTCATCAAGACGGCAACGCCTGTGCCTGTGGTACGGATCGCAAAGTCACGAACGCCATCATAAAGAGAAACGTTGTGGCCGCTTTCGACGCTATCCAAATAAGCCAGCATTTTCCAAAGACTGGCTCGTCCTCTCAGGATGGGGGCACGACGTCCTTCTTTGCCGAGTACCGAAACGCTGACCCGGTCCGCTCGGCAAAGCCCGACGTAGCCCAATGCGGCAGCGAGCTGTTTGGCAACGCGAAGCTTTGTGGGATCGCCAAAGTTCATCGATTCACTGGCGTCGACCAAGGCAAAGAAGTGCAGGTCCTCTTCCTCGAGAAATAGTTTCAGAAACAGCTGGTCCAAACGGGCATAGAGATTCCAATCGATTTGGCGAAGATCATCGCCAGCGACATAGTTACGGAAATCGGCAAACTCGACGCTTTGCCCTTTGCGTCGACTCCGCCGTTCGCCCTTCATCCGTCCGCGAAACACTTTTCGCGATACCAACTCCAAACGTTCGAGTCGCCCCAGTAATTCGCTGCTCAGCAGTGGCTCGGTCGTCGTTGTCGGCATTCAGAAGCTCGGGTTTCGTTTTCAAAGACTTTGTCCAATCAAACAATCAGCCCGAAAAACATTGCAAGTCGTTTTCAGGAAGCCGATATGATACCCGAAATTCGATCCGTTGTCAGTTATGCGTTCGGCGGCCTTCAATTCGTAGCCGATTCTCGATCCACTTCGTCAGTGTCTTGTCGAACTTGCCCTTCGGTTTTCCGCTATAGTCAAGTCGGTAGTAGCGTCCGTCTCGGTAACATTGGTCAATGAGCGGCTGCAATTCAATTACAGCATCGCGTTCGCGATAACGAAGCGGAACGGGGACGTTTGGCAGTGGCTCTTCGAGCGGTGCACGGTACACTTCAATTTGATCTGGCTTGGCAATTCGATAGACGCAGATCATATAAGGTGTCCGCTCTTCAGGTCGTAACTCTACGATCGGTGCGGCCAGGACATGCGAACCTTGCCGGACCAAATCGATCTCGACCAGATTCACTCCTGCGTCGATGTAATTAAGTTGTTTGCGCGAATACTGTTCTCTTGCCAGGGCACCGACCTTGTTCCATGGACTGACGAATTCGATGGCAGTAATCACTTTTCCGTCTTTATCGACAATCTCCACGTGCCGTGTCGGATGCGGTGCCCGCTTGAGCACGATCGGCTCGGTCATCACAGCACTATTCGAGTTTCCTTCCGATTCAGGGTATGAAGGATCATGTGAAACATGGACGTCTGGTCGAATGGCTGATTGATCGTCGTCTTGGTAAACGGAGAGATTTTCTTCAATGTTCGCTTGTAGGTCACCCGGCAATTGAGAATTGAGTTGGTTTGCTGTGTAAACGATCAATCGAGCGTGAACCTCTGGCCACAACGACTCGAGGTATGGATCCATTCCAGGAAAAGGGCTTTTCAACATTCAAGGACTCCAGGAAACCAAATGCGATGAACGTGCTGGTAGGCCTATATTATAGACCAAAACGCAAACGGTCGCGCACAGCAAACGTAGGCTGGGTCGTCCTAGCCTACGTCAACTTAGGTTTCGCAACCACCGAAATGCTCTGCCATCTTTTCTGCATTTGGCTTTTCCACAATGCCTCGCTCGGTGATAATGGCGGTGACCAGTTCGGCAGGGGTCACGTCGAAGGCAGGATTCATCACTTCGGCAGCGTCCGGCACAAGAGGAATTCCGTAGGGCCGCGCCACCTCGTCTCGATGCCGCTGCTCGATCGGGATTCGATCTCCGCTGGCAAGCTTCGCATCAAACGTACTTGAGGGGCCAGCCACATAGAAAGGCACGTTGTGATACTTTGCCAAAACGGCTAACGAGTACGTTCCAATTTTGTTGGCGATATCACCGTTTGCTGCCATCCGATCGGTGCCAACAATGACCGCATCCACGCGACCCGATCTCAGCAAACTACCCGACATCGAATCGGTCAATACGGTGACCGGAACGCCCGCTTGCGACAACTCCCAAGCTGTCAAGCGAGCACCTTGAAGTAGTGGTCTGGTTTCGTCAGCGAATACATGAATCGCATGCCCCGATTGATGCAGCTCATAGATCGGGGCCAGCGCCGTTCCCCACATCGAAGTCGCCAACCCGCCCGCGTTGCAATGCGTCAAAACGTTCTTGCAGGATCGGAGTAGCTTTGCCCCATGCCGACCGATTGCTTTGCACATTTGACGATCTTCCTCGTGAATCGCTTTTGCTTCGTTCACCAAGCGATCATGCAACCGTTTGTCGTCGTCGGTTGATTGGAGGACGGATCGCATTCGGTCGAGTGCCCAAAATAAGTTGACCGCCGTCGGACGACTCTCGGCCAATCGATCGATGGCCGCATCGTAGGCAGCACGTGCCCGGTCGCCGCTGGAGTCGCGGGCCAGGCAAACGCCATATGCCGCAGCGATCCCGATCGCTGGAGCACCACGCACCGACAACCTTTGAATGGCGGCAAACGTTGCTTCGACCGTCTTGCATTCGAGCAACACAAGCTCCGAGGGCAGCTTCGTTTGATCGAGCAGCGTTAAGACATTGTCGGCAAAGGAGAGTGTTTCAGGCATCGTGCGATCAATAGCTAAAGGCATCGGCGTCTTCTTGAGGAGCCGGTTGGTAGCTGTGCGGTTCCATACTGCTGCCCGCTCGGCCTTGGCTCAAACTCCTCACCGCACTACTGTATCCAAACATTTCTTTCAGGGGTGCGTGAGCGGTAATCACCGTCATCGCCCCTCTCGTTTCGGTCGCTGCAATGATCGCCCGACGTTGTTGTAAATCGCCAACGATTTCACCCATATAGTCTTCTGGCGTTGTGACTTCGACTTTCATGACCGGTTCAAGCAAAACGGGCCCAGCCGCTTCGAGTCCTTTGTCGAATGCGTCGCCTGCTGCAATTCGGAACGCGACCTCGTCACTTCCCTCTTCATGCGTTTCGGCGTCGAAGACTTCTATCTTCACACCTGATAGCGGGAACCCTGCGATCAATCCACCACCTTCGGCTCGCTGTCTCAGCTCGTCGATGGCGGCCGCTCGCACGGTTCCTTGCAAGGGACCTTCGGGCGGCAAGCGATCAAAAACCAACACGGGTGACGATGCGTCTTCGAGTTTGGTGATCCGAACCTTCAATCGAGCAAACATGTTGGTTGCCCCGATTTGGCGATTACATTGGCCTGTAATCGTCGCGTTTCCACCGATCGTCTCTCGGTAGTTCACTCTCGGTTTGTAAAACTTGACATTCAAGCCAAAGTCACGCGTTAGACGATGCTGAATCACTTCGAGATGCAATTCCCCCATCCCGCTAATCAAGGTTTGTCCAACTTCCGAATTTTCGACCGCTCGGAATGTCGGGTCTTGCCGCTTGAGCATCTCCAGTGTTTCTTCCAGCTTTTTGCGATCCGTCGTGCTCTCTGGTTCAATCGCCATCGACAAAACGGTATCCGCAAACTTGATACTCGGCAATTCAATCGTTTCCTTCGTATCGCAAAGCGTGTCACCGGTAATCGCGAACCGAGGTCCAATCAAACAGCAAATGTCACCGGCACCGACGGATTCAATTTGTCCGTCACGATCTTTCTTGGTGGCATGGATCTGCCAAAGCTGAGCCACATTTTCTTTCTTGTCACGATTCGGACATTGGACACGCGAATTTTGCTTTAGCTCGCCGCTGTAGACTCGGACCCAATAGTTGTCACCCGTTTTCGCCGGCAGGATCTTGAAAACTAGGCCACAAAACGGCTCCTTCAAATCAGGTTTTCGCGTCAACTTCTTGTCTGGCTTCTTCGGATCGACTCCACCGACCGGCGGGCAATCGAGAGGGCTTGGCAAATAGTTTCCAACCGCAGTCATCAAAGGTTGGATCCCGATTCCGTGCAGCGCCGAACCGCAGAGGACCGGCTGGATTTTCATTTCAATACAACCTTTGCGAAGTGCGGCGATCACCATCTCCTTTGGTACCGGCTTTTCCTCCATCGCCAACTGCATCGCCTCGTCGCTTAGCTCGTAGACGACCTCCAACATCTGTTCCCGCCATAGCATTGCGTCGTCACGCAGTTCTTCGGGGATATCCGTTTCCTTGACCTGTTTGCCCTCCGTTTCTGGATCGAATTCTAGCAGCTTCATGTCGACCAAATCGATCACGCCACGGAAGGGATTGCTAACGTGCGGCGGCCCTTGCCCGACCGGTACTTCGACGGCGACCGGGCGGCCACCTAGCCGTGGTGCAATGTCATTGAAGACCGAGTCGAAGCTGGCTCCTTCGCGGTCCATTTTATTGATAAACACAATTCGCGGAACTCGATAGCGATCGGCTTGACGCCATACGGTTTCACTTTGCGCTTCGACCCCTTCACGAGCAGAAAAAACCGTAACCGCACCATCGAGAACTCGCAAACATCGTTCGACTTCGGCAGTAAAATCGACGTGGCCCGGCGTATCGAGCAAGTTGATCGAGTACTGTTGCCAATTGTACTTGACGCAAGCGCTAAAAATCGTGATCCCACGTTCTTGCTCTTCAGGGTCGTCGTCGGTGTCGGTCGTCCCATGATCGACGCGGCCAACACGATGCTTGGCACCGCTGAGGTAGAGCATCCGTTCGGTCACGGTAGTCTTTCCAGCGTCGATATGGGCTATGATGCCGATGTTACGCAGTTTAGGTATTTCGATAGCCATCGCAGGTCAAAATTCTGTTGATAATTTGTAGTTAAGTAGGGCATCGCCAAGCAAGCAAAATATGCATTGTTTTTCATAACCCGAGGCATAGGTATTGAAGTCAAACTGCCGGACCGATGGCCCTATGATTTCCGTTGCTTATCGAACCCCAGCCCGACGGGCAGGGCTAGGCAAACGGACAGGGTTTGCCCCTTCAATCAAAACTCGCAACTTCAAGAATCGCACGCAAGGGATTCGACGAGTTCCATTCCTCGCTTACGGTTCGGATGATGACAACGCAACAAGCCGGTTTGCTCTATCAATCGCTAATAAGATACACAGGCGCACGAAAAACCGCGACCGGGCAAAGTACCCGAACGCGGTTTTTGATGATCGAATATAGGGAAACACTACCAAGCGAAGTGAGCAAACGCCTTGTTCGCATCCGCCATGCGGTGGGTGTTTTCCCGCTTCGTGTAGGCAACGCCTTCTTTCTTGTACGCTGCCAAAACTTCATCGGCCAACTTCAAGTGCATCGGACGGCCCTTCTTGTCGCGAACGGCTGCAAGCAACCAGCGGATGGCCAAGCTTTGTTGGCGGGTTCGGTTGACCTGCATCGGCACTTGGTAGCTCGCACCACCGACGCGTTTGCTGCGAACTTCGATGTAAGGCTTGATGTTTTCGACGGCCTCTTCGAAAATCTCGATCGGCTCGGCGTCCGTATTGCGTTTGGCAATCTCAGCCAACGCATCGTAGAAAACCTTTTGTGCGGTCGTCTTCTTGCCATCAAGCATCAAGCAATTGATGAACTTGCCCGCCAACATCGAATTATGCTTCGGGTCTGGCTTCAAAGAAGTACGGCTGGCAGTAATACGTCCCATAATTGAATCTAATCTATTCGGCTAAAGTTTGTTTTTGGGGGAGGGGGTGAAATCGGAACGAACTATTTCTTCGCACCGTAGCGACTTCGCGATTGCTTACGCCCATCGACACCAAGCGCGTCGCGGGAGCCACGAACCACTTGGTAACGCACACCAGGCAAATCGCGGACGCGACCACCACGTACCAGCACAATCGAGTGCTCTTGCAAGTTGTGGCCTTCGCCAGGGATGTAAACGGTGACTTCTTTGCCGTTACTAAGCCGCACACGAGTGATCTTTCGAAGGGCCGAGTTGGGCTTCTTCGGGGTCATGGTACGAACTTGTAAACAAACACCCTGCTTTTGAGGGCACTTTTCGAGCACAGGCGACTTGCTTTGACTCTTTTTTAACTTTCGTCGCTTGCGGACGAGCTGATTAATCGTTGGCATAGAAGGTTTTGTTACTTCGTTAACTGCGTCAAACATGGAATTACGAGAAGGGCAAGTATCCGTTTCCGATCGTTTCTGTCAATAGCTACCCGAGAATCCGCAGCTAGAAAGTGAGAGAATTCGGGATTTCATCGTAAAAACAGGTGCCCGGCTGGAGTTCGCTATTAAAATAATGGTATCGGCAAGAACGGCCACCCACGCCGAGACTGCGTTTCCACCGAACTCCACCCGCGAAATAGACGGCGACTTTTAACTTTGAGCCTTCACATGACCCGAAATCGATTCCACACAAACCTGTTGGCCCTCGCGTTACTGATCGCCCTGGCTGCGCCCGAAGCGTCGGCGCAGTTCTTCCATTTTGGCGGTGTGGGTGGCGGTGTGAGTATTCGAGCACCATTCGTAGCCGTCGATGTGGATCCTTGGGGAGGTTCTCGCGTCCGGGCACCGTTTACGGCGGTTGATTCGGGGTTCGGCTACCCACCGTTCGGTCCGGTGTTCGGGCCCACTTTCGGGCCCACTTTCGGGCCAGCTTTCGGGCCGCCGATCGGATCCGCTTTTCGTGGCGGAGCGTTTTTGTCGCCGTTTCCCAGCGAAGACTACCATTCCTATCGCTACGAGTCCTACCGCTACGCTCCCTATGGCCGTAGTTTGCCTGATTACCGCTTGCACGACTACGACCCTCGCTATGACCACTATGGCGACAACCGCTACGACGACGACCGCTACATGCATGCCGACGACCCGCCGTACTACAGCCAACAGGCGGAGGATGAGTTTATCGAGCGGCTTTATCCGAGCCTGAGCCGGCAAAACCGTGTGATTGCCTCGGCGGTCCCTCAGCCTTCCTTTGGCCGCAGTAGCTTGGAAGATCAGTTGCTTCAAGCCCAAGCCGAATCGTTGGGTGCACAGCGAATCTACGCCGCAGAAAATCTGTCGGCCACCATTTCCGATACAACCTTGGCTCGTTCGGCGGCCCAATTGGCGGACGGATTGGCTGCGATGGGCGAAGAGGGCATTGCATGGTTGGACTACTTGGCCCCCGACGAAATCGTCCGCTGGGTCGACGCCGGATCACCCAACAATGATCTTCTCGTCGATTTGATCTCCGCTTATGACGGGGTCGTGTCGAATCCGCAACTTGGCTGGGTCACCTCGATGGCTGGGTTTCGTGAAACACGCCATCAACTACACCTGCGAATCAGCTATGTCGATTCCCCCGTTGCTGTTTCGTCTGCCGACGAGACGCGGTACCCAGAGGATTTTGGATCGTCGATTATGACGGCTCCCCCATCGGACGCTTCCAAAGACCCAGTCCGAGCCAAGCAACAAACGGACGAACCGAAGAGCGAAGCACCCGCGAAACCGAACGCCGACAACCAAGACACCGACAACAGCGACGCCGACGTCGATTTCGAAACGCTCCCTCTGCCCGCTCCTAAAGCCGAGCCTGAAACTCCTGTCGGTATTTAACCCAATCCTGTTAAACCGCGTGCCCAACGGGCCGCGCGTTTCATCATGCATCCGCGCGGCCCGATGGGCACGCGGTTAAACGATGGGGGAGCCAGCGAACGACCATCCGCAGCCACGATTCTCCTAGACCATCGGCTCGGGTTGTCCGCCTGTTTTACGCGATCCGCGGCCCTTCATAAAGCGATGACCAAAATCGGTTAGCACAAAGATCCGTAGCGACCCCAAAATCGCAACCAATACGATCGCCATCCAAATTCGGCTCCGACGCGTTTGCTTGAAGACCCCTCCTTCGCCGACCGCGGGTTGCTGTTGTGGCTTGAGCGGCATCCCATACATCATCGCAATTTGATCCATTTCGACGAGGTGCAAAACGGGGATGTCTTGGCGCATGAACCGAGTCATGATCGAATCGATCTCGAGCACTCGGCGCGAAGCGGAACGATTCAGTCCCGGCTTATAGGCCCGTTTTCCGATCGTTTTTCCGACCGACACTGCACCACCGCCGACGTTGATGTAAGCTTTGTAATCTTGGGAGCCCGCTTGCAACCGGTACACCTTCATCCGCTCTTCGATGGCCGCACCGAAGTCATCTGCCTTCAATACCTCCAACTCGTTTCGCTGAATCGCTTTGCGGATGATCCGCCGACCTTCTTCACCGAGGCCGATCCCCAAGTCTTCGTACCCACCGTAGGAGCATGCGATCGACCGGAACGGAACGAAGTCTTCTTCAAACAGCATCTTTTCCATGTCGATCCAAAGCAGAATCGGCTCGTTGGCTCCCCACTGACTCGACCCCGCACTTGCTAAAATAATCGGCCGCGCACCGAGGACCTTCAATGCGGCCAGCACCGACACATTCATGCCAGGAAACGAGCCGCTGTAACCGACTGCAACCAAATCGCCTTGCCCGACGCCAGCTTTGGTCAACATCTCGACGACAACCGCTGCCATGTTGGGATTCGTCGCGGTTTGCTTGGCACCAAGCCGTCCACTTAGCGTGGTAATCGGCGTCATCAAGGCACCGATCATCCCGGTTCGCGCAGGATCAACCGTGGTATTTACGTCTAACCCCAGATGCAAACGCTCGTCACGAATCGCTTCCATCATTTCCGATGCGAGCTCGGCAGCTTGGATCTTCTTGTCGATGTCCGATTGAGGAACTTCGACGCGAAAGTATTCGACCGATGCCAAACCAGCGAGCGAAAACAGTGCCATGAAAACAATGATCGACTGCGAGACTTGTCGAGGACGCCAATACAAACGCTTCACAGTACCAACTCCATCCCTAGCAACATCAAAACCAAACGAACCACTGTCGAAGCGGTCAACAAAATCCCCAACGTTTCGATCATTCCTTGACGATCAATCCAAATGCCGATGAGTCCTGGGATGATGTAGCCGATCACCTCATAATCATTCGATTCGGCCAATGAGTCGATATCCATCGCTTCAGCGGGCATGCCGATCGATGGCGAAAACCACTCCAAAAACATCCCGACCAAAAAGCCGACCAACACCATCAATACCGTCCGCCGTTTGCCATAGATGACAATCAAGTTCGATAATGAGTAAACGATAAAGTAGGTAAGGATCGCAGCGGCGAACGTTGCCACAACGGTCAACGGTTCATCGAGCGATAACGCGATGTAACCGGGCACGACCATCCCGCCAGCCGCCAAGCCAAAGATCTCGGAAAACAGCAGGCTGACGGCCAAGCCGATTCCGATCGATATTGTTAGTGTATCCATGAAGGTTTTTGTGAGGTAATCTCTTTTGAATCTATCCGAAAAGGGGTCTGACCCTTTAAAGGCGAGTCGAATTCATTGGGTTTTTTGGCCTCGCCGGAGAGGGTCAGACCCCTTTTCGGATAGACTCTTATTGTTTTTCTTGATTCGTTTAAAACGCTTTCTCGTCAGCAATCCCGCGATTGCGAAAATATCGCACGACATCCAACCCGACTCCGCCGATATTCGCCATCCCCATTACCAACGCTGAACGGCCGCATAGGCTGACGACTTTCTCAAAAATCTCGTCCGCTCCATCTCCTTCGGCCATCACCAATTTCCGCGGATCCAATCCGGCTCGAGTTGCAAACTTGGCAAACATGTAAGTGCCCGAACCGATCAAGACATAGTGATCCGCCGCCTTCCACTGCGCACAACATTCGGCCAATTGCCTCGACCGGTCAGGACGGTCAAAACGGCAATTGAAGATCATGACCCGTTTCGACACGTTGGCGTAGCGATCACAGGCCATGTTCCAAATCCGCTCGGTCGATTCAGGATCGTTCGCGGCAAACCCGTTCACAAAGCTGATCTCGCGGCCAAAGAAGTTCAAATCCGCCACCGTCATGATGCCTGGGTCCGGCGTCGCCGCCCACATCCCTTGAAGTGCCGTCGAACGCTCCACCCCCAAGTCTTGCAGCACCCGCAGCGCCAATGCCACATTCTCAGCATGTTCGATGTAGGAAAACTGAGCCATCTCAAGTGGCAAAACCGCATCCACTTCTTCGTCGCCAACCGTAATCAGTTCGGTTTTTCGGTCGTCACAAACCTTGCGGAACGCATCCAAATGACGCCGCTCGGCGGTGTACAGTTTTCCTGCCTTAGGGACCATCCCGAGTAACGCCCAGGCGACGTCTTTTTCACCAGGCCCCATGACGTCTAAATGGTCAGCCCGGGCGTTGGTGATGACGCTGTGGGTTGCATGTACGAGCATGAATTCACACAACCATTGCAAGTAAGGAATCAGCGCCATGCATTCGATCACCAACGCTTCGGATTCCGCTTCCGCGGCCGCACGGACGATCCGAACCTGCTCAATTACATTCGCACGCGCGGGACGGAATACCGGATACTCGGCACCGTCAGGCAAAATCATGCGAGCCAACGTGCCTGTCGTTTTTGCACAAGTCCGCGTGCCCGATGCACGTAGGCCCGCTGCGATTAAACGAGTCACCGACGATTTGCCTCGCGTTCCGTTGACATGAATCCGCGTCGGAATCTTCGCCAACTGGCGGCGGTGAAAAAAAGACTCAAGTAAGCCCAATCCGATTAAAGAACCGGTCGTACTTATAAGTGCAAGCGAACCATCCATTGTTGATGGTTAATCCGATACTAAAAAAAATGAAAGAAAAGCTCCATCGCTCGTGTCCGCTATGTTTCGTCCGGCGAAGCAATAAAACTTAAGAAAACCTCGTTGAACCGCCCGCCCGTCGGACCGCGATCCCCACCCGCAACATGACAATGTCTGCGTTGTCTACGTTTTTCACGTCGGTGCGGAGCGAATTATGGTGAAGTCCGCGAACCGTGCTAGTCCCTATCGCTTGAAAATGCGAAAAAAAAAGACTTCCTCGGTCAAAGGGCCCAAAAAACGCTCGACTTTAGCCAATGCTGGCAGGGAATGGTGGCGTGTAGGCTTTAGCCGATCTCAAGAATCATCCCATCGACGATTTCAGCTCGGCGACCGCTTTCCGCTCGGGCATCGCTTTGTAGTACGGGTCGAGCGGGTAGCAGCCGCTGATGATGCCGTTTCTTGGTGCCGTCGTGCAATCGCTAAACGTTCGACAAATCTTTTTGCGAGCCAGTGTTTTGCCGGCCAACGCATCGATGGGTAATTCTGGATAGGACAACACCATCCGGCCCAGGCCGACCATGTCGACCATGCCGCTGCGTACTACCGCTTGAGCCACATGAGGCAGCCAATCTTGCAAATACGAATAGCCGCTGCCGACGATGACCAAATGGGGGTGCATCCGTTTGAGTTCCGCCGTCGCCTGAATGTGCCGCTCGACACCCACCAACGGGTCTTCTGGCGGTTGGTAGCCATCGCTTGGCGGGAAGTAGGCCGGACGTGTGAGATGCGGATTGTAGTAAGGACTTCCCGCCGTGGTGCAGACTAGCTCGATGCCAAGTGCTTCGATCAGCGTCATCAACCTTTGTGGTTCGCTTAGATCGACACCCACCCCGGTTCCATCGCCACCGAATACCAAACGAGGATCCGCCAATTCATCAGCTACACCGATTCGATCTTCCCCAGGACGAAATGGAACAAAATCCAAAACGCTCACTCGGACGCCCATTTCCAAGCCAGCCGCTTCGGCGCGAATGCCAGCAACGATGTCTCTTAAAAACCGAGTTCGGTTTTCGAACGAGCCCCCAAATTCACCTGCCCGATCGAAACCGGATAATAGTTCATGCCCTAGATATCCGTGACAATGTTTGATGTCGACAAAGTGATAGCCCGCCTTCTTTGCATTCACAGCCGCGGCGACAAAGTCTTCGATCAAGCGTTTCAAGTCATCATCGCTAAGAAGTTTGGAGTCGTCGGTGATATTCAGCCGTGGATCGAGTGCCGGGTTGCGCTGAGCGATGCGCGGCTCGGGTTTCGTCTTTTCCTTTGGTTTGGCAAAACGCCCAGAATGAGTCAATTGCAAACCGACTCGCAAATCGTCGCTCGGGCCGGCGTGTTCCTCATGAGCAGCCACCAACGTTTGGCGAAGCGATTCAAAGGAAGACAAGTTCGCGTCGCTCATCATTAACTGGTTCGGATTCGCACGCCCATCGTTCCGAACCGCAACCGCTTCCCCTCCCCAAATCAGTTTTGCACCGCTAAGCCCGAAGTTGGTCCAGCGGCGGCGAGTCAAATCGGTCGGCTTGCCGTCGGTCGTGCCATCCCAGCCCTCCATTGGCAAAATACAAAATCGGTTGCCGATCACCCCCGACGATAACTCGATCGGCGCTGCCATTGGCGAAGCGGGCGCGGCCACGATCTCACCATCGCTGGGAATGTCAAGGTCAAGTTCCCTCAAGCGATCTCGGAATGCGTCAATCGTTTTGAAACTCGCGATGCGAGGGTAGGCCATCGGTGAAAAGTCCAACAAAAATGAGGTCAAAAGATGCGATGCAGAATGTGGAATGTTAGCAAATAAATGACTGGTTAGGGATAGGTTGTGAACGCCCACTTCCGATCGGTGTCCGCTGAAGCAATAGTCGGCGTCCGCTGAAGCAATAGGAAGAGATTGAATGTCGAATGTCGAAGATCGAACAAGGCAGGAAGTCGGTGAAACGACGACCGAGTGGCGCTTTTTAGCGATTATTCGGATTTACTGAAGTTTAACGATCCTGATGGACGATGACGGTTGTAATGCCTGTAACGTTACCGCGCACTTCGCGAGCCGGTGACGACCAAGAAAATCACAAACGGCTTTGGGATATCTGTCGATGCGGTTACCGAAAACTTCCTGCCTATTCCTGTCGCTATCACTTTTTGCTGCGACGGGTTGCGTTACTCCGTTTGGTTGTGACCCGACCAATCAATGCAGCTCTGGCTGTCAAGCGAACGGACCGATCTTATTTGGGCGATCTGGTGCAGGCTGCGGAGATTGTGAGGGCTGTGGCGAACTCTATGTGGATCCTTGGATTAACGAACGCGCCGATTGCTGTGATCCATGCGATGCCTGTGGCAACCACAACGGGCAATCGTGTGGCAAATGCCGCAGTGTCTTCTCCGGCATCGAGAGCTTGTGGGGCTATCGCTGTGGTGACGACACCGAATGTTCCGGCGCCGGAAGCTGCGGAGGATCATGCGGAAACGCCTGTGATGGGCGTGGCGGCTGCGAAGCGTGCGGAGGCGGCCAGACGTACCTTTCGGAGGTCCCCACCCCAGCGGGTGAGGTGATCATGATGGACGATTCGGGTGGCTACCGGGGCGGCAATTCGACCGAAAGCTACCAGCCGACTCGCCAGCGTAAGATATTCCAGCCGAAACAGCATGTCGCCGGTCGATCGACCCGCAGCTATCAGTAGCCGCGTCTCTCCGAG
>JGI12048J13642_10147106_pt1 | contig 16587 bp, 14 predicted proteins | sample ElkSlonscriptome_16_FD_13642 | JGI IMG/M metagenome (IMG submission 13642)
TTTAATGCTTGGCAATTGCCATGGCAGGGTGAACTGAGGAATTTAAGAAGACTGGCTGCAAGCCGGTCTCGAAAGCTTTAGCCAATATCCTACACGCTGTTGAGTGATAGCCTATGGTTTCCTTTTTAGCGAGCAGCTAAGCTTTCCGGAAGTTATAAAGCCATTACGAATAGCGAGTAGGATTAACAGGGACTGTCGTACCATAGACGAGTGAAATGGATTTTCATGAATATATTGCCTTCAATTATTGTCGTTAGTTATTCCTGTCAAGATTGCAGCCAGTATCTGTTGGAATATTCATTCAGTCATTGGCAATTGTTGTTGACCAAAACGCTATTTGTCGCCGTCATTTTCGGACAATCCGCGTATTCCCATCCAGACTCTCCACCAGATTTTACCGCTGAGATTACCCAGTTCAATCAATTATATCCGAATGAGATACTGCAAAGTCGGGTGTTTTTTAGTAGCCACGGTATTCGTTTACAAAAGGCCGATATGTTTGGTCACCAGCAAGCCGGCTGGTATGTGCAAGATTTTGCGAACAGCCGTTCATGGTTAGTGCGTCCCGAAAAGAGAATATTTACTGAATTACTACCAGATGATGAGTTTGAGGAAGACGATGCCAGCATTGATGAGCCTGGACTGATGTCGACGCAAGTTTGTGATTTTGGTGGTTTGATCGCTAAACAAAAACTTGGGAATGAAACTCTGCAAGGCTATGCAACGGAAATCTGGCGATGTGCGTTTAAAACCCTTGTCGTTATTCAAAACTTTAGTCCTAGACTAGGCATGGTTATACGGGAAGAATGGCCCGGCGACCTTGTGGCTGAATTGCGCAATATTGAACAAGAGCTATTTAGCAGAGAATTTTTTCGGCCCCCGGCAGGTTTTTCAAAAGTCACTTCTGAGGGGTTTTTCCTTGGCAGAAAAAGACTACCCGCCTTTCAGGAATAAAAACAGGCAAGCAATTTGCGGAGGGTGTGTTGGGCAGGGCACCTTAAACAGACAAAATAAGTCAGCTCGGCCCGCCATCCAGGCGTTGGCCGAAACCTGAAATAACGCAGTAATAGTAATAATTCACTATGGATTATTAATTGAGTAAGAGCCGCCAGTGTTCATCAAGATCAGATAATGGAAGTAGTAGATTTCTAACGAAAAGGGAAGTGGACATGAAAAAAGTAGTGAATCGGCAAGCTAAATTGCAAAGCAAGAAAAAACACCTTGGCCAAGGTATGACCGAATATATCATCATCGTAGGCGTCATTGCGATTGCTGCAATTGGAGCCTTCAGCTACTTTGGCGATACTCTTGAGTATCAGGTTGCCGGCATGGCAGCGGAGTTGGCTGGTAAAGATGGGTCCGGAATGCAGACCGAAGCTGGAAATTCTGCTGACGATGTGAGTACAGTGGCCGGTCGCAGCAATACACTAGGCAACTATTATGATCAATCAGCGCCCTAGCTGAAAAGGGATGGTGCCAGAATTATCAAACGCTGCGGCTATACCCAGACGCAGTTGAGTTTCATAACTTGAGAGTGTCAGGGATGACAAAAAATCACTTAACCAAAAAATGCCAATCTGGTCAGGCGCTGCCTCTTGGCGTCGCCCTGATCCTGTTTGGTGTCCTGTTTGCTTTGGTTATGTTCAACTCAAGTCAGGTGATCACAGAAAAATCACGTTTGACTAACGCGGCAGATGCTGCGGCTTACAGTGGTTTGGTGTGGCAGGCACGTGCGTTAAATTTCAGCGCTTACACCAACCGGGCGATGGTGGCAAACCAGGTGTCCATCGCCCAGTTTGTGAGCTTGAACTCCTGGTCCCGCTATGCCAAGGATTTGGCTGAGCAAGCCGATAACAGCCTGGGTAAGATACCCTTTATTGCTCCATATACCAAAACCATCAGCACTTACGCTGACCTGGCCAATAAAATCGTCGGCCAGATTGCAGATGCGGCTGTGCCGGTCATTAGTCAGCTTAATGAAGTGCTGAGCCAGTCTCAGGAGGCTATGTACTACGCCAGTTTTGTGGCTACGCCGCAAATAGTAAAAGACGTGGCAAAGGCTAATCATCCTGAATACCAGGCGGACTCAGATTATGCTCTGGTATCTTTGGCGACCAATTTGTATCAGTGGAAAAACTTTACCCAACGCTATGGCGATAACAATAGTAACGCTGGCATTCCTCGCAAGGTCAAGGTGATAGAGAATTCATTGGATGACTTCTCTGCTCACCGTAACTGGGATATCGGAACAGTGTGGTTGGGCGTGCGTAAGCGGGCTGATATTGAAAAAGAAGGTACCAGCCACCTGTGGGAAAATGACGGCGAGTATGAATGGATAGCAAAGGATGGGCTATCTATTCATTGGGAGCATTATCGTTGCAGTTGGCGGAGTGGCTGCAAGTGGCGCAACAGTGAAATGGCGGTGGCTGGTGGCGGAGCTTATGGGTCTGAAAACATCTGTCCGGATCATTGGGTTGCTTACCGGGAAGCGGCTGAATTAGCTGGTTACCCGGGACTCAGTGATGAAGATATTGAAGCTAAGGTTAACTCCGGTGAAATTGATGTAAAAGAAGATGACGACAATTGCCGCTTGCTGGATAGCAATAAACGGTCCGAAAGTCGGGCCGATAATCATATGGAAGAAGTCGACGGTTATGAGGGCGTTAAATCATACCGTGACATTAAAGCGCTCACAGAAACTCAGAAAGACCCGCGGATTACCTTAAGAGTAAAGCTTCACCTCAGACCCAGACATGTCCGCACCAGCGAGTCGGTTGATGGATTGGGCTCTGCAACACAACCGGGCCAAACCACTCTGAAGCGAGGGCCTGGCTCCGGCGTATTCCGCACAGGAGATGGTTCGGCCGGTAGCGAGTTGGCGTCAGTTAGCTCAGCAGAACTTTACTTTAAACGACCGGACGACAAGCAGCGCTATGACCTGGGTAAGCAAAGAGAGCTGGGAAATCTATTCAACCCATACTGGCAGGTGCGTCTTGTGGCGACGCCGATGGAGCAGCAACTAGTCGCCTGGGCCACGCAGGACAAAGATATTCTTACTGCGGGAGATGGCCTTAGTACCGCTCTCAGCCGTTATAGCCAGCGCCAACAAGAAGAGCTGGAATATTTGGCCGCTCGGCGAGGTGTGGACATGAGCACTTTAAATGCGACTCAGCAGATGGTCGGTAGCGAAGCACTAGATAGCTATAGTCAAGGGCTAAACTCAGCAGTTGGCATTTACCAGCAATTGGATGGGCAAGACGCTGAGGCCGTTATAGCACAACTGTCTGCACAGGGCCAAAGCAAACTAAATTCAGATATGAGCTCGCTCACCAACGGCCAATTGAAGGATTCGTTAAATCTGGCGGGATCAACCATCGGAGACCAACAATTTGACATTGGTGGAATCGATTTTGAGGATTTTGAGTTAAAACCCAGTTATGAAATTGTTGAAAGGGAATACGAAAGTTCAAAAGAGGCTATATCAGAAGCTCAGAAGATAGCGCTCGATTTTCTGGAAGGCGCAGGAGATTACCTTGATAACCAAGAGTCTGACGGTACTACGAGTGATGAAAATGTGGATTCTGAAGTCGCTCTTTCTATGCAAGATGCAATTGATGAAGCTGACGCTCTGATTGCAAACCTGGAAACTGCCAGGATTGAAGAAATTAATACGAGAACAGAATCACTTAATCAGCTTATCGCTAAATACCAAACTAGAATTGCCAACTACGATCCTGATGTGCATGACAGAGCCGATATAGCGAGTTGGGAGCGTAAGTTGAGAGGACACCAAAGTGCCTTAGTGAGCGCTCCCGCGCAGATCAGGAGTGAATATAACGGTAAAATTGCCAGGATTCAGCGAGAGTTGCAAGCATTCAGGAATAGTCATAATAGTTTATCTGCTGAATTGAGTTCTGAGTTGCAAGCCGATATTGCTGCTTTGAGAGCGAATGTACAGGCCCTGCTCAATGAATGAATCCTGGAATAGCGAAAGCCTGCTGCAAGTTTGTAGATCACCCAATCTGTCGGCGCAACACGGCAATGCCATGGTGGAGTTTTTCATCTTGACACTGGTGATGGTGCCGTTGCTGGTAAGCTTGCCATTGCTTGGAAAAATAAGCGATGCCAATCAAGCCCTGGTACAAGCCAGTCGTTACGGAGCCTTTGAAACTACGGTAGCAAAACCCAATACGGCAGCGATTAGTCAGGCGATCAAGCAACGCTTCTATGCTGCACCGGAGCAGGCGATAACCTCAGACGCTCGTGTGGATGCCGGGTCCATTAACAACTATTGGCAAATGACCGCCAGTAGCGGAGATAGCGACCACTTGTTGAAGCCCTCAAGCCCACTCAAGGTTAGTTCTCGCCATCAACCCATCACAGATAATACTGTAGCCAGTCTTTCCAGTGCGATCATTAGTGCAGGGAACGTTCTTACCTCCATTAGCCATGATACCCAATGGGATCTGGAGAAAAAGGGGCTGTACACGATAAGCCTGGAGGCAGCGATGACGAAACCTCATATGATTGATGATAATAGTCAGTGCGGCAACTATAAGGACACCATGAGTTGCATTGTCCGCAGTACCACAATTTTAGTCGATGAGTGGACTTCTGGCTCAGTGGATACTGCAGAAGACCGTTCCAGAGCTTTGGTGCCTGCCGGAGTCTTCAGACCTGTAGGTAAAGTTCTGGCCAAGATAGGTGAGATTCCATTGCTGGAAGAACTGAAAGGTTTGGATGATGCGTTTGGCAAAGTCGATGCCGGGCAGGTGCCGGGCGATCGACTCGGTCCTTGGTTGGAGGCTGGCGAATGAGGCTTGTACTTATTTCGCGGCAGTGGATTGTCATGTCAGCCATATTGTTGTTGATGGTTGGCGACTGCCTGGCTCAAAAAGAGGTCGGAAAAATACCTGTGATGAACGGTATGCAAGTCTGGTCAGTGGGAGAACAACTGACACATCAAGGCCATACTATAAGACTGCAGGGCTTTACCTATGCCGGTGGCCCGGAGGTGGTTCTTAATCATTATCAATTGCTGTGGGAAAAAAGTACCGTCAAGGGATGGCCTGGTTATATCCGGGAGCAGTCCGCTGAATGGCAAATTTTGAGCAGAGTTGAAGAAGGTTTGCTTTATCTGGTTCAGGTGAAATATAACCGGGCCGGTCAATCCGAGGGTTACTTGTCAGTACGAGATCTTTCTTCACTGTTAGCAGCGGCTGGAGAAGTTCCAGAATTTCCGGCCATGAGCGGTTCCACTCAACTTTCGGTAACCGAGTCTTTTGACTTCGGCCGGGAAGCGAAAACCTATGTGTTAACTAACAACCAAAGTGTGGATGCTAACCAGCAGTTTTATATTAGTGCTGCACAGCAACAGGGCTGGCGTGTGGTTAAGCAGGCACGCTATATGGATGCAGAAGTCATTATGCTCAACAGCCCTGAAGGGGCTCTGGAGATTGCAATGAAGCAATCCAACCATGGGGATACCATCATTTTTGTAAATTTGGTGTCTTCGACGCGATGAAGTTTATGAACATCTGATGGAGTGGAGGAGCATCTAATGGAGTGGAGGAGCATGAGAGTAAACAGTCAAAGTGGGCATGTTGTTGCCGAATGGGTAGTAACCACTTTTTTACTGACAGTGGTTTTGTTTATGCCGCTACCAGGTTTGGATAAATCACTGGTCGCATTAATGATGGAGGCCATTCGGAATTTTTATGCCAATAACACCTATTTGCTGTCGCTACCTTGACAGTTGGTTAGCCGATCCTGAGAAAAACTGAATTTAACACCTTTCAGGGATATTCGTTAGACAGGAAGTAGACTACTGAGGGAATAGTAAATGAAAATCTTACCAGCAAAACGCCCGCCCTTGAAAAGTATGGTGATGCTACTGGTGTCGCTGCTGGTTGGCGCCACCGGCGTTTATCTGACCCGGGACTTTATTAATAAGAAAGTTGATTTTTATCGCTCACAAATGAGTGATAACGAGCAACTCACAGAAGTTGTAGTACCCAAGCAGTCAATGAGCCGAGGGGAAGTCGTCACCTCGGACAAACTGGCACTGCGTGAATTTCCAAAAAAATACCTGGATTCTAATGCAGTAACTAATGCAAGTTTTCAAGTGGCATTGGGTCAGCGTCTTAACTTTGACTTGGATGCCGGCAAGCCACTTTTGTGGGCTCATCTTGATGGCGGCCTTGCCCCAACTTTTTCCGGCAAAATCGAAAATGGTTTAAGAGCGCTGACCCTAAGGGTTGACGAAATAAATTCCATTTCTGGGTTCTTGCAGCCAAAAGACAATGTAGATTTGATGCTGACCTACAGTGAATCGGGCAAAGGTAGGTTAACCGTACCTTTTATGCAAAATTTACATGTGCTCGCGACCGGCATAAAAACCGCCACTGATAAGACCGGCCGATCTTCCATCCAGCGCTACAACACGATCACGGTGCAAGTAAGCCCGGATAATGCCAAGCGCCTGGTGCTCGCCCAGGATGTGGGAAAAATTACTGCCACGTTGCGGCATCCGGAAGACAGAATCGATATGGATGAGGGAGCTATGACAGTGTCACGGCTACTCAATAAGAAATCAGCAATAGCTAAAAAACCAAAACGGAAAAAGGTAAGGAAAACCAAAAAGCGCATCGAATTTATTATTGGTGGTGTATAGCGACAGAGAATTAACAGGACAGGGAAATGAAAAGTCTTAGTAATATATGGCTACTTGTGTGGATTATCTCAATTTTTGATCCCGCCATAGCAGCGAAGCGCGAAGAGACTATCGCAGTAGATATGTTCGTAGGAGAGGTCAGAGTGCTGGGTCACTTTGATGCAGAACGGGTGGCGGTGGGCAACGGCAAATTACTGCGTATTGAGTCCAGAGGCAAAGGTGAGCTGATTGCTATAGCGGAAGGCAAGGGAAGTAGCTCTGTTCGCCTGTGGTTAAGTAATGGCGAGCAGCTAAACTACAATTTTCGTATTACAGAATCCGATCCGTCGACCCGGGTGCGCATGGAACGTGTCGTTCGCATGAGTGTGAAGATGGTGGAGGTGCGCAAGAATGCGCTTAATGAACTGGGTATCAACTGGGCCAGCCAGCTTAATGGACCGGCATTAACAACGGCGGGTGATTTTGTCTCTTCCAGTCTGTTTCGAAGCGCTGATAATCTTGGGGCCAATCTGCCGTTAAATGTGGCTCCTTTTTCCACCCATTTTGGTATCGCGACTTCTATTGCTTCTCAGATAAATCTACTGGCTTCCACGGGTGATGCGACTACTCTTGCTGAACCCACTTTAAGTTGCATTAACGGTGGTGTTGCCTCTTTTCTTGCCGGAGGTGAGTTGCCTTACCCAGTGACAGGAAGCAATGGTCAAACCTCGGTCGAATTCAAAGAGTATGGAATCAAATTAAATATTCGTCCATTTGCCGACGAAGAAGGGAATATCTACGCCAAGATCCTCACCGAAATTTCCCAGATTGATTCAGCCGTAACGGTGCTAGGTGCCCCGGGTATCCTTACCCGTCGCACTGAAACAGAAATGAATGTAGCGGCTGGCCAAACCATTGTGCTTTCTGGCTTACTAAGTGCGGAGAGTAGTGAGGACATTAATAAAGTGCCAGGCTTGGGAGACATTCCCTATATCGGCACCTTATTTCGCTCTAAAAAGTATCGCAATCAGAAAACTGAACTGGTGATCTTTGTCACACCAGAAGTGGTTATGCCCTACCGCCAAGTCTTGAGTGAGCAGGAGCAAAAGATACACACCTATGGTAAGAAACACATGGATTCCGTGGATAAAGCATTGAATTTCTACATCATGGATTGAGGTATAGCTAATGTTTGATGTAATTTACCAGGCCAAAGGTGAGCGGCGCAAGAGTCTTCAGTTTAATGGAGAACATTGCAGGATTGGCAGTGATAAGAAAAATGACCTGACTCTAAGGGATCGGCGGGTAGCTAAATTTCATGCTGAAATCTCTGAAGTCAATAAGGAATGTGTTATTGAGGAGTTCACCACCAATTGTGCCACCTTTGTTAATGGTCAAAAAATCGTTCAGCCCACGGTATTAGCGGAAGCCGATGAAATCGTCATCGGCAGTACCCGCATTTGGATTCATGCGGCAACTACTAGTGGCAGTCCAGAATCTAAGGATTCCCACCTTAAAGCGGTTGATGAACTGTCCTCACACCCGATGGAAACGACCGCGGAAAGTCTCAGTTCGCTGCATGCCGGTCATAATCATGTGACGTTGTCGAATCAGCCTGCATCAGGGCAAAGCCATGTGAATGAAAGTGGAGTACTGCATTGGGGTGTTATTGTCCATGAGCGTTTGCTCAAGCAAATGGATTTGCGACGCAAAGACGTACATCGCATGAGCGATCAGCAATTGCGAGATGAAACCGAAAACCTTATCACCGAAATTTTGTTGGATATGACAGGTCTCTTGCCGCAGGGCTTGGATATTGAACAGCTAAAAATCAGAGTGCTGAATGAAGCCGTTGGTTTAGGCCCTTTAGAGAAGTTCCTGGCTGACGATTCAATCTCGGAAGTTATGGTGAATAATTTCGCCGAGGTTTTTGTCGAGCGGGATGGCAAAATTGTGCGCAGCGAATATGGCTTTAGCAGCGACCAAGCCGTGCTGTCGGTCATCGAAAGAATCATTACCCCAATTGGCCGCCGTATCGACGAGAGTAGTCCCATGGTAGATGCTCGCTTGAAAGATGGCTCCCGGGTCAATGCTATTATTGCTCCGTTGACGTTAACCGGCCCTTCGCTAACCATCAGGAAATTCTGCCGCACCCGGTTACAGTTCGCTGACCTTGTGGGCTTTGGTTCACTGAGCCAGGAAATGGTAGATTTTTTAAGAGTTTGTGTAGAAACCCGCAAGAATATTGTGGTCTCTGGTGGGACAGGTTCGGGGAAAACGACACTGTTGAATGTACTATCGGGTTTTATACCGGATGATGAGCGCATTGTTACGGTAGAAGATGCTGCTGAACTCCAATTGGTTCAACCCAACCTCGTTTGTCTTGAAGCCAAACCAGTCAACCTGGAAGGCCGCGGTGAAATTACCATTCGGGATTTACTCAAAAATACACTCAGAATGCGCCCAGATCGCATTGTGGTAGGGGAGTGTCGGGGCGGTGAGACCTTGGATATGCTGCAAGCAATGAACACGGGTCACGATGGATGTTTGACAACTGCTCACGCCAATTCACCGAGGGATTTGATATCTCGTCTCGAAGTCATGGTGCTTATGTCTGGTATGTCGTTGCCGGTTAATGCGATTCGGGAGCAGGTTGCCTCAGCCGTGGATGTGATTGTTCACCAGACCCGCTTTCCCTGTGGGACCCGCAAGATTAGCCGGATTACTGAAGTGGTTGGCATTGAAAGTGGCACGGTACAGTTGCAAGACATTTTTGCGTTTAATCGCAAAGGTTACAACGAGGCGGGTAAGGTGGTAGGAGAGTTTCAGCCCGAAGGTTTTATCCCCTCGTTTTATGAAGAGCTGGCGACCATGGGAACTTCTTTGGATCTGAGTATTTTCAAAAACCATGGAGAAGGCACTGGTGTTCGGTATTGATAAAGAAATTGGTGGGCTACTTGTTGTAGTTTTCCTTGGCATAGTGATGGTGAGTTGGATTTTTACTCAGCTGGCAATGCAACTCTGGGGTGGGTATCAAGCCCGCTTCACTGCCGCTGCTGAATCCCGTTTAGAGCGAATGTTTTTATTTCTTGACTACAAAAAGGTTTTTCTGACTAACGTAGGTTTGTTGTTGGTGCTACCGCTGGCGGTCTACTTGTACTTCGGCAGTGTGTTTTTAGCGATAGTTACACTGATCGTTATTTTATGTATTCCCAAAATGATGTTGAAACGCATGCAAAGCCGACGCAAGCATACCATTATTAATGCGCTGCCAGATGCCTTAGCACAAATCGCGGGTAGTTTGCGCTCCGGGGCCACTTTCACTGCCGCTATTGAAACTTTGGTCAATGAATCCAAAGGTCCGGTAGCGCAGGAGTTTGGCTTAATGCTCAAGGAACAGAAGCTTGGTATCAGCCCCAGAGAGGCACTTGAAAATCTTGCCGAGCGGGTTACAGCGGAAGAAATGGATCTGGTGGTGGCCGCCGCGTTAATTGCCCGGGAGGTGGGAGGCAATCTTGCTGAGATATTTGAGCGGCTCTCAACCATGCTCAGAAAAAAAATTGAGATGGAGGGTAAGATTAATGCCTTAACTTCCCAGGGTAAATTGCAGGGCTGGGTCGTAGGATTCTTGCCATTGGCTATTATCGCCGCGCTGGTGGTTATTGAGCCAGAAGGCATTCTGCCTGTTTTCAGCACATTTCTTGGCTGGGGATTTCTTACCGTAATACTAATCATGGAAATTTTCGGGGCGATAATGATACGAAAAATCGTATCTATCGAAGTATAGACATGGACGGTTATTATACAGTTTTGCTGCTTTTGTTTGGTTTGGCATTGTCCAGTGGAGTATGGTGGGCCTGGAAAATGTTGAGTGAAGTCCCAGTGGAGGACCGCTCCTATCTCGATAGGCCACCCTTGGGCTTTCGACTCACTTGGCCATTGATTAGTCTCTTCGCCTATTACACCGCTGGGCTGCTGAGTGATGGCTATCAGCATACTACCCAAATGAGACTGCAACGGGCAGGGCGCGACTATATGGTCTCTCCGGCCCAATTTTTTGCGGCGAAACTCGTTAGTGCTTGCCTGGGTGCCAGCTTTGCCGCTACGGCATTGGGAATGATGCAAGAGCCAGCGTGGATTTATACGTTTGTGGCTGGTGTTGTTGGCTTCTATTATCCTGAGATCTGGTTGAAAGAAACGACCAGCAACAGGGAGCATCATGTCTTCAGGGCCTTACCTTTCTACCTGGATATTATTACTTTGGCGGTAGAGAGTGGCACCAATCTGACCAACGGTATCAATCAGGCCGTGCAGAAAGCGCCAGACGGTCCGCTTCGAGAGGAGCTCAGCCGCTTTTTGCGCGAAGTCAGAGCAGGAAAAGCCCGCTCAGACGCCCTGCGGGACATGGCTGATCGGGTGAATAGCAGCAGTTTGACAGCAGTTGCCAGTGGGATGATCCAAGCAGAAAAAACAGGAGCCAGCTTAGGGCCGGTGTTAAGAGCGCAGGCCGACCAACTACGCTCGACCCGATTCCTAAAAGCCGAAAAACTGGCAATGGAAGCTCCCGTCAAACTGCTGGGACCATTGATTATGTTTATCTTTCCCACCACCTTTCTGGTGCTTGGTTTTGTAATATTGAGTAAGGCGCTGGCTGAAGGTGTCATTACCTGGGAGCCTCTGGTTTGGGCATTTAACCATCCCGGCCCCGTGTTCTAGATAACTTGAGGTGTGCTAATGGTTGGTTTTTAGAATGGTTGAACCACATTTCACTGTCAGGGAACTATCAAGTAAATTATAAGGGATTATTATGAACAACGACTTTGCAAAGATCCTATACTTTAAGTGGTCATCCGTAACCTGTGCGCTGGTCTTGTTGCTCGTTATGAGCTTCTTGCTTGCCGGGTGTGGAGAAGACCATGCACAACTACCTCCGAATGCAAGTATTCAAGCCACCCCCGCGAGTAAAGAGTGGCAAATTGTAGCCAATGATCAAATGAATGAAGATGGTACTACCACCTGTGTCATTTTGGATGATTATTATCAGGACGAGTTAGTGTCGGTAACAGTCACTGATAGCGTCGGTCGCCCAATTGAAGATGCCGAGTTAATCTTTAGCCTGAATTTGGCTGGAAACACCTATAGCGGGCAGCCCGTGCTATCACTGTATAACGATCTGAACAAAAATTATGTGGCCGATGCTGGCGAACTAGTCAGTAGCAGGAGTGATGATTTATTCATCACCCAAACAGAAGCGTATACAGGCTCTAAGCGGGTGATCGTTCGGATGAATCTGTCTTGTCCCTATATGGGTGAATTGCGGATATTTTCCGGGGGTTTGTCCACCTCAGTGGACTTTAATGTGGTTAGTCAATGATTTGCCGTGGCTTTTCAAGGAAGAGTAGAGACCAATGGAAGAAATAAAAGTTTTCAGAACCTGCCAAGGGGCAGCAAATCTATTGTTACCCAAAGTATGGATAGCGCGGACATTTTGGCAGAGGCTGCGTGGATTGTTGTTGAGAGAGCCCTTGTCTGATCAGCAAGGCCTGTTAATTGCCGCTTGCAAGCATATTCATACGACCGGTATGTCATATCCGCTGGACGTGATTTTCATAGATCAACATGGTGCCGTGGTCAGAATCGTTAAGGCGTTGTCGCCTAACCGACAAGCTTCAGCTCGCTCTGCTCGAAGCGTCCTTGAATTAACGGCAGGGATGGCAGATAAGCTTGAACTTAAGTGCGGAGAGCAGCTGATATGGTAATTCGCGCAATCATTCTGACCTTTCTGGTAATCCTGTTCTCTGCTTGTGCCGTGTTGGATCAACCTGCCGCCAAAGCTGATCGAAGTGTTTTCCTTTTAGTTGAGAAGGCTGATCGTGCCTACGGTCAAAGCCGTTGGTCGGAAGCTGAACAATACTATCGTCAGGTCATTGATAAGGTGCCATCCGACCATTACGCCTGGTTTCGATTAGGTAATACACAGTTGCGACGGGGTTTGCTGGACAGTGCCATCTACACCTATCAGCAGGCTGAGAAACGCAATCCCCGGCATGCTAAAACTCAGTACAACCTCGCCTTAACTTATTTGATGATGTCTCAAAGAGCTTTGCATCAGTCGGCCGGCTCTTTGAGAGAAAATGATCCAGCCCTTGTCATCGTGCAGCAAAAATTGGGGCAATTGCAAAGCTTGCTGGACTTGCCTGTGGAAGCTCAGGCTTCACCGGGAAGGCAGCCATTGACCATGAAGTAAGTTGATATACCTTAAACAAATTGTCGAGGTGCAGGTCAGGCATCGTATTTTTAGGGTTGGACTGAATAGAAGATACTGTTTACTAACCAGTAAGACAAAGGAGTGTCACTGATGCTGTACTGGTTCGGAGCCTTTCTGCTTCGCGCAAAATACGGGTTACTGTGTTTAACGCAGTGTTTTCTCATTGGCTCAGACCGACGTTTGTCTGCTCCAGAAAGCAAAACTGTGGGAAAGCAAACCGGTGCGGCGTTGGCGGAGTTGGTGCTGATACTGCCAGTACTCGCCCTGCTGGGGCTGGGCATTTTGCAAACCGGTCTGATGATCCATGCTAAAGGCATCGTTTCCTATGCGACCTTTGAAGCGGCTCGTCAAGGTGCAGTATCCCACGGCCAAACCGGGCCCATGGTGGAAGCGCTGGGTATGCGCATGGCGCCGCTGTTTGGCGGTGATGGCTCAGCAGAGAAAGCAGTGGCGGCCATTGGTCTCGGCACCTTGGAAGCCAAAGACCCTCGTTATACATCGGTTGAAATACTAAATCCTACTCCTGAGGCATTCGCTGATTTTGGCGTACTCACGCCAGCAGGTCTGGTGGAGATTCCCAATGACTCCTTGCGTCATCGGGAAAAAACGGTGGGTCCATTAAGTGGTGTCAATATTCAGGACGCTAACCTGCTGAAAATTCGGGTGACCTATGCTTACCGTCTTAGTGTTCCCTTGCTGAACCGGGTCATTCCCGGAGTACTGAGCTGGCTGGACCCAGTCAACCTGAGTTATTACGAACTTGGCCGTGTCCCCATCACTGCGGTAGCCACTCTGCGCATGCAAAGCCCGGCCAGAGAGCGATCTAACGGACACCAAAACGATACTGATGATGGCTCAGGCAGTGTCACGGGAATTGAATACACAGTCACAGACGAAACAACGGCTGAAACTGATACAACTGAAACCGGCACAGTTGTAGAAAACGATAAGGGAGATGATACCCTCCAGCATGATCAAGGGCCTCACGATAGTGATGTAGCAGAGGATAGTAATGCAGCAGAGGATAGTGATGCAGCCGAGGATAGTGATGCAGCCGAGGATAGTGATGCAGCAGATAATAGCGCCCCAGGCTGGGGTGCAGGGGACCCTCTGAGTAGTGATAACAACTGTGATGCAAGCGTCGCCAGTTGTTCACAAAGCTCCTCCAATCCACTGGCGTGCGCTGAGAATCCATTGGGTTGCCATGATCAAGGAGCTGGTGGCCCCCTTGCTTGTGATCAGAATAGTTCGCATACAGATGGTGGCGGTGGAAGTAGCCACGACGGATTTTCTGCAACTGCTCAGCCCATCACAGTTCAGGCTACGCACACCGGTAATCCCATTCATGTGGTGACCGGTAACAAATATCAGCAAGAAGTCGATATTGTTGCCATGCCTGGTGCATTTGGCCTGTCATTCGAGCGTTACTATAATTCCGTCGATGCCGGACGGGATGAAGGGATGGGTCTTGGTTGGCGACACACTTACCAGCTCCGTGCCCAGCGTCACAACAACGGCGATATCAGCATCAAACAAGCCGATGGTCGGCGGATTGTCTTTGCCAGGGAGTCAGCAACCGAAGCAACAGTTGAGGAACAGGATGGACCCCGGCGCTTTGTTGCCCACATGGCCAGCGATGGCTGGTTAGAGCAGAGCGGGCAATCCCATGCCTTCTGGACCTGGCACCAACCCCAGGGTACCCGTCTGTACTTTGATCAGGATGGTTTATTTGTGCGGGCCGAAGCTAATACTGGACAACGCCTCCGCCTGATCTACACCGCGGACGAGCAACTCCGGCAAGTGACCGATGCTCAGGGGCGACAGCTGACTTTTGACTACTACCCTGACCATCGTCTGAAGCGGGTCATTGATCCCACAGGCCAGAGTATTCTCTACCATTACGACCACCAGAGCCGTCTGATCCGTGTGCGTAACCGGGACCAACAACAACGCCGCTATCACTACGAAGATGACCGCTTCAAGGGACATCTCACCGGCATCACCAACGAGCTTGGAATTCGCTTTTCCCGCTGGGCTTATGGTCCGCAGGGCAGGGCCATTCTGTCGGAACATGCGGGCGGCGTGGGTAAAGTTACCTTGGAATATGGTGAAGAATACACTCAGGTGACCAATAGTGAAGGTGTGACCAGCACCTACCACAACGACATCCGCCATGGTATTCCAGTTGTCACCGACATCCAGGGCCCGGGCTGCAGCAGTTGTGCTCAGGGAGCTGTTTCCTACCAATATAATGACCGATTGCAACTCACTCGAATACACAAGATAAACGGAGTCATCCACCACTACCGCTACGATGCGGTTGGCAGGCTGGCTAAATCCTGGTTGGAAACCGACTCTCAAACATTCATGCAGGAGAGGCGATACTTTTATGGAAATGCAGATACTCAAAAGCCTGAGCGCATTGAGTCTCTCAGCATCAATCCAGAAGGCGTGTATACCCTGGTGTATTCTTACAACGAGGCACAGCTCCCGGTCAGTCTGACTGAGCAAGGCTATCAGCCGACCAAGGCGGGTGATTTAGAGCCCATCCAAAGAACCACGCGGCTGCTCTATAACCCGCAAAACCAATTGATAGAAATCGACGGGCCAAGGCAGAATGTGGCCGATATCACCCGACTCAGCTATGACGACCTCGGTCGTCTTCAGTCGATGACTAGTCCGGATAAAACCCCCTTACGCATTTTGAAATATGACGGGCATGGTCGTCCTCTTGAAGTCTCCTATAAGGGTCTGAGCAGTCATTTGACCTATAATACCCAAGGCAAAATCACCGAACTTAATCGTCAGGGGCGCATTACTAGTTGGCAATACAATGGGTTGGGTCAGCTTACTAAGCGAATCGACGCTCAAGGCCAGATCCGCGCATTTGAGTATGATGATGCCGGTCGGCTGGTCGTTGAAACCGATCAGGCCGGTAACACACTCTCCACCCAATGGGACGATGAAAATCAGGTAACCACCCGGCGCTTCAGAAGTAGGGATGGCGGAATATTCTCAACCATCCATCTGCTCCACGATATCCAGGGCCGCCTCAGGCAACTCGATGAGAATGGTCAGAAAACGGCGCTGGAATACAGTCATCATGGCCGCTCTGTAGAGTTGAGGGGAATGAGTGAAGCGGCAGATGCAGTGCCGGTGATCGCTCAGTTCTCTGCTCTTGATCAGCTCCAGCAACTATCCCAAGGTCATTTTTCTGTCGAATACGGTTATCAGCCCCATGGTTACCCAGCCCGTGGCGACCGACACCAGGCACTGACTTCGGTCAGGGACGCCAACCAGCATACCACGACCTATCAATACGATGACTTCGGTCGTCTGGTCAGTGTCAGCAGCCCAGATAGTGGACAGCAATGGTATGGGTTTGATGGTGCTGGAAATCTGACAGAACACTATACAGCGACCGGGGATGTAAACCGTTACCGCTATGACGCAGCGAATCGTCTGGTTCGTTCAGTTCAGTCTGTTGCGACTCAGCCTAATGCGACCCAGCCTGGTGCGGCCCAACCTAAGGCCGAATATCGTCTTTCATATGATCAGTATGGCCGCATCAGTGAACGGCAGGGTCCCGTTGAAACCGCCCGGTTTACTTATAACGACCACGGTGACTTAACCCGGCATACCCGCCATTTTCATGGCCAGACCTTTG
>JGI12048J13642_10347307_pt1 | contig 16575 bp, 13 predicted proteins | sample ElkSlonscriptome_16_FD_13642 | JGI IMG/M metagenome (IMG submission 13642)
AAAATATCGATTTTACTTTGCTCGCAAAATCAATCGCTTAGGCGATTGATTTTGGCAGTACTTCCTTGTACTGCAATAGTGCCCATCTAAAACTTGCGTTTCTGGATGAGCACTAGCTATGAGTTCGCCGGAATCCGAGCTGGCGAAGCATTGGATCTGGAGGTATCACCATCTGGCCGACGTATCACCATGGCAGATGACTAGTTGTGTTTTGTTCTGATAGAAAAATGGCTAAGTAATTTCTGCAATGGAATATTCGTTAGAGTGAACCGGGAAAAAAGGTTAAAATCCGAAGCTCAGTAATCAACAGCTAAACGAGGCAGAAATGAACGAAGAAGAATTGAACATGTCGATCCGCAAGTTCCTGAAACAGGTCGGCGTTACGTCCCAGCGCGAGATCGAACGTGCATTTGATAACGCAAACAAGGAGAGCCGTTTGGATGGCAAACCGCTACGCGTAAAAATGACGCTTGAATGTGATCTATTCGATGAGGCGCTGTCGATCGAAGATGAAATCCGGTACTAGTATTAATGAGGCAGTCATGCTGAATTTTTACCAGTATCTGGCCAATTGTTAAATCATCTTTCGAATCGCACAATTAGTAAATCTTGCTTAGTTGGTTAGTAAATCTTGCTTAGTTAGTAAATCTTGCGCTTGATTGTCGGTCCCAAATCATCATGTCGGCTAAGGAAACGACTTTCGGCGCATCACTAAGTAGAGTGGTTTGTTCGTCATCGATGTTTGCAATCCAGAATTAAGTTGCAATCCAGATAAAAACACATGAGCCGTTACAATTCAGAACTCGTTGACAACGATAATGTGACCAACATTTCTCGATATAGCCTTTCAATTACGCGTTTCTCTTAAACTCTTTTTTTAGCTTATTCAAAGTTTGCTGACGAGAACACTCATAAGTTGATTGTCTTTTCGTTCAAACCTACTCTTTTGATAGCAACAAAAAGCATAAAGTCGTTATCCATCCGAGCTGTAAAGCATCTCTGGAAAATCAGGAAACGAGTCAGCAACATAAAACACAGACCGAACTTCCCCTTCTCCGATTATTCCTGCTAACAGAATTGCGATTTCAGGGACTGTTGGTGACTTCCTGAAGTACAGACCGATGAAATCTGAGGTCCCATTATTAAGAATGGGAATCAGCTTGTCAGAAACCCAATCTTTTACTCGTTTTTCACCTGACAACCGATAGTGTAAACCCGGCCAGGATGGCAAGAAAAATATTCCACTAACAGGGCGCTTGATGTCATATCATGCCATGGTAAAAGTCGCTGGAAACAGATTCGCTTACCATTCACAGGTGGCTCTTGCTGCGAAATGGCTGAATTGATATGGATTTTAGCGACTGACTGAAGCCCACCGAACTATCGAGCGCTGATTATCGTAATCTGCTTAAGAGTGCACTTAGCGCTGCAAAGTCAAAACTCTATATGTGGGAGAATAAAATGGCGATGGACTGGCAGGCTATGGTGCCGCACATGATACTTGAGCGGTTATTTAAGCGTGAGATGACAGAATATCTAACTGGGCGGGACCGGAAATCGTGGTTGGCGATACTGCTACTACTCTGGCTGTGCACACATCTCCGGGCTCAGGAGACACCCGGCGTGCAATTGGCCCCGGTCAAGTTGGCAGAAATCATTGAAGAAGTACCGCTTACTGGAACAGTCAATGCGTTGCGCACATCCCAGTTGTCGCCCGCAGTAGCCGGGTTGATTACGGAGGTCGCTGTGGAGGTGGGTGAGAGAGTCACGCGGGGTGATTTATTATTTGCTCTCGATGATGAAAAGGCACGCTTCGAATTACAGGGTGTCGAGGCCGGGATCCGCGAAGCACGCACCCGGCTCAAGGAAGCGCAGCGCCGGGTTGACGAAGCACTGTCAATTGGGTCTGGGCAGAATATAGCGGCTACGGAGATTAGCTCCCGTAAAAGCCAGGCCGCTGCGCTGAAAGCAACACTCGCCCGTCTTGAGGCTAATGGCAAGCGTCAACAGGCTGTGCTGCGTCGGCACCAAATCCGCGCACCTTATGATAGCGTAGTGAGTGAGCGTTCAATGGACCTCGGGGAATGGGTAACACCCGGCGACGAATTGTTGACTCTGGTCGACCATACTCACTTACGTCTCGATTTCCAAATCCCACAGAAATATTATCCACGTATCAGTAACCGCTCTATCATCTGGGTAGCGCCGTTGCGGCAAGAAGCACCGTCATGGCAGGCACCGATCGATACTCTGGTACCCGTCGGCGATCCACAGGCACGGACTTTCCTTCTGCGAGCGGTTGCCTCAGAGCAGTCCGGTCTGCAACCGGGGATGGCCGTGCAGGCCACCCTGCGACTTCCTTCTGGTTCCAGGGGTCTGACCATTCCGCGGGATGCCCTGAATCGTTATCCAGAAGGTCGGGTGACTGTTTGGATAGCTGAGCCTGAAGAGAGCGATCTTTTTCGGGTGCGCGAACAGCGAGTCCGCACCGGAATTGGGTTCGAAGGTCTTGTGGTTATCACGGATGGGCTACGAGAAAATGAGCAGGTCGTCAGTCGCGGCAACGAAGCGCTCGAAGCCGGCATGGTGGTTAGAATCTCCGACAAAGGAGCAGATTGATGTTCGAGGGGATTGTCCGTAATGGCACATTAATCACTGTAATTGTATTGATTTTTGCGCTTCTCGGCGTGGCTTCGGCCTTGCAAGTGCCGGTGCAAATGATCCCAGATTTGGAAACCCGCACAGTAACGGTGGAGACGCGCTGGTCAGGGGCGACACCGCAGGATATCGAAAAAGAAATTCTGATCGAACAGGAACGTACTCTGCGCAATATTCCCAACCTCAGCCGCATCACGTCCACTGCAGTCACTGGGTCCTCGGAAATTGAACTGGAGTTTCCCTATGGTGTGGACATTACGGAAACCCTGATACAAGTGAATAATGCGCTGAGTCAGGTTTCCGACTATCCCCGTAATGTGGATGAACCAAGAATCGTAGCGGCATCCTTCTCGGCCAATGCTTTCATGTTTTTCCGTGTCTCGGCACTGCCAGACAACCCACACAATATCGACATCGAGCTAATGCAGGACTTTGTCAACGACCGCGTGCGTCCACGCATGGAGAGCGTGCAGGGAGTGTCTGAGGTGTCGGTAGGCGGAGGCGTGGAAAGGCAAATACAGATCATAGTCGATGAAATTGAACTGGCCCAACGTGGACTCAGCCTGCTGGATCTCAGAGATGTCATTGTCGCGCGCAACCAGGATGTCTCGGGAGGCGAGATCGATGCGGGCAAACGACGCTACCTGTTGCGCACGGTCGGGCGTTTCGACAATCCTGAAGCGCTTGCCGACCTACTGGTGAAACGTAGTGGTGACAGTGTTGTCCGCCTGGGTGATGTGGCCCAAGTGGAACAGGGCCATTCCCGTCCGCGTGGACTATCTTACATCAACGGCCAGCGCGTTTTGGGCTTACAGGTTCGTCGTGAAAGCGGATCTAACGTGATTGACATCAAGCGCGAGATGCTCCGAGAAGTCACGGCGATCAATAGAGAAATTCTTACACCCGCAGGCATGCAGCTCAGCCTTACAGCGGATGATGCACGCTATGTTGAAGCTTCTGTCGCTAATGTCTGGACTAATCTTGGCATTGGTGCCCTGTTTGCCACTCTGGTGATGTTTTCTTTCATGCGGTCGATCCGGATCACCCTGACTGGTGTGGTCGGCATCCCTTTGTGCGCTATCGCTGCCTTCATGGGACTGATGCTTAGCGGGCGTACTATCAATGTTATTTCCTTAGCGGGGATTGCCTTCGCCATTGGCATGACGGTGGACAACAGTATTGTCGTGTTGGAAAACATCGAGCGTCACCGTCGCCTGGGAGCAGGACGCTTCGAAGCCGCAATCAAAGGTGTAAAGGAAGTATGGCCGGCGGTGCTGGCATCGACGATGACCACCATTTTAGTGTTTTTGCCCATTCTCTTTATTGAGGAAGAAGCCGGACAACTTTACTCCGATGTCGCTATTGCCATCGCTGCTGCAATCCTTTGTTCCATGTTGGTGGCAATTACTGTGATCCCGACCCTCAGCGCACGCATGGACTTCGGTCGTCGAGCTGGGAATGTCGCCGGACCGCAAGACCAAGCCGCCTTTTCCGGCTCTGCTGCAGATCCCGGATGGACTCGGGTTATGGTCGCCGGCATCGCCTGGCTGGTGGCCAATGGCTGGCGCCGGGCGGTTACGCTGAGTGTAACCATAGCACTGGCCGCTTGGGTAGCGGTAGTGCTGACACCGCCAGCAGAATACCTGCCGGAAGGGGAAGAGCCGAAGACCTTTGCCGTGATGAGTGCTCCTCCTGGCTACAATCTCAGTGAAATGGAGGCGATTGCCCGCCAAGTGGAAGGTTGGTTCTTACCTCATGTCAATGCCAATGGAGAGGCTTATGCCATTGGAGAAACCCCGATTCCTCCGCTAGCTTACCTGAATATGCGTGTACGGCCGACCAACTTACGGATCATCGCTGAAACTATCGACCCTACCCATATCGAAGCACTAATGTTAGAAATCACGCGGTTTTACAGGCAGTTTCCGGGGATGCGGGCCTTCGCTGCCAAAGGCTCCATCATATCCAGCAATGACGGAGGCACCCGCAGCATTAACCTGGATATTTCCGGCCCCGACTTAGTATCAGTTTACCAGGCGGCCAGGGCCGCTTATAACCGGGCGCAGGCAATATTTGACAACCCCCGTATTCGCACCCAGCCGTCTACACTTTCCCTCGCGCAGCCCATGGTGCAGATACGTCCTGATTGGGAAAGAGCGGCTGAACTGGGACTGAATTCCGGTACCCTCGGGTTTGCTGTGGCGGCACTTACTGAAGGCGCCTATGTGGATGACTTCTTTCTTGACGATGACAAGATCGACATCTATTTGTATGGTCGCGAAGGCCGTGATCGCAGCTTAAATGCCTTACCCAATATTCTCATTCACACCCCACAAGGCAGCACCCTGCCCCTTTCCAGTCTGGCGGAAATTGAAGAAACAGTCGATACCAGTATCGTGCGACGCGTCGATGGTCGCCGCACCGTCACACTAAATATAATTCCACCGGAAGAAGTCGCGCTGGAAGCTGGGGTTGAGCGAGTGAAAACTGAATTGTTGGATGTACTCCGTGACCAGGGTGCCCTGGCATCCAATGTTGCCGTGGACATTTCTGGCGCCAGTGATCAACTCAACGCCACCCAGCAATCCCTGACCGGGAACTTTGTTATCGCGGTGGCCATCATTTATCTGGTGTTGGTGGCGATCTTCAGACACTGGGGTTTTCCCCTTCTTATTATGACTACTATACCGTTAGGTATCATCGCCGGAATCGCCGGTCTGGCATTGGTGAATCTGGTCGGCAGTTTGTTACCATTATTTGGTTGGCAGGCTATTCAGCAACCCTTCGATATGATCACCATGCTTGGTTTCCTGATTCTGATGGGAACAGTGGTTAATAATCCTATTCTCGTAGTGGACCTGGCGCGTCAGAATTTACTGCAACAAGGAATGGATGTTACGACCGCCGTGGTAGAAGCGGTAAGAGCACGTCTGAGACCAATTGCTATCACCACTTTGACGACGATTTGCGGGCTGTCGCCGCTGGTCCTGCTGCCTGGTGAAGGCACAGAGCTATACCGTGGTGTTGGTGCCATAGTCCTCTCGGGACTGATTGGTGCTGCAGTGGTAACATTAACTTTCCTGCCTGCGCTGACGATCATGGCACTCCAGTTGATGACCGGTCAGGGACTTTCTTCGCAATATTCCCCTGATGTGCAGTCAACATCAATTAATCAGTCAAGGCGTTGAAGAAGGCAATATAGAGTTGTCTCTACTAAAAACCCTGTGAGCACTGGTTTTAATAACAATTATGACAATGGGAGGCTAACTTCAACCGAATACAGCCATCCTCTTACCCCCCCTTGTATTCCTCCATCGTTAAGGCTTGACCTCTTCGGAACAAAAAATAAAAAAATTGTTCCCAGACATGTTCTTGGCAAGGACAAACTCGCCGCAACCGCTACGCTAGTATATCTCTATTCAAATTAGGCAGACTTCAAACCATCGACTAAGCTGATAGAGACAAAAATGGCCACCTCACCATGAAAGTGGATGTTCGCCCGATACGTGGTGGTTGGTGGTGACACTCAATGGCGAACTGAAAAGCCAATCATTCCGACCAGTTGACCTTCAGAGATTTCAATCTTGTCTACCCGGGCATGCGATGGCCCCTTCCGACACCAATCAATAAACGCCTGACAGACGGTTTCTTTGCCCTCAACAACTGCATAAACACTGCCATTCAGCCTGTTTTGTACCCATCCAGTCAAGCCCAGGGATTGTGCCAGACGACAGGCAGATAATCTAAACCCCACCCCCTGAACTCTTCCATATACCACGACTTCAAAATTTTTATTCATTGCTTCTCCCCAGTACTTTCACCCAATAGGGTCTGGCAAAACACCCGTAACTAATGAAGTGCTGTTCACGGAATCGGTTTTTGCTAGCCACAGGTGCCATTTTGATAAAGGGTTTTCAGCTAGTAGCTAAGTGGTTCACTATGGATTAGGTAATGCGTTTTTTGCCTGGAGCTTGGCTGCGTCAGCAATAGCAGGGTTATCTTGAGCTGTCGTCCGGATCGTCCGTGTGGTGATACAGTATTTCTTGTTCTGCTGATTGGAGACCAAGAGCCATGTATACAGCATTCTAAGAAACTGGACGTCTTCCCTGCTCTCACGGCCTCCATTGAGGCTGCTGAACGGGGCTCTGAAACCAGCCACATCTTCTGCGTCTATGCCTGCAAATCCATCCTGTATGTATAGAACAGCGAGGCTGGCGTCGCCACTTTGGAGGCTCAGATTGTTAAATTCACCTTGGAATCCATACAGGTTTACAGTTCCATCATTATTTTGCTTGTCCAGTCGATAGCTTTGGTCGCACCATATCGTCGTTCGGTTTCCACTACGTCCTTCAGTAAATAAATTGTCCATCTGTCTTCGTGAAATCTGTGGGAGCTGTCCGACGGCTTTGATCGCCTCGTCTGACTCATAAACGTAATAGACCTGCTCGTTTCTGACATTGAAATTGCCAAGGCTTCTGCTCATTGTATTGATCCTCCTAAAATCTGGTGAGTGATGGACAAGCTAAGAAATAGAACTGTCGCCGTTTCTTTCAAAAGACGGAGTATATAGAGACAAAGGCGTTTGCAAGGAAAGTAAACCTTCAATCATCTTTACAAAGACGCCCGTCAGCGAATTAAAACAATCAGATGCTGGTTTTTTTTGGCGTTTTCAACTAAAGAGGACCGCGCGCAATATCGGCTTCATACTCAAACATCAGTTTCTTGTAGACAACGGCGGGATCGTGAACGCGATCACGGAAAGGTCGATGTTTTCTCGCACTGAAAAGATGATGGCCATATCCAGTCGCTAATGATTTCAGGAGGGAATCCTCATTTATCAATTGCAATGAATAGTTTCGATTGGCAGACTCGTCGAAGCGGACTCCATCTTTACTAATCGCAGCCTGGAATAACAATTCGCCATGGTCACCCTTTTATTTGCCTTGTTTCAGGGGAAACAAAAAATATGAAAGCTTGTTTAAACTCTCTTCGCAGAATGAATACTAAAACTACTATGGGCTCCCTGCTCATACTATTAACTTTAGTATTCAGGCCCGAGCCTGTTTTTGCTCAAAGTGGTTTATTTGACTCGGGCGCTAAGCGCTTTAGCGTCGTACTGGGTAATGGTTCCTCGTTTGGCAATGATTACATCGTTTTGGGCTTGGGTGCGGGCTATTATGTGATTGATGGGCTGGATCTGGGTTTTGACGTTCAAGCATGGCTGGGTGATGATCCATCTATCTATCAAATAACCCCTGAAGCTCGCTATACCTTACAAATCACTGACGTACTTGCGCCTTATGCGGGAGTTCTTTACCGCGAGACAATTATTGAGAACAGAGACAATACCAGCGCTTACGGAGCAAAAGCGGGTTTGAATGTGATCATCGGAAGCAACAGTTATATTGGCGCTGGAATTGTGACCATTAAATATAATGACTGCAGAGAATCCGTATTAGTGAGTTGTAGTGAGACTTATCCCGAGTTGGCGGTCTTATTCAGCTTTTAAGCAAAGCTTTCGACGATTATCCCTACCAAAAACCTTGTACACGCCGACTTTCTGTACAATCAATCCGGATGGTGGGGAATTAATTTTCCTGAATGAAATCTATGCTTTTACACCTTCTGCAGGCGAACCAAGGCCGTTGTTTTGGATATGGAGTTCGTGCATGGGTTGCTGGAATACCATCCTAAAACTGCAGCTTGACCCCGCCCGATACTGTCCTTGGCTGCCCGGGTCTTACTCTACCCGCTGGAGCAAAGGATGGTGCATCCGCGAAAACGGCATAATTGTTGTCAGTGACATTATCTATTCGGAATTCAGCGATGAAATGATCAGTTATTCGCCAATCACCCATTAGTGACCAGATCCATTCCTCATCGGTATACAGGGTATTGGCCTGATTCAATGACCACGAACCGAGATAGCGCAGGCGACTGCTAAGCCTTATCCGATCATAGTATTCCGGGCTCCAGTTAACGGTTAACTGACCCAATGCCTCCGGAGCTTCCTCAATCTGGTTGCCATCAAACGGACTACCCGGTTCAGCCCCGAACTGACGGTATTCGAAATCCTGCCAGGCCCAGGCAAGCTGAGCATCAAAACCATAGGGTAAGTAGGCGTTTAAGGCTAATTCGATTCCAGTAAAGCGGCGCTCCCCTGCATTGATGGAGATATTACCGGCGGCCGTTTGTACATCCGTGACCACGCCATCGCGAGTGACCTGGCGGTAGCCTATGAGCTCGGTGAACAATTGGCCTTCAAGCCAGTGAGCGCGCCAGCCGATTTCTATACTGTCGGCAATTTCCGGGTCCAAAGTAAATTCGGCCTGCCCATTTTCAAGTTCATAAAGCTCACTGGCGCGTGGTGCGCGGAAGCCACGGGCATAGCGCACAAATAATTGCTGAGTATCGGTGACATCCCATAGCATCCGGATCTTAGGACTTAAAGCTGAAAAGGTATCGACCCGGTCTTCGACCTGTAACCTTGCATCTCCCGCAATCTCTTGCAGATTATTATCAAAGTCGTAGCGCAGGTGGTCATAACGCAAGCCAAGGGTCAGGGTTAATTGATCATCGAAGAGGTAGCGTTGGTGCTGGAGATAGGGCGAAAAGGCATTGAATCTAACGTTATAGTCAAATTGAACACCCTGGCGAAACAAATTTCCGAAAACCACCACATCAGGGCGTTTCTGTTCCAGCAAGAAATCAAAGTCGGTAAATTCAAAGTCCGCACCAAGGATCGTCATGGAACCATCGGCATGATCGATATAAGCTCGGGGTAACAGGCCAAAGGTGTCAACACCCGCTGTTTCCCGGGGCGTCGTCGCAGGCTGGAACGTCAGCGTAGATGCCACCTCCTGAGAGCGCAGGTAGGAGGTCAGCTCAAACTGCGTTTGTCCAAAAGCGGTTTGAGTGTTGTAGGCGATTTTCGATTGAATCCGGGCATAGTCTACCTTTTCTTCTGCCTCGCTTGGATCTACCCGAGGATCGAGACCGGAGCCGTAAATGTCGCCTGCCTCAAAATCTGACAATGGGATGCTGGTTGCGCTTTCGGTGGTAGATTCCGTGAACGTTGCCAGGCTGTCAAGCGACCATGCCCCCAAAGCCGCACCATGGCGAATGATTGCGTGTGATCTGTGAAAGGCTGTCTCATCTCTGAAGCCCTGCTCGCCTGCGGCAGCTGCGGTCACACGCAAAGCCTGATTCTGTCCGATGGGCGCATTAATACTCGCGGCAATATCATATAGGCCGTATTCACCGCCCCGGGCGCGAAGATTTCTCGTCCAAACATCGCTTTCTGTAGATGGGGTGTTGCTCACAACGACGCCAGTAAATGCATCGGAGCCGTACAATGCCGTTCCCGGGCCGCGCAACACTTCCAGCGACCCCGGACTCGCCAGCGCGGCCGAGTAACCCAGCGCGGATTGGTCAAAAAACACTGATGACTGCAAGGGCACTCCATCTTCAATGAACAAGGTACGGTTATCGAAAGACAGCGTATTGCGGATTTGTGGTGTTTCCCGGGGACCATTCAGTCCGGAAAACCAAGTCCCTGGCACACTGGCCAGCACGTCGCCGATACGCAATGCGTTCACTCGTTCAATCTCTTCAGCGTCGATAACAAAAACAGAAACGGCATTTTCCTGTGCGCCTGAGCGACGACCGGTCACGACAAAAGTTTCCAGAGCCGTGTACTCCCCCTTATCTGATGGTACGCTCTGTGATGGCTCGGTCTCTGATGTAACGGTATTAAATGGAGGAGTATCTCCAGCCTCCTCCGGCAACGCGCCTTGGGCATAAGCAAGTATTGGGAGCACGGCAACGGCCAGCGCAAGAACTGATATTCTGGTCAGCTTCATAGTGAATTCTCTCTGGTAATTAATCCGCCGTACTGTAGTCAGTAGCCAGAATCGATTAACCAGACTAATTGATGCCAAAACAGGGGTAAATAGGAGGAAAGTGCCGTGGATGGTTGTTAGTACGCAGCAGTGAGCGTGGTATTTACACCTGTTGTAAGTATTGCAACCAGGCTTCAACCACGGATTGCAGCTCTTTATCCGACGAAGCCGCTTCAAAATAACGCTTGGCCTCATTGTAGCGCTGCTGATTAGTCAAGGTAATACCGAGCAGAAGGTTCAGGTTTGGATCTGCCTTGGAATCTACAAAGGAACCCACAAAAGATTGCAAAACCCTCGTCGCCTCTGACCAATTCCGGCTGGTGATATGCAGCTCGGCTAATTTCTTAACCCATTTCTTTTTAGCTTCAATGTTTACCAGTTGGCTGTACACATCTGCTGCCTGCTCGTATTCCAGGGCATGCAGCCAAAGGTTAGCTTGCAATTCCAGATTTCTGACGTTTTTTTTCAGCACGCCTTCGGCTAAACCCTCTTTAATAACCTTGGCAGCGATAAAAGGTAAACCATTAAAAGCCATCAATTCGGCGACTTGTCTGATATCACGGGGAGAGACCAGCAAGCCACGTTGATATCCTAGTCTTTGTGTCGCCAAGGCTGATTTATAGTCTTTATTTTGTAGGTGTAGCGAGACTAACTGGCGCCATTCGGCTGATTTATTTGGGTAATTCTCCAATAACACTTGCTGAAGAGCCACGGCCCTTTCCCACTGTTGTAATTGAATGTTAGCGGTTACACCAAGCTGGTGCCAGGCCAGCGGGACTTTCTCACCTTCATTGATCTTTGCAGCTAACGCCTTGCTCACTGGAGCAATAACATCGCTCCACTGCTCCATCATAGAATAGGCATAGGCGCGCATGATGTGGTGTTCAGACCGGACTTTTTCTGGGGCAACCTGTATCCATTGGGCAAGGGTTTTTTCACACGACTGCCAGGACTCTACTCCACAATACAACTGACCGATGTCATGCAGCAATTGTCGATTCTGCTGTTCAGGTAAGCTCCCGGTACCATATGCCTGACGAAAGTGCGCAAGAGCGCTTATTTGGTCTTCCCGGTGGATCGCAATTTGCCCCAGACTTTGGGCGATTAGTGCCGTAGCATACTCTTGGCTCGTTTTTGCCTTCAGCTTATTTAGCCGTTGTTGTGCCTCTGTCCAGGCTCCCTTCTCCATTAACATTCTGACGGTGACCAATTGCTGCTGCATATAAGAGGATAGCGAGGGCTTGGCGGCGCTGACCCCAGAACCGGCAATAACCACCATCCAACAGACGAGAACAACCTTCCAGTTGAGTGTTTTTACCGACTGGATACTGCCACTTAACCACCGCTGCTTTAACGTTATCACCGGAAAACCAATCCCGCCTATTATCCAAAAATGTGCCATAGGCTAACCACTCTGTTTACCTGTTTACCTGTTTACCTGTTTACCTGTTTACCTGTTTACCTGTTTACCTGTTTACCTGTTGATCAGCTTACCTACATGATTGTTTGCTAGTCCAGTCTGAATTCGAGACGTTGCCTGACTCTATAAGCCACCGCTTTACCGTCAACCCGTTTACTCTTGAAACGCCAGCGCTTGATTGAACGCAATACCGCCTGATCAAAAACCCCTTCCGGCACTGATTCAATTACCTTCCATGAGTCTGATTTCACATCCCCGGATTTGCTCACCAAAAATTCCACCAACACATAACCCTCTGTTTTCTTGCGGAGTGCCCGGGAGGGATAGCGTGGAGCAATGCGCTTGAGCACCGTTGGATGACTGTCAAAGGTAATAGCCCTCGGAATGTCCGGTGTTATTTGACTGTCGTGTAAATCCCCCAGCGCCGGACTCAAATCGAGATTTATAGAGAGATTAAATTTGGGCGCACTCGTTCCCGGTTTTGCTGCACTAAGGGGTAAGGGCTCTGTTGCGACCGGTGGAAACTCAGGCATTGGTTGTAGCTGTACTGTTTCTTTCGGAATAGGCGGGCGTTCACGTTGGCGTACATTCAGCTCCGATGGCTGCGCTTGTAATATAAAATCAAAGGCAGGTAAATCCTGAGCGCCTGCTAACTCAGTTTCGGAAGTACTGGTCAGCCTTGCTAGTACCAAAAAAAGCAGCAAGGTCAGCACAACAGCAGCAGGCATCACCAAGACTGTTCTACTCAGCCGGGAAAAACTATTCTCAACAGTTGGCTGCATCAGATTACTCTCAATGTCTTTCTGATTACCCTCAAATTTCCATCAGATTGCTTTCAACTTCCTTCCGATTCCATTCTGTTTCCTGCAAGTTTTCATCGGCTTCACGTCTGCTTATTCTGATGTGCTGGTTGCTACTACATAGGGGACATCCGCCATCCGTAACTGATCCAGCAGTTTGACTAATTGGCCGGTACTGGAGTTTTCATCCGCCTGCACCACAACATGTAAATCTGCCTGTTCAGCTTTCAGCCGTTCCACCGCAGGCCTGACCATTCGGATATCGATGGGTTGCCGATCCATCCAGAGTTCAGCCGATTCGCTTAGGGCAATCATCACTGCCGCTTTAGTCTGCAACTCACTGGATTCTGCTGCTGGACGGTCTACTTCAATCCCGGCTTCACGGATGAAAGAGGTGGAGACAATGAAAAAAATTAACATAATAAACACCACGTCCAGCATAGGCGTCATATTAATCCCAGCCTCTTCTTGTTGCTCGGCGAAGAGCAATCGTTGCCTCATTATTTATGTCCTTTCAGGCTGTTTAAGCGCAGACTTTCTTTATCCGCCCACTGATGAAGCTGGCTATAGAACAACAGACCGGTCACTGCCACCGCCATCCCAGTCATGGTTGGAAAGGTGGATCGGGCCACTCCGGAGGCGATGAGCCGGGAGTTGCTGTTGCCCTGCATGGCGAGGCTGTCAAATACCTGAATCATGCCAGTCACCGTCCCTAACAATCCGATCAAGGGGCACAGAGCAATCAGATTTTTGATCATCGCAAATGGGAGCTTTAGAGCCAGCTCCAGGTCGCAAATCATGCCGCGACGCACCCGCCAGTCGGTTTGCCCTTGAAGGTGCTCCAGCAGGCTGTTTTTCAATTTGCGGTAGAAAAAAAACCTGAAGAGCATCCGCTCCAACAATAATGTTGCCAACACAAAACTAACCAACAGGATGACATAGAGTACCCACCCGCCAAGGTCAAAAAAGTGGCTCAGTTCAAACCACCATTGCTGCCACTCAGGCAACATGAGGGACCTCTCCTTGATCTCCTGGATCAGCAGTCCGCAGTGGTAGTGAATCCGCCAGCGCCGCAAGACTTTTCTCCTGCAAGATCTGAATTAAGCGGCGTCCCCGGGCCACCAGCAGACTGTGACAGAACAACACAGGAACCGCGACCACGAGGCCCAGCACAGTGGTCACCAGCGCCTGGGAAATACCGTTGGCCATAAGTTTAGGATCACTAGTGCCGAACAAGGTAATGCTCTGAAAGGTTGCGATCATGCCCACGACAGTTCCCAACAGGCCCAACAAAGGAGCTACAGCAGCCAGCAACTTGAGGAAGCTGTGGCCCTGCTCTATCGCTGGGATCTCTTTAATGATGGCTTCGTCCACTTTCAATTCCAACTGCTCAATGGTCGTCACTGCCTGACCACTAGACGGTTCTTGCAGTTGGGTAAGCTCACGTGCTGACAACAGTACTCTACCCAGGGGATTTCCGGAGTTTGGCTCTGCGGTATTTTTTAACTGGCTACGCACCCTCAATTCTGTCCTTAATAGCCGCAGCATTTGCAACAAAGCTATCAACAAGCCAATGACACCCAAGACAATGATAATAAACCCAACTTCTCCGCTCTGTTTGATGCGCTCAACCAGGCTTGGCATTCGATCCAGCAGCGCCAGCAACTCTCCCCGAGTCGGATCGAGCAAAACCGATTCTCCACGTCCCACGATAAAGTCGTGGGCACTGGCCCGGGCTGAGGCAGAGGGTTGAGTGGACAGGTGAATCAGACGTTGTTGCGCTACATCCCAGTGCAGATAATCTCCGGCATGGTTGGTCGCTGCGAACATACCATAGCGGGTGACCTGCTGAGTCTCTTGCTCACCAGCCGCATTGATCACCTCAGCACTGAATTGCGCGATGCGGCCATTGGCCACCATCTCTGCCAGGAACTCCTGATTAAGCGCCGTGAGATCCTCCTGCCTGGGAATGCGTTTTGTCTCAGCAAAGGTTAACACCTTGGCCCTGGCAGGAAGTTCAGCACTGGTGACCGAGTCCTCAAGCAGTGGGGCTAACTCCATTGCGGCTTCCTTTGCCACCCCAAAAACCTCTCCGAGAGTACCCATGCGCTGCCTCAGGGTCGTTTCCAGGTCGGCTAATACATCCTCATTACTTTCAAAGCGTGCCTTGAGTTGAGCCTGCTCTGCTTCGGCCACTGCCAGTTCTTCGGTGATCTTCTCAAGAAGTTGAGTCTGCTCTTCCAGCGACAAACGAAATACCCGTTCCCGTTCCTGGTTAAGCCATGCATCTTGCTTGCTCATGATGCGGGCGTTGTCTAATAAACTGGTAGTGGCCGACCCATTAACCGCTATCGACAGCAGAATAATGACTGGTAAGCAAAGCCACCATTTTTTGTTCGTGTTCATTACCTTCATACAAACCCGGTTGCTTATTGGCTATTCATTTCAGCACTGGCAGACGATTGAGATTCCTGACCAATCCCAGGTAAGGGCAATTCGATTAGCTCCGGCACCCGTTGTTGCCGGGCCATCTGAATGGCTTTTCTCAAAACCAGATTCTGGCCTTCCGTGAGAGCTTGCCAGCGCTTTTCCCGGGGCAGCCACAATCCGCTCTCCAACCCATTAAGTGTTTGATAGTACAGCGCCATCCGACCCATACGGAAAAACACCAAGCGGCGATTTCCTAACGCCCGGCCTACCTCCTTTACTTGATCATTGCTACTGCTGGTGTAAGCCTCGATGCTGCGACCATAGCTCAGTTCCACCATGTAAGCTTCTAGTATCTGCCGGTATTTTTCCGCTATGCTAATATCTGCCCGAACCAGTATGCTTTGCAGTCTGGCTATGCGCTGGCGACGTTCCCTGGAAAGGAAAGGTGTGTCTTGCTCAACAAAATCGCGCAATTCTTCAACCATGGTATTGAGCAGGGGAAGTGTGACTTTTTCAATACTATTGATGGAATCGATTTGACTTTCCAAAGCAGTCATTTCTTGTTTCTGCGACTCAATCAGCCTGCGCATCTGCTGATTGTAGGCCTGAGTCATTCTGAGCTGACGTAATGTCGCTAGATACTGCCCCATGGCAGACTTTGCCTTTGCTGCAAGCGTTTCGACCCGGTTTTGCGACTCAACGGATTGCTGGTGGCTATTTAACATTAAGTCAATACCCGGCTTTAGTTTAATACCGGAGGGCAAACCAGAGTCTGGTTTTTGCTCTGCTGTGGCATTAAATACCGCTAGCAACAGGCATAATCTCGTTGCAAAGCGAGCACAATCACGAAACCTTTGGTTTATTCCAGCGGAAGCTCTGACGCAAGCCAACACGTTAATACAATTCAACATCGTTATTTCATCTTTTCTAACTTAGCTAAGCGATTACGCAATACCTCTATTGTTGGCACCTTTACCTTTGGTTTCTAACAACTACTATTTGGTTGCTAACAACTACTAAATGGATGCTAACAACTACTAAATGGTTGCCAACAGCTACCAGAAGAGTACTGAATACCTACAACATCAACAATGGCGGAACGCCTCCAGTACCGATGTTATGCTCTGCCCACCCTACCTTACTACTGCAAATTTGGCAGCAAAGTCCTTTTTCTGTGCCCGATATTGTACGCTAGACCAACTGATAAGGAGTTAAGTTCCTGTCCACCTCAAGTAGTCAAGTGCCTTGAATTTCTTTGCTAGTGCTCATCCAGAAACGCCAGTTTTTGATGGGCACTAACGCAGTACAAGGAAGTACTGCCAAAATCGATCGCCTAAGCGATTGATTTTGCCAGCAAAGTAAAATC
>JGI12048J13642_10008165_pt1 | contig 16570 bp, 13 predicted proteins | sample ElkSlonscriptome_16_FD_13642 | JGI IMG/M metagenome (IMG submission 13642)
CAAAGGACAACTATTGCATCATATTGAGATAGGATAAGGTCTGGCGATAGCGCAGGAGATTGTTTTGGGCTTGGAAAAGTTCTGCGGCTTGTTGTAAATCTGCGATCGCGCCCCCGGTATTGCTTTGTTCGTAGTGGGTGAAGCCCCGATGCAAATAGGCTTCAGCTAGGGTATCGTCGAGGGCGATCGCGCTTGTATAATCTTGCAAGGCGCGATCGCTTTGGTTGAGTTGGTTTTGGATGCGACCGCGATGGTAATAAGCGATCGCGAGTTTGGGGTCGTATTCGATAGCTCGATTGAAGTCGGTCAGGGCATCTTGCAGGCGATCGGAGTCGGCGTAGGCTTGACCGCGTTTGTTGTATGCGTCGGCGTAACGGGGGTTGATTTCGAGGGCTTGGTTGAAGTCGGCGATCGCGCTATCGTAGTGGCCTAAGGCAATTTTAGCCACGCCGCGTTCGCTGTAGGCGGCAAAGGTTTCGGGGCTTTGAGTCAGGACATAGTTAAAATCCGCGATCGCGCCGATGTAATCGCGGGTTTGGATTTTGTTTAAGCCCCGTTCAAAGATTTGTTGATGAGTTAAAGTCTCGATGGCTTCTAAGTCTTGAATCAAAACTAGGGCTTCTTGATATTGCGCGGTTTCTCCTTGTTTTTGGGCGAGCATTGCCCCTTGTTGAAAGTCCGCGATCGCTTTATCAATTTCGCTGTTGTGGCGGAAAATATAACCGCGATTAAAGTAGGCGATCGCGAGGGTAGGATCGAGTTCTAGGGCGCGATTATAATCAGCGAGGGCGGCATCAAATTGTTCGAGCCAAAATAAGGCCGTGCCACGAAAATTATAAGCTTCAGCCGCGTTGGGATTAATACGAATTTCGGCGCTAAAATCTTGGGCGGCTTTTTCGTAATCCTCGACATGAATCCACAACAAGCCCCGTTGATGATACGCTTCGGCGTTGTCTGGATTTTGGCGAATTTCGCGGTCTAGGGCTTCCATGACCTCCGGGTCATAATGGGCGATTTGGAAGGCTTCAGGCGGCGATAAAGGTTGATTGAGGTGATTTTGGGGGGCGGGGATAGAGGTCGAAAAAGATTGGGTCGCGATCGCGCTTTCGGTCAATCCCGTTAATAGTAAGATTGACCCCATCCAGAATTTGAGTTGAGTCATTGTTGGTTATTGGTTATTGGTTATTAGTTATTGGTTGTTGGTTGATTTCATCATTCACAATTCGTAACTCATAATTGGTAATTGGTAATTGGTAATTGGTAATTGGTAATTACTGCAATCGCAACAAATGACCAATCACCCATTACTCATCCTCTACCATAACTTTTGTACTATGTAATTCCGAGCGATAGGGTAGACAAATTAAATTATCATCTTCGAGATAAATTAAGCCTTGTTGTTTGAGTTTTCCCATCAATCGCGTCACCGTTACTCGCGTTGAACCAATGGCACTACCAATTTGCGCGTGGGTTAGGGGATACGGTAGACGATAGCCTTGTTCTGTAGATTCGCCATATTCGTCGATTAAGAGGGTAATTAATCCTAACAAACGGTCAATGGTGCGTCTTTGACCGAGGGTACTCAACCACAGCAGTTTGCGTTGGTGTTGATAGCGAAAAGCATCTAGCACTTCTCGACGAAAATGCGGCCAGTTGTCTAAATCGTGCCAATACATCCAAATGACCGTAGTTTGATCGACATGGGCATAGGCTTGCAAGTTAAACGGCGATTGGGCGACAATTTCAAAAGGAGAACCTGCACCCACAAATCCCAAAAATGCGTCCTCGACTCCGGTTTCCTGGTCTTGGGACGTGGCATTGACTTGGGCAGTTCCCACTAAGCGAATTGAACCCTTTTGTACTAGGTACAATAAGCCAGAACGGGCCGGAACGCGCTCGTCTTTGTTAAAGATGCGATCGCGATAGTGAGATTGGGCCCAGTCAATGATACGCTGCCAAGTTAAGAAGGGCCGAGATGCTTCTGATGGTGACGGTGAAGGTTGCATAGGCAAAAATGCCATGGTTGTTAAATTGATTTTTTGAAAATACTACTTAGAATCAAAGTATCAAAAAATACGTTACTTTGGTGTTTTCTGTTATAAGGTGTAAAAAATTGTTCGCGCAACAACCGCGATTTCAAGGCTACCTTTGTGCTGCTTGGCAGTCCCTCCAAGATTCCCAGAGTTTACCAGAATTTACGGAGTATCTGCGCCAATTTAAGGCTATTTCCGCTCGTCGTATCCGAAATAATACGGTTATGGGATATCGTAGCGCGATCGCGTTGCAACTGAGCGCTAAACATTCAGACGCGGTGCAGGAGATAGCTCAATCATTGGTCGCAATGGCGATGCAACAGCAATCAGAGTGGGAGTTTCAGGCAATTGAGGGGGGATGGATTGAGGGGAGACTGGGCGATCGCGCCTTGGCTGATTGGTTACAATATAGTCTTGATGATGAGTCTATTTCTAACCCACCCGAGAAAGGCGAAACCCCCCTCACTGCCGAGTTGTTTCCGATTCAGTATGCCCACGCACGCTGTTGTTCCTTGTTGCAAATGGCCCATCGATCTCGCATCATTGAGTTAGTTAATCCTGATGCTGTACCGCCGGGGCGTTGGCGCAAACCGCAAAGGATTTTTGAAGATTTTTCGACAAACTTACAACATTCGGCAGAATGGGAACTATTAGGGCAAATCTGGGATGTTTTGGATCGTCTCGCGATCGCGCCAGAAGCGTCTCAGCTTAAATCTGCTCGTCGTCTGAGTGAGGCTTGGTTACAATTTGAACGCTGTTGCCGTATATGGGGCGAGGTGCAGCGAAATCAGCCCCAGTTGGCACAAATGAGGTTAGGCTTGGTCGCGATCGCTCAGAAGCTCTTGTGGCGACTGCTGAGAGAACATTTAGACGCAATACCTCAGTGTGAATTTTAGTCATTGGTCGTTTGTCTTTTGTCCTTTGTTATTTTCAGAACCCCGGTTTCTCTTGTCTAATTTCCACTGAATGGGAAAAGCAGATAAGAAACCGGGGTTCTTGATACCTACAAACTAAACAAATTTGAGATTACAATCGTTCAGTCATGCGGGTTAGTAATTGCGTCGAACGTTCGACAAAACCTGTCATCGTATCAGCCGTAAAGCCCTTTTGCGAGAACAAAGCTAAATCGTAAATGTGACGACACATCGATTGGGTTAAATCCCCAGAAGAAGATTGACCTTCTGCGATGATACTTCCTTGGCTGATGTCTACCAATTTTTGAATCATCGGGTGGGCTGTATTAACAACCAGGGTATGTTCTTCAGGGAACTGTAAATCCTGTTGTTGTAGCAGGGCAGTCATTTCTTGGAGTCGTCGCATTTGTTCGGGTAAAATCACCATTGCCGGAGGCGTATTTTCGGCGTTATTGGCTTTAAGGGATTCTGTCCGAATGGTGACTTTATCGTTACCCAGAGAGTTCTCAAACAGTTCTTTGATTAATTCGCTGCGGGTTTTGTTGGTCTTGGGGTCTACAATTTCGGTTTCTTTTTCTTTATCGACTAAAACATCTTCTAATTCTGCGTCTACTCGCGAGAATTTGACTTCGCTGTACTCCCGTTCGAGGAAGGGAATAAAGTAATTGGTGTCGATAAAAGAGTCCATAAACAGGACTTCTAAACCTTGGCTTTTGTACAGTTCTACATAGGTTGCTTGGGTTGCAGGGTCTGTACAGTAATAAATGCGGTTTTCGTGGCTTTCTTTGTTGCGTTCTAGATACGCTTTTAAGGTGGTGTAACCGTCGTTGGCTTCGCTATTTTCGGGGGTCGAATCTTGCCAAGCGTCTCCTTCTGGGGTTTGGACTTCGACTTGGGGTTGTTCGCTTACGGCTTCGTAGGTCGTTTTGAAGATAATGATATCTTCGACTTGTTTTTTAAACTTGTCGTTTTTCAGGGAACCGTACTTGACAAATGTACCGACATCCTGCCAGCAGCGAACGTAATCAGAACGCTGTTCTTCGTATAAAGATTTGAGGCGATCGCCAATCTTTTTACTAATATAATCGGTAATACGGCGAACGGTGCGATCGTTGGTTAAGGCACTCCGAGAAACGTTTAAGGGAATGTCGGTACTGTCTACCACCCCCCGCAAAGGCATCAGAAATTCAGGGATGATTTCTTCGCAGTGGTCGCTGACAAAGACTTGGTTACAGTACAGTTTGATGTGACCGCGATTAATATCCACATCGGGTTTGATTTTCGGGAAGTATAAAATCCCGTTAATTACGAAGGGATAATCGGTGTTTAAATGCACCCATAATAAGGGGTCTTCTTGGAAGGGATAAAGATAACGATAAAACTCTAGATAATCTTCATCGGTGAGGTTTTGAGGAGATTCTTTCCAGAGGGCTTTTTGTTGGTTAATAACTTCCCCATCCAGTTTAATGGGGACGGGCATAAAGTCGCAGTAAGTTTTGACTAACTGCTTCACTCGTTCGGGTTCAGCGTATTCGCTTTCTTCGTCGAATAAGGTTAAAGTAACGGTTGTTCCCGGTTGAGTTCGTTCGGACTCCACTAACTCGAATTCTGGAGAACCATCACAAGTCCAATGGACGGCTTGAGAGTCGCGACGGTGGGAAAGGGTGTCGATTTCGACTTGTTTGGCCACCATAAAAGAGGAGTAAAACCCTAAACCAAAGTGACCGATAATTTGTTTATCTGCGTCTTTTTGATATTTTTGGATAAATTCTTCGGCGCTGGAGAAAGCCACTTGGTTAATATATTTTTTGACTTCCTCAGCCGTCATGCCAATACCGTTGTCAGATACAGAAATGGTTTTCTTTTCAGTATCGACGCTGATTTCGATTTCTGGTGCGGGAAGTTCCCCATCGACTTCCCCGGAATAAGATACCATTTTGAGCTTGTTAATGGCATCAACGCTGTTAGAAATTAATTCCCGCAAGAAGATTTCATGGTCGGTGTAGAGAGATTTCTTGATAATGGGAAAAATATTCTCGGTATGGATCGTAATGTTGCCTTTTTCCAATACAGTAGCCATAGTTTAATTCCGATCGTTTACAGATATTTTGCAGCGTAAAAGTTCCTAAATATAAATCATAAGGCTCAATGGCTGTATTCGAGTGGAGGTTTCCCTAACCGGAAATGGCGGATTTCCCTATCTCCTGCGAAACAGCCATTGAGGCCAGAGGATTTAACCTTGGGAGGTTTGTAATTCGTCGAGACGGGCTAAAACTTCTTTACTGTGAATTGCGGGTCGTACCCCCAGGAAGATTTCCCGTAATACCCCTTGAGGGTCGATGAGATAGGTGTGACGCAGGGAGGAGTAACCCAACCAAGACCCGTAGGTTTTACTGACTTCTCCGGTGGTATCTGCAAGTAAGGGGAATTTTAACCCCTCAGAATCGCAGAATTCGGCGTGAGATTGTACGTCATCAACGCTGACTCCGATAATTTGGGTGTTACGACGGTTATATTGGTCGATGTCTTGTTGGAAGCGACGGGCTTCGAGGGTACAACCGGGGGTGAAGTCTTTGGGGTAGAAGTACAACACCACCCACTGTCCCCGGTAATCGGACAGGGAAATGTCTCCGTCCCCGGTGTTGGTGGGGAGGTTGAAGTCGGGGGCTATTTCGTCCAGGGGAGGTTGGGGGCCTCCTAATGCGAGGGCTTTTGCGGGTTTGAGAAATAAACTCCCTAGGGAGGTGAGGAGAAGGGTTAAAGCAGTTCGACGATTCATAGGAAGGGAATAATGGCAACAACTTTTTACATTAGTTTACAATATTTCGGGGTTGTAGCCGAGTTGTTGCAGCAAGGGTTGAATTTGGGGTAAGATTTGCGCGATCGCGTCCCCGTTTTTTTCCCGCCATTTCTCTGCTTTGGGTTGGGAAAGGGTAGTCCAGCTTGTTTGTTTTTGCTGGAGATAGTTTTGGCTTTCTGGGGTAATTTTCAGGTTGGTAAATTCGCTGACTTGGGTTAGGAGGTTTTGGGGATTTTGCAGTAAGTCTTCATAGCGAATTTGTAGGCAGTTTTGAGCGAATTTAGGGTTGTTTTCGATTTCAGTTAATACGAATTGGTTGTGTTGTTGCCAACTCCAAGCGCAAATTTCGGGTAAAGTTTGCTGGACGACGGTTTCCCAATGGGGGGGAATCGGGTAACACCAATAGGAGATTGTGGCATTGTCGGGAAAGGGTAAAGGACGATGCCAAAAAAAGTTAGATTGCCACCCTTCTAACATCGAAGAAATACAAGCCCGACCATCGCGAACTATGTAAATATAAAGGGCATCGGGAAACATTTTTTGTAAGGCTTCGAGATGGAAGCAGTTGGCAATTGTTTTTTCAATGTAGCGAATGGGTTGCCGTTGGAGGAGGTGTTTTTTGATATCTCGTGGTTGTGATTCCCGGCGATTTTGAATATTTTGATATAACAGTTCTTGTTTAAATTTGCGAGTGATTTTGGGGCTACATTCTGCGGACGAAATATAATCAGTAGGTTTGGCAAAACGGGAGTAGGGAAAGAATTGAAACCACAAAGGATCGTTTTCGCGATCGCGTGACCAAACATCTCCCATCCGTCTCACAATTTCGTAAAAGTAACTCGATCCAGAACGAGGGGCAGAGAGTATAAAAATCGGTTGTTTGAAAGCGGGGGAAATCAGAGACAGCAGATTTTTCTTGAGTTTTTGTTTCATGCTTATTTCTCCTGCCTACTGTATTGAAAGTCCAGCATTTTTTCACCACAAATATCTTCAATCTGTGCGAGGTTATCTCGACCAAAAAACTCTAGCCAATTTACGGCGCGATCGCCTTTCGGTTGGTATTGTTGATTCACGGCTTGCGTAATATCTCCGGTTGCTTGTAATCCCAGTGTTTGTGCTAAATTTTGGATGGTTTTAACTTTATTTTGATTGAAATCTTCGTAGCGAATGAGTTGTAATCCTTGTTGATGGTTTTGATAGGTTTCTGCACAAATTAGCCAGCGTTGGGCTAATCGCTGAATATAGGTTTCTCCTGATACCTGGGGAAGTTGACCTTGTAGCATTAAATCCCATCCCCTTGCTGACATATTCGCGAGTTTGTTTTGATATGCCGGGGAGAGTTGAGGTAAGTTACCAGGGATTTGCAAGCGATTTAAGATACTGCGGATGGTATCTCTAGGATCGCGCATCACCAATAAATATTGGGATTGGGGAAAGCTAAACTTTAATGGTTCGTATAAAAAGGTAAAATTAGGGTCTTTAATAATGGGAGTAGAAAAGTAATAGGGATGTTGTTTGAGAATTTTTTGGAAAGGGATATCATGGTTGTATAGCTTTTGACGCAAAGCGGCATTCAGATCGATTTGATGAAAAGGGTCAATCGTGACGGCTTGTTGAGCGACTTTTCCGAGAAGGGCAGCAATGACAGTCGTTCCCGATTTTTGATGACCTAAAATTAAAAGGGGTTGGGGATGAACTTTCGCGGTTTTTTGGCGATAATTCAGTTGGAGTTTTTGCCAGCGATTGATAACTTTTTGACGAATATTCGGGATAGCCATACACTGATTTTAAGGAATGAGAAATATTAGAGATGCAACCCAATCTTTTAATTTATCGAGATAATTTATTGTCCTATTCGGAAACATTCATTCCGGCACAAGTTGAAAACTATCAAAGTTATCAAGGCATTTATGTGGGTAGTTTTCGACACCGGGGTAAAACCTATCCTTTACCGCCAGACAGAACTTTAGTTTTGAGCGATTTAGCCAAGTTTACGCTAAATCGTAAAATCTTATATGCTTTGACTGGAGGCTGGGGTTATCCACAATGGTTTGCTGCTTTAAAAGCTTTAAATCCCAGTTTACTTCACGCTCATTTTGCCATTGATGGGGTTTGGGCGTTACCGATTGTACGGCGTTTAAAGTTACCGTTGGTTGTGACTTTTCACGGTTACGATATCACGGTCAATGAAAGAAGTAAAAATCTCGATCGTCTCTATGGCCCCAAACTCTTACCGCAATTATATCTACGGCGGCGCAAGCAGTTATTTCAACGGGCAAATTGTTGTATTGCGGTGTCGAATTTTATTCGCGATCGCGCCATTGCCAAGGGTTGTCCGGCTGACAAGATTGAGGTTTGCTACATCGGGGTGGATTTGGATTTATTTCAACCGGATGACAGTATTGCCCGTCAACCGGTTGTACTGTTTGTAGGACGACTTGCACCGAAAAAAGGCTGCAAGTATCTGATTCGGGCTATGGCAGAGGTGCAGAAAAGTCATCCAGAGTTGGAATTGGTGATGATTGGAGATGGGGAGTTACGGCAGGACTTAGAACGTCTGGCTGAGGAATTATTGCCGAACTATCGTTTCTTGGGGGTACAGCCTCCCCAGGAGGTGCGACGCTGGCTGAATCAAGCTTTAATGCAGGTTGTTCCCAGTGTCACCGATTCTATGGGCAATGCAGAGGGTTTACCGATGACGGTGATTGAAGCCCAAGCGATGAAACTTCCGGTAATTGGTTCGATTCATGCGGGGATTCCTGAAGCGATCGCGTCTGGAAACACGGGGTTTCTCGTAGCGGAGCGCGATTGGCAAGGGATTGCCCACACTATCATTACTCTAGCAGAAAAATCGCAACTGCGCCAAACTGTCGCGATCGCCGCCCGAAAACAGGTTGAACAAAGGTTTAATTTAAAGCAAAACATTGCCCAAATTGAGGCAATTTATGACCGGATTTTAGAGTAGTATCTAAGGTAAGTATTTTTCCAATAATTTACGGGTTTTGTTATTAGTTATTAGTTTTCGCTTGGGATGGGAGGTATTGTTTCCCTTACTTTATCTGCTGTATAACCTGAGTAGCTTGTTGGGTAACAACTTGCCAATTCAAGCGAGTTTGATAAGCTTGGAATGCAGATAAAGCCAGTTGCTCGTAACGTTGGCGATCGCGCATAATTTCCATAATATAATCGCAATAAACTTGGCTATCCCCTTGCGGGGAAAATGTCTCACCATTATCCTCTTGGACAATCGTCGCAATTCCCCCAACTGCTGTTGCGATACAAGGAACGCCAAAACTATTCGCTTCAATCAGAACATGGGGAGAACAATCAGCTTTTGTGGGCAAAATTAGAAAGTGGGATGCTGCCAATAATTGCTCAAATTCTTTTAATCCCGTCGGAGTCGATTTATCGATATAACCGATGACTTTCACAAAAGAAGGTAAAGGGTGCATAGGGGGTTTACAGCCTACCGTAATTAATTCGGTGGCCAAACCTTGCTGATTTAATTGTTCTGCCACTTTAAAGGCTAAATCTCCCCCTTTTCGCTGCCAATCTACCCCCACAAATAACAGTTTACAAGGATGGGGGGGACGTTGCGCGATCGCGTCTTGAATTGTTGGCAAATCGCGATCGCTTTCTAAGTTTGCCCCCCAAGGAATCACCTGGACTTGCTGGGGATTGAGGTTATAAATTTCGAGGGCAGTTTTTGCAGCCCAGTCAGACGTAAAAATGATTTTATGACAGCGTTGTAAATTTTGGCTTTCGAGTTGATAAATCCGTTGTTCTGTCTCGCGACATAAGTTACTGAGATGGGGATAAAAGTTAATCAAACTGGCTAAAGTTGTATCTGTCCACAATACCACCGGACAATCTGTTTTAAGACGATATAGGGGTAACATATTTTCCGTACACAGTACCAAATCTCCCGTCGCTTTCTGGAGTTTCCTATTGATTTGATAAGCCGTGTAATTCAGCAAAAGGGGTTCAAGCCAACTATAATAATCTTTGTGAAACAAACGACGATACATCAGCCATTTTAACCGCGTCCAAGGTAACTTAATGCGCTTGTCTCCGGCAATATTTTCTAAAGTCAATCCTTGATGTTGTAATCCTTGGACAATATAACTACCAGCCGTATATAAACCCAAATGATACTTCGGCCATGAAGCAGGATTATAAAGGTCGTAACTCGTCACATAATTAATGTGCATGAAATTGAGGAAAAAACTCTAAAATAATGTCTCGAACCGTTTGACCAGCAACTTGCCAATTGAGGCGATCGCGATATTCTAAAAAAGCTGAAGTTGCTAAGGCTTGGTAACGATGGGAATCAGAAAATTCGCTGGTAATATATTCACAGTAATCTGCAATTGATGCTGTTAAATCAAATAATTGACCATTTTTACCCTTCGCAATAATAGTCGTCATTCCCCCCACTGCTGTGGCTAAACAAGGAAGACCAAAAGCATTCGCTTCACACAGTACATTCCCAAAAGTTTCCGCTTGAGAAGGAAGAATTAAAAAGTGCGATCGCAGCAAAATTTCTTGGAGTTTTTCTCGTCCTTTCTCTGTCCCTTTACTCAAGAAGCCGACAACATTGACAAAATCGGGTAAATCGAGAGATTGGGGAGGACGACAACCCACAATGGTTAAACGGGTTTTGATGTTTTTAGCGTTTAACATTTTGGCAACTTGTAAAGCAATATCTCCCCCTTTTCGCTGCCAATTTACCCCAAAAAATAATAACTCACATTGCTGTTGCGATCGCGCAGCAATAGCCCCTTGAATTTCTGTGAGAGTGCGATCGCCCATCACATTTGCCCCATAAGCCGCAACTCTCACTTTATCTGGAGAAAAGCCATAAGTTTCAATGGCATAATCGGCTGCCCATTGAGAAGCAAAAATAGCCAAGTCACAACGCTCTAAAGCCAAGCGATCCATCTTGACTAAATTCTGCTGAGTTTCGCGACACAGTTGGCTAAATGCTGGATAAGAATCAATAATCGTACCGTATAAGTTAGTACTCCACAAAACAATCGGTTGACGACAGTTTAAAAAGGCAATGGAATTAACATCAGGACATAAGATAATTTCTGCATCTGAATCCGCAATGGCTTGATTGATTTGTTTTCCATAAAAACGATTAATTCTTAAATCAGCCCAACCATGATATTTCTGATTGAACAAGCGCGAATACAAACGATTTTTAACTTTGATCGGCCAAGACGTTTTTTCGGGAAAAGGGCCAATATATTGAAACGCAGGAAACTGTTTTTCTAGGGCTTTGGCTTTGTGATAACTGGTACTACGAACTCCAATGGTTTTCGGATGCCATTGTTCGGGATTAGCAATGTCATAGTGAGTAACATAAGCAAGTTTCATCATGGTTAAGACTTCTGACTTTTTAAACGCCAATAGTAAAACACGCTGGCAATCCGACTGTAATAAATCTGTAACTCGCAAGCGGCAACTAAATCAGTTTTGATGCGATAACCATATTTCAATAAATGGACGAAAATACGATAGCTATTGCCTAGAGTTGTCCGGGCTAAAAGTAATCCTTTTTGAGAAGGGGGGGCTAAAATCATTTTTAAGGGGAAAAACGATAAACAAGCCCCGTGAATTAAACCGCATAAATAATCCTTTTCTAAACGCCAAGCTGGGACTTGATGATAAGCGTGCATTTCGGGGTTATACCAAATTTCCCAACCGTTTTTATACATCCAAATTAAAGGTTCCCAATCTTCTCCCCCTACCATGGATTTTCCGACTCTACCGCAAAACAAAGAGGGTTTACTAAAACAATCCAACCACACGGATTTTCGTACTATCATGGCTGCGGCAGTGGGTAAACTTAATAACTCCGGCTGATATTGATTGGGAGTATCGCCGCGATCGCGTGCCGAAAAGAAGCCCGCAATGGTGTTAAAATTATCCGGGGGTGGGGTTTCAAAATCTACCTGAATCCGTCCGCCAAAAGCCCCGGCTTGGGGATATAATTTAGCAAATTGAAAGGCTTGAAAAACCCAATCTTTTGCGATATAATTATCATCATCAATAAAACCAACCAAATCGCCCTTCGCTGTTTCCATTCCTTTTTGTCGGGCGAAGGCTGCCCCCTGCCTAATTTCTGGGACGTAGCGTAAAGCCGCATCGTCGCGCCAACTTTTTTGATAAGATTTAACAACCTCTGCCGTACCATCTTGGCTGTTATTATCCACCACAATAACTTCCCAACTCAAGCCCTGGGTTTGAACCTGCGATCGCAAACTTTCGAGTAACTTCGGCAGGCGTTGTGCGCCGTTATAAGTGGGAATCACCACACTGAAATCTAAACTCATTTCAGCGATTTCTCCATAGATAAAAAGGACTGATTAAACTACTGCGTAAAAACTCCATTTCGCAAGCATTAATCGTATTTTGATCGAAAGTTTTAGAATATTTCAAATAATAAAAAATCGCTCGTTGTAAATCCCGCAACCAAGCAATCGGAAAGACCAAAGGCCGCTGCCATTTGGGGAAACGCAGCATCCGAATATAATGCCGCGCCAATCCTGTACTGCGAACTAAATATAATAAATACTCTCGGGTTAAGCGATCGCGAGGAATTTGATGCCAAATCACCATTGCAGGATTGTACCAAACTTCCCAACCGCCATTTTGAATCGATAAAATCGCTTCTAAATCTTCACTATTCAAAATAGAACTGCGCGATCGCCCACTCAAAAAAGGACGTTCTGGCACACAATTCAACCAAGCCTCTTTGCGTACCACCAACCCCGCCGAAGGGGGTAACATCTTCATTTGGGGGGTGTAAAGATGCGCCTTATCCCCTCTTTCGGTAATCGCAAAAAAGCTGGCAATGCGTTTAAAATCCGGGGGGGGTTCTACCTCGTATTCCCCGTGAATCTGACTGCCAATGGCTCCCGCTTCGGGGTGCATCCGGGCAAACTTTACCGCCTCAGCCGCCCAATTTGGGGCAGGAGGCGTGTCATCGTCCAAAAAACCAATCAAAACGCCTTGAGCCATTTTAATCGCCTTTAAACGGGCAAAAGCCGCACCTTGCTGTTTTTCGACTTCGTAACGTAAAGGCGAAAATGGCGGCCAGTTTTCTTGATACTCTCGCACCACCTCGGCAGTACGATCTTGACTATTATTATCGACAATCAAAACCTCCCAATTGATGCCCTCAGCCTCGATTTGTTGTTGCAATCGATCGAGGACTAATGGCAAGCGAGTTGCGCCATTATAAGTTGGAATCGCTATCGTCAAATCTGTTGACATCACAACAAAATGGCAAAAGAAAAAATGATTAATTAAAGGGTTCGGCTCGTAGATTTCCCTGAAAATAAAGCGCTAAGTTTTGCTGCTGCCGAAATTCCCGTTCATAAGCCCGCGATCGCGAAATGGATCGCCCTACTGTCTAGCGTACCCGATACTCGCGATCGCATCATCACTTTTACCAAAACTCCTGGGTCTAAGATTCCCCGTCCTGTCTTGTGGCGCTACAAGATATAGCAGGAAGCAAAACTGTTGGGACGTAGTGGGGCTTGCCCTCACCCCAACCCCTCTCCCAAATAGGGCGAGGGGCTAATTGTCTAATAAGGGATAGGAACAGATGCGGTGTCTCAACCGCTTAAGTGTTTAGATACTTACGCATATAACCATTCGCTTCACAAGAAATGAATAAGGTTGCGTAGGTTTGAAAAGATTTTGCATTACTGTTCACACCCCCGTCGAGCTTATCAAGTTGATCCCAATGGAAACCATCCGATAGAACCGGACGCGATCGCCCCTTTTGATTAACTTTAATACAACACCTCAGACTCCGTATTGGGGTCAGACGGTTGCTGGACTTTTTTGGTTTGCGTCGGGGTATTTAAAGTTTCAATGATCTCCGCTTCGACGCTGCGGCCTTCGGCTTCCGGTTCTTCTGGGGTTTCCGGTTCGGGTTCGAGGGTTTCTGGGGGACTGGGTTGGGCTTCTTGTACTCCTTGGGGTTCGGGTTCGGGTTCGGGGGTTTCCGGTTTGGGGGCGGCGGTTTTGGCGAAGGTCAGTTGATTTTCTTCACAGTCAATTAAGACCGTATCCCCTTCATTAAAAGCATTTTCGAGGATTTGGGTAGCCATGGGATTTTCTAACTCCCGTTGAATCGCCCTTTTGAGGGGACGCGCCCCATAAATCGGGTCATAGCCCACTTCGACAATATAATCTCGCGCCGCGTTAGTGAGTTCGAGACTGATTTTCTGCTCGGCCAAAAGGCTATGAATGCGTCGTAGTTGGATATCGACAATAAAGCGCAATTCCTGACGGCGCAGGGTGTGGAAGATAATCAGATCGTCAATGCGGTTGAGAAATTCCGGGCGAAAATGCGATCGCAACGCTTCTAAGACACGCGATCGCATCTGCTCGTAATCCGCATCATCTCCGGCTACATTAAGAATAACCTCGCTGCCAATATTACTCGTCATCACAATAATGGCATTGCGAAAATCCACCACGCGGCCTTGAGAATCCGTCACCCGACCATCATCAAGGACTTGCAGCAAAATATTAAACACATCCCGGTGCGCTTTCTCCACCTCATCAAGTAACACCACCGAATAAGGACGACGACGCACCGCTTCAGTAAGCTGTCCCCCTTCCTCGTAACCCACATATCCCGGCGGCGCACCCACCAACCGCGAAACCGTGTGTTTTTCCATATATTCGGACATATCCAGGCGAATCATCGCGTCTTCGCTGTCAAACAGCAACTCCGCTAACGCTCTGGCTAACTCCGTCTTCCCTACGCCCGTTGGCCCCATAAACAGGAACGAACCAATCGGTCGTCCGGGGTCTTTCATCCCCGCCCTGGCTCTCCGAATCGCCGCCGAAACCGCCGCTACCGCTTCACTTTGACCGATCACCCGTTCGTGTAAATGGTCTTCGAGTTTCAGGAGTTTTTGCCGTTCCGACTCTAATAAGCGATTAACAGGGATACCCGACCAACGGGCGATAATTTCAGCAATATCGGCTTCTGTCACTTGTTCGCGCAGTAACGCCGTTCCTTGGGCTTGAATTTCAAGTAATTTGCTTTCTTTGGCTTCTAAATCCCGTTGGACAATTTCTAATTGACCGTATTTCAACTGGGCTGCCCGATTAAGGTCATAAGCCCGTTCAGCTTGCTCAATTTGCAATCGCAGTTGCTCTTCTTCTTCCTTTAAGGTGTTGATATCTTCGAGCATCTGCTTTTCTTTTTGCCATTGGGTAGACAGGTTTTCCTGCTTACCTTGCAACTCGGCAATTTCTTCTTCAATGCGCTCTAAACGCTCTTTAGCCGAACTATACACCGCCGTTGCGGTCACGGTTTTTTCCTCCCCTTTGAGGGACAATTGCTCCATTTGCAACTGCATCAAACGGCGGTCAATGGTTTCGAGTTCGGCGGGTTTGGAGGTGATTTCCATTTTCAACCGGGCTGCGGCTTCGTCTACCACATCAATCGCTTTATCGGGGAGAAAGCGATCGCTAATGTAACGATGAGACAGGGTAGCGGCAGCAACGAGGGCAGAATCGGTTATTTTAACCCCGTGGTGGACTTCGTAGCGTTCCTTGAGTCCCCGCAAAATCGAGATCGTATCTTCGACGGTGGGCTGTTTGATGTAAACCTGTTGAAAACGCCGTTCTAAGGGGGCATCTTTCTCGATATGCTTGCGGTATTCATCGAGGGTCGTTGCGCCAATACAGCGTAATTCTCCCCGCGCTAACATCGGTTTGAGCAAGTTCCCCGCATCCATTGAGCCTTGGGCTGAACCTGCCCCAACAACGGTATGCAGTTCGTCGATAAACAGGATAATTTGCCCTTCGGAGTGGGTCACTTCTCGCAATACCGATCGCAAACGGCTTTCAAATTCGCCGCGATACTTGGCCCCCGCGATGAGACTCCCCATGTCCAGGGAGACCAACTGGCGATTTTTCAGGGATTCGGGTACATCCCCATTGACAATTCTCTGGGCTAAACCTTCCGCGATCGCGGTTTTCCCAACTCCCGGTTCCCCAATCAAGACGGGATTGTTCTTCGTGCGTCGCGATAATACCTGTACGGTACTGCGAATCTCCTCATCGCGCCCAATCACCGGGTCGAGTTTCCCGGCTTTGGCCATTTCTGTGAGGTCGCGACCATACTTTTCCAGGGCTTCGTATTGCTCCTCGGAGTTCTGCTCAGTGACCTTCTGAGCGCCTCTAACCTCTTTAATCGTGGCTTCGAGGTCTTGGGGGTCTAAATTAAATCTTCGTAGCAGTTGCCGCCCAATACGGTCGTCTTCGGCAAAACCAATCAGTAGGTGTTCGACGGAAATATAAGTATCTTGCCAGCTTTCGCGGGAGGCATCGGCGCGATCGAGCATTAAGTCCAAACCGCGGCCTAAAAATAACTGATCGACATTGGGGCGTTTGGGTTGGCGATTGGCAAACAGTTCGAGTTGCTGCGTCAGACGCATAATATCCACGTTGGCGCGACTTAAAATGCTCTGGGCTAACCCCTCCTTGGTTTCCAGGAGGATGAGGATAACGTGTTCGACTTCGAGTTGCTGATTGCGGAATCGACGGGCGACTTCTTGAGACTTGACGATCGCTTCCCAGGCTTGTTCGGTGAACTTGCTCGGATCGGTGGGCTGCATTGATTAATATGGGCGAGGTGCAATTGCGTTACTGCACAGTATAGCTTTTTCAGTTATCAGTCATCAGTAATCAGTTATCAGTTTTTTGGGGAGTAGGCTTTCTTAGGCAGTGGGCAGTGGGCAGTGGGCAGTGGGCAGTGGGCAGTGGGCAGTGGGCAGTGGGCA
>JGI12048J13642_10267044_pt1 | contig 16563 bp, 15 predicted proteins | sample ElkSlonscriptome_16_FD_13642 | JGI IMG/M metagenome (IMG submission 13642)
GCGGAAACGATCTCCCTTAACATACTAACAATCTGGTCTGGTTCAAGCTTATTCATACCAATTCTGTTCCGCTGAAATGACTCAAATTCGGTGGCTATGCTATCATGCCCACCCGTTACAGGTTATCCATTCAAATATACATTGTTAAGCGTGCGTGATTTGATCCAGACCGAGTATATTGGCCCGATAATGGCTCCGCAAACCAATTAGTGTAATCAAAATGACCGAGACTTCTCTGCAAAAAAGCAAAATTAAATTTCTGCTGTTGGAGGGTATTCACCCATCCGCAATTGATACCCTGCAAGGGGCGGGATATTCCAATATTGAATGCCATCCCGGCTCACTGCCAGAAGCCGAACTTCAAACCAAAATTGCCGACGTCCATTTTATTGGCATACGATCCCGTACCCAGCTCACCAGAGCCATGCTGGAACATGCCGACAAACTGATTGCCATTGGCTGCTTCTGCATTGGAACTAATCAGGTGGATCTGCAAGCGGCTTTGGAAAAGGGTATCGCCGTATTCAATGCGCCTTATTCTAATACTCGTTCCGTGGCCGAATTGGTTTTGGCTGAAGCCATCTTGCTCATGCGTGGCATCCCGGAGAAAAACGCTCGGGCACACCGGGGGGGCTGGTTAAAAAATGCCACCGATAGTTTTGAAATCCGTGGCAAAGTATTAGGTATTGTAGGCTACGGCAGCATTGGCACCCAGCTCAGCATTTTGGCAGAAAATTTGGGCATGAAGGTGATTTTTTATGATATCACCACCAAACTACCACTCGGCAATGCGGTTCAAACCGATTCTTTAGAGGGTTTATTAGCTCAGAGTGATATCGTCACCCTGCACGTGCCGGAAACACCAGCCACTCAAAATATGATTGGCAAGCAACAATTGGATGCCATGAAGCCTAAGAGCATATTGATCAATGCTTCAAGAGGAACGGTGGTGGATATTGAAGCACTCGTCGACAGTCTGCAAGAAAATCGCTTGTTAGGAGCTGCAGTCGATGTATTTCCAACCGAACCCCGCTCCAATAAAGATGAGTTTATTTCTCCCTTGCGAGAGTTTGATAACGTCATTCTAACACCACATGTGGGCGGCAGCACCGTGGAAGCGCAGGAAAATATCGGCTATGAGGTGGCAGAAAAACTCGCTAAATACAGTGATACCGGAGCCACGGTCAGTTCAGTCAATTTCCCCGAAGTATCACTTCCTGCTCACCCCGATATCCACCGCTTACTGCATATTCATGAAAATGTGCCGGGTGTGATGTCAGCCATTAATAGTATTTTTTCTGAAAACGATATCAATATCAGCGGCCAATATCTGCAAACTAATGAGAAAGTGGGTTATGTGGTCATCGATGTAAACAAAGAATACAGCGAACTGGCACTACAAAAGTTGCGAGCAGTAAAAGGAACCATCCGTAGCCGGGTATTATTCTAGTCTGCGACTGCTTCAGCGCCGGCCAGATTGCACTCCAACAAAGCGCTCGGCTTAGCCAGCAAAATAGCTAGTGCTCATCCAGAAACGCCAGTTTTTGATGGGCACTAACGCAGTACAAGGAAGTAATGCCAAAATCGATCGCCTAAGCGATTGATTTTGCGAGCAACGTAAAATCGACATTTTACTTTGCCACTCCGCGAAACGGCATGGAAGCCGGTTCAGGATGAAAACCTGCTAAACAGGTCGACTGAATAGAGCCTATGGAAAGGCTGCATAAGTCGGACTTAAATGCCCACCTGCAAAATCATAAGAAGGTGTCGCATCTAACCAGCAGCGTCAACGTGGTTCAAATATTCTCCACATCAATCAACTGTTGCTGCCCACCATTCACCACAGTTACCGAGAGAATGTCGTGACGGGCACCATCATCATGGCGATGGAATTGCCGGTGATTTCGGGAAACAACGAGAGCCGGTAACAATTCGCCACTGGCTACCGAAGCTTTGTGGTGCTGGTCCAGAGGATCACACAAATAGCCATTGCACACGTCGGATCGTAATTCCCGGGGTAAGTTACATCCCTTTTCAGTATGGTAAACACAACTGCCAGTAATACTCTTATTAGGCAGGTGATCCATATAAAGATGATAAATATCCATAGGTCGCAGCGACCGGTTGTCGTCCATAACCCGTCGAATCAATGGCGCTTCAACAAAGGCTTTGTTTGTCCCTGCAATACAGCAGCCGCCTTTACATTGACCACAGGTCATATCAGTGAACTGGGGTAATGCGGGCAATTGCTCAGCATTTTTTTTCTGATTAGAGAGCCGTGTCAGATTTTTGTGGTAACCAGTATTTTCTGTTCTGACATTTGACATTGCCACCGCGATGGTTTCATTGAGGTGATCGCGAAAAGCACGTTTGCGTTGTTGCGGCAGGTTACTGATCTTGCTTGCACCACTGGCGACGCTGACTAATCGGGTATTGGCTGGAACCGGATGGATAGCGCGGCCTTGTAGCTTTGCCAGCAGTTCTTCATCTTCCGTTCTGATCCGCTCGTCCAGTGCCGCCCTCTTCTGCTCCTCTGCTTGCACTTGTGCTTCTTGTCCGCGGATAATCCCGGTCTGTACCTTCAGCATGTTCGCAAACAGTTGCGGTGGCAGGGTCTGTTTCTGCTTCATCACCCGAATACACTCGAAAGAGTTGCAGACTATTTCTCCCTCCACGCCAACTCCAGCCAGAATGGGCCTCTGACAGACCTCACAAAGGGTGCCGAAGGGTAGGACAGATGGTGCTGGTGCGGTTGCGAACATAGTAACTTACCTTTATTGTCAGGACTTGTATCAGCTATAACACTATGCGCGTTTTAAAAAACAATACCGTCGTTTCGCAGATCTAAGGGTTAAGGGTTAAGAAAAAAGAGTCTTAACTAAACTTAGCTTTGCAATTGCCCCTTTCTTTAGTCTTCCAGACGGATAACCAAAGTATCTTCAAAACCTTTGTATTCAGCGAACACACGGATAAAAGTATCTTCGAAGCTGCTGATATCATCCGCCAGGGTCACCTCCCCTTCGGCCGAAATTGAGGCGACTTCGTCCCCAGAGTCAATATCCCAAACCACTTCATCATCCTCGGCAAGATCCTCAGTACCCACAGACCCGTCAGAGAATACCTTAAACAATTCCAGTTGCCTCGATTCTCCCGCTTCCAGATCGTCATCCTCAACATCGACGATGGTAATTCCAGCCACATCCACAACGGCGACCAGCAGAGTTTCATCCAGACCACCGCACTCGGCCTTTATAGAGGTATCACCTGCGGCAAGCGCTTGCAAAAGCCCGGTGTCACTGACCTCAGCGATGGTCGTATTGGCTGAACTAAAAGCGGTCGCAGTGGTGATATCGGCCTCTGTTGTAGCGTAAGTTCCCAGCACCTGTAGTTGCTGAGATTCACCTAAACGGGCATTAATGGCCGTCCCCTCGTTAAAACTCAAGCCAGTCAGAGCATCGGTGATGACCACTGGCAGAGGTGGTGATGTCAAACCCTCTCTGCTGGCGACCACATTCACTGTGCCACTGCTCAGTGCAATCAAGGTGTTGCCGTCGGTGCGGCCTATACCGCTATCACTAACCGACCAACTAATATCACTGACCGGTCGGCGGCTGCCATCACTATATATGCCGCTCGCCTGCAAAGTGGTAGCCAGACATTCATTCAGTGGATTACTGGCCACAGAAGTCTCAATCGCCACCAACTCTGCGCTGGATACGGTAATACCCACTTCACTATTCAAATGAGCCCAGCGGGCGGTGACCGCCGTGTCGAGGGAGCCATCAACCATGCCTGCAGTTAGCAAACCGCTACTGTCAATACGGGCAATAGTGTTGTCACTGGTTGACCAGGCCACCCGCTCCGTAGCATCAAAAGTGCTGTTGTCCGCCCTCACCGCAGTGGCCATAAATGGCCATTGTTCTGCCACTTCAAACAGGGTTTTGTCTTCAGGGCTGGTTACCTGTATGGACACCACCTGTTCACTACCCACATCAATAGCCTCTTGTAAGGCTTCACTTTCGTCAGCACCGCCACAAGCAAGTAAAGCCATCGTGAGCAGACTCAATAAACAAACCGGCAATGGTCTGGCCAGCCAATCAGAAATCATAAGTCACTCCAAATGATGCGTTTTGTATCGACACATCACCATCAAGATAAAAATGCTGATAGCTCAACGACAACACAATATTCGGATAATTGATCATCTGCTCCTCTAAGCGCAGCAAGAAGGCGGGCCCATTAAAATCCTGTTTGCCAGGAAACGCGCTGCCCTGAACGGAACTATCCAGCCGGGTCGTCGCATATCCCCCACCCAGAGTCAGCAAAGCGCGGCGATTGAAGACCCCACTGTAGGTAAGGTAGCTGCTCGCCTGCCAATCCATTTCCATCTTGACATCGTCGTCATCATCCCCCGCGACGCCGGTACGCATATCGAACTCAACACCGAAACCATTGTTGGCCCGGTGTCCGAAAGCTAAACCGGCATTGATAACATCAAAGGAAGCTGAATCTATTCTGATAAAGGACACTCCGGCCACGGCACCGGCATAACTATCAGCACAGGCGACTCCGTGCACCAGTACACCCAACAAGGTGAAGAGTGGTACATACTTCATGGTGAATCCTTTTTGCTACATGAGACATTTTTAATTGATTCTGCGCTTACCCGACTAATCATGACAAGCGTATCCGACAAGGTTGGTTTATGGTTGGACAGGACGATGCCGAATAATAGCTAATAATGAGCAAGGCATCCATGGCTTGCTCGTCGACCAGATAAATGCGGTCTGCAATACTTTTCCCGGTGGTGTCTATTCGATCGGGTCTGATTAAATACCATCAAATCAAAGCTGCGAACATTTTTCAGATTCGACTGGCTAACGAATAATCACAACTGAGTGACCTGGTTTTGAGTAATGGTGCCAACGGCATTTTGGGTGCAGAGAACCGCGCCAGCAGCCCTTCTCCTTGCGCTTATGTTTCCAATGACGTTTCTTCTTTCCATAGTGCCTTTCATTCCAGTAGTGCCTTTCATTCCAATAGTGCCTTCCGCCCAAGTAGTGCTTTTCGTGCCGGTGATCCTTATTCCGGGGCTGCTTCCCCTTCCAAGACCGCTTATAGTATCGGTCACCATGCCAGTGGAGTTGATCGAACGGGAGTTTGTGGTGGCGTTTTTGCCGATAGTGTGGATGAAGTTGATCGTGGGGATGACGTGATCGCTGTTTACGCTGATGGTGTTGGTTGTGCTGCCTGTTATGGTGCTTTGACTGAAAACGTGGTTTCGAATCATCTCTGGCGCGCGGATGCCAATCACCGCCCATCAGTCGTTTAATGGGTCGCTGCTCTTTGGGTTCTGAGCGGTACTCACCAGTTTGCTGACTCGTTTGATCATTGCTGACAATGTATCGCTCTGCTGATTTTGATAAGGATTCTGCCGTGACAGACGGAGACACTATCAACACCAGCACTAGCATGGCAACTATCTTCATTTTCAAACCCCCGACGGAAATATTAAACTGCATTCATCCGGACCTATCGCCTAATATGGCCTGAGTTTAGTTTTGGCTCGGTAATCAGGTCAGACGCTTAGTTGGCCCAGCGTTACTGCTTACCATTGCTAATTTACGCTGCAGGGGATGAACTAAATATGAACGGTTGATTCAGCCGCTGTTACCCATCACGAAAAGAGACATTACATGAACATTTTCAAAGCAATTGGATTAGGTTTTGTGGTTTTGCTAGCAGCTGTTTTTGTTTTCGGTTTCTTTCTGCCGCAAACCGCTCATGTGGAAAGAACGGTGATTATTGAGCAGCCCAAGGCAACGGTGTTTGAATTTCTAATCAACTACCAGAACTTCACCTCATGGTCGCCCTGGCACAGCATTGATCCTAATACTCAGTATCAATTCAGCGGCCCTGCATCCGGCGTTGGAGCCAGAATGGACTGGCAAAGTTCAAATCCCCAGGTAGATAAGGGTTGGCAGCAAATTAAGTCAATAGAGGGACAGGAATTAGTTGAGATCGAGCTCGTATTTGGCAATGAATCCGGTGGCGGCACCGTTTACTATCGATTGCAGGAGGTGGACGCGGGGACGGAAGTCACCTGGGAGTTCGACACTGATTTCGGCAACAATCCCTTTGGGCGATACATCGGTTTGATGATGGACGGCATGCTAGGGCCATACTACGAATTAGGCTTGGCTAATTTAAAGAAAGTCCTTGAGCCGTAAATGGGCGCTCGGCTCCATTCATCCATTCTGCTCCATCCATCAAAAACGCTAAGTAGTTTTCATCCTGAAACGGCTTCCATGCCGTTTCGCGGAGTCGCAAAGTATGTTCTGGTCAATTTAAACCGGACATTTTTCTTAGGGAGTTTTCATACTCAATTGGCGACAAATCATTGTTTGCAACCAGACCTTCAACTGCTCCAAGCACACATCGACTCCTTATTATTGTTACTGTTTGGTAGATTGTTCAGTGCTGATTGGTAGAAACTTTAGGGTAGTTATTAACACTTTAGGTTAGTTAGTAACACTTTAGGGTAGTTATTAACACTTTTCGGGCTTATAAAGCCTTAGTCAAGCGCTTGTTAAATCTGCTTACTATCAAAGCAGTGAGGTGGCAAGCACCTGCCTCGCTTCATCCAGAGTAAAATCCGAACAATGATCAAGTGCAGGCCGGCGACTCAATAGACAACGACGGGCACAGCGGTAGTCGGCCAAATGATCCGTATCCATCTCATGTAATTGCTTTAATGCCAGCAATAAATGCTGCCGATTGTTACAAACCATCACCAGATCACAACCTGCAGCAATCGCTTTCGTCGTTTTATACTCGACACCAGACTCGCCCGCGGCTCCGGCCATACCCAAGTCATCTCCAATGACTGCACCTGTAAAACCCAGTTCTCCCCTCAACACCTCTTCTATCCAGCGGCGTGACTGTACTGCTGGCAGCTCATCTACTGCCGGATAGATAACATGAGCGGGCATAATCCCAGCCACACCTTGCGCGATTAGCGCTCTAAACGGCTCCCCGTCTACGCTCAGAATTTGCTGCTTGGAACGAGTGTCCACAGCAGTTGCTACGTGAGTGTCTTCACTGACATAACCATGACCAGGAAAGTGCTTTGCAGTAGCAGCCATGCCCCATTGCTTTAGCTCATTCACATAAAGGGAAGACAACTCAGTAATCAACCCGGATTCGCTTCCAAATGAACGATCAGCAATCACCTCATTATGCCCATAATTGATATCCACCACCGGTGCAAAACTAAAATCAATACCCACGGCCAGCAGTTCACTGGCCATGACACTGGCATGCATACGCACTAACCGGTGTAGATCAACACCGCTGGTTTTACTCAGAGCAGGGATATGGCCAAGGGCCGGTAAGCAGGTAAAACCTGCCTTAAAGCGCTGCACCCTGCCCCCTTCCTGATCCACACAGAGCAACAAATCGGAGCGCACTCGACGGACATCAGCGACAAGATTCTGTAATTGCTGCGGTGACGAATAATTACGGGAGAATAAGATCACACCGCCCACCAAAGGATCGGCAAGCAATTCTTGTTCTTGAGACGTTAGCGCCAGTCCATCAAGGTCTATCAGTAGAGGGCCGAGGCGGCTATTTGCCGCTGGCGATTCGGTATTTGGCATCATAAAGACCGACTCTCAAGGATACTCTCAAGGGTAAGGGGCAAGAAACAATGAGTACTTAGAGCCATAACGTCCAAACCCGAGCCAATGGGGGTGGCTGTCAGTCATGCTATAGGTATCAGTTACTTTATGTGTATTAACTTGGTCAAAGAAGCAGTGAGCTCAATATGCAGGTTTAAAACCTAATACCTAACAACAAAGCGACCCAAAAACCAGACTCAAAATAGTAACGGATCAGCTAGCTATCAGCACTTCCGTTCCCACCGACACCCGGTCAAACAACTGGATAATATCCTGATTTTGCATCCGAATACAGCCATGCGAACGGGGTTTACCCATGGGCTCCGAATCCGGTGTGCCATGGATATAGATATAACGCTGCATACTATCCACCCGACCAAGCCGGTTAAACCCTACCTCAAGGCCACAAAGCCATAAAATTCGCGTCAGTATCCAATCTCGGTCAGGATAGTTTTTACATAATTCACCAGTGTAGATCTCACCAGTAGGACGGCGCCCGACAAATACGCTATTAAGAGCACAGCCCGCACCAATCTTAGCACGCACATAGTGCCGGCCCAGCGGGGTCTGTCCGCTGTCCTTTAATTGCCCTATACCAGCGGCAGCACTGGAAATCTTATAGTCAGTGCTGCCTGAGGGTTCTTGAAGAACCAATGTCTGTTGAGATAAATCTATTAAGATGCTGTGCAAGGGGTCTCTAGTGGAGGCGGGGGTGAAGATAGTGGTACAGAAGGTACACCAGGCGCATTAATACCAGCAGATAAGAACGGCACCAACTGATCGACTATACCTTCGGCCGGGGCATCGGCACCATTTTTGTCTTGCAAAATACTGGCGAGCGCTTCTGAAGAGGACATAGTAAAAGTCAGCGCACCCAACATAAACTGCATGCGCCAAAAGCGCTCTTCGCTGCTCAACTGCGGGGTTGCCTGTCGCAGCAATTTCATAAACAAACGCAATTCAGAATTGTAACGCTGCTCGAGATATTTCCGCAAGTGGCCCTGAGATTGGGTATAGGCGAGCCCAAGCAAGCGCATAAACACGGGCAAACTCTTGTCACTGCGGGAAGGAACCTCAACAAGGGCAGTGGCTAACAAACGCAGCAGCCTATCCAGACTAACATGCTCGTTTTTCGCAATAGCCGCTTGCAGGCTTTCCCTGAGATTCCGTGTAAAAGGCTCGATGAAACGGGCAAACACGGCCTGGATCAAAGCGTTCTTGGATCCAAAATGGTAGTTAACAGCAGCCAGATTGACCCCAGCTTTTCCGGTAATCTGACGGAGCGACGTTTCTGCAAAGCCCCGCTCTGCAAACAACACTTCCGCTGAGTCCAAAATTCTCTCAACAGTTTCTGACTGAGTCATAGCAATACTAACCGAATATCCAAACAACTGTTTTAAACATACGTTTGAATTCATTAAAAGTCAAGTAAAATGGAAGCAGGCAGAGACAGTACCAACCACTTTTCAGGCATAATAAAATACTGCTTTAAGCTGCCGAAGTTCTGTCTTGTTTTGACCACCTCATAAATTGTCTTAATTATAATTCCGGGCTTTTAAATGCTGCGTAAAGTAGGCAAATAATTGCTGCTGAACTCACTCCCCGGAGTTCTTTCGACCAGTCTCTGTGGGAACAGATTCTGCTCAGTAAATTTATTTATGCCCAGTCCCTCCACCGGGTTTTGCAGGAGTGGAGCTGCTATGGATTAACCCTCACCCAAGGCTCGGTCACCGGTGGTCTGAAAAAACTGTCACCTTGTTTTTATTAATATTAAAAAAGAAGCAATCAAGTAAACAAAGAAACCTAAGCGGCATCTTCGCTACAAGTGTTATTGCAACCAATTGAAAATAGCTAAAGCGATGAATGGCGGCAACCGCGTCTATTGCAGCGACCCCAACGCCAGGTCTGAGTAATCTTTCTGTAGAGTGCCTGAGGTCTTCATATACTCTTGTTTAACCACCACAAAGGCCTGTCGGGCCTCCAACAGATAACTCAGATATAAGCGTATGCCAGCCACCGAAGCGATGGCCTTAACCACCTGCCCCTGCTTACTTAACACAACCAGACGTTGAAACCGCCGCTCACTCAACTCGGATCGGTAACTCTGCATTCTTTGGCATTGATAAGCTAAACCATTGTTACCTTCCAGCATTTTTACATGATTCAGTGCAGCGAATTCCATCGCCTTGCGCAGCGATTTAAGTTGGGACAAAGTAGGCAACTGGTAAAATAATTGGCGAAAAGGAGTCAAGGCAAAAGCCAGCAAGATAACCAGTAGTCCGGTAGCCACACCAGCGACCCAGGCCGATAACAAACCTTGCCAACCGATAAAAGCGAGGCTCAGGCAAAACAAGGCTGAAAACAGCCAGATATCCCGCCGACGCCTGGCCGCCGCAATAGTCTCTGGAGCCGGATATTGCTTCATCGCCAGAGTTTCAAACTTGAGCACTTCCAAGGCTTCGCATTGCCTGACAATTTCAGCGAGTTGCTCACGCTTTTGTTGCAGCGCCTGATATTCGGCTTGTCTTTCCTGTAGTGATTTGCCAGTACCAGCAGATTGTTTTAACTGGGCCTTTGATTGACCTTTGGATTGGGCTCTGGAACGCTCTCTGGTGCGCTCACTAGCCTGGCCACGTGCAACGTTACTGCCCTGTGATAATTGACTGGGCAAACCGGCACTCCGCTTTTGCCTGGCGGATTGAGCGGACGGCTTGTTGGGAATAGCATCGGCTTGCGTTGGCAAATTCTTCTGTTCCCGATGCTTCTCCACCGCCAATCTGACCGGATCTAAGTCTCCCCGGGCCAACGCTCGCAAAGTCTGAGAATCAAATTCCAGATCATTGGGATTGTGGATTTTCATGGCAAGAACCTCGGCCTTATAAAAATTTTAGCTTAGCTGGTTTTCATCCTGAAAAGGCTTCCATGCTGTTTCGCGGAGTCGCAAAGTAAAATGTCGATTTTACTTTACTTGCAAAATCAATCGCTTAGGCGATCGATTTTGGCAGTACTTCCTTGTACTGGGTTAGTGCCCATCAAAACCTGGCGTTTCTGGATGAGCACTAGCTAAATAATGGAGCAACAAACCAGATTGCAGTGGAAAAAAATCAGGCAGATCAAAAAGAACTCGATTTGAGAATAGCCAAATGGTTAAGCAATATTCGAGTCAATAATTTGACGAACCCGCCGATCACCTAACACATCGCTATACGACCCAACTTCTGGCTCAACCCTTACCTGACAAAATCATTGTCAAGGTCAATAGCAGAATAACTCTTCTATATATTTGATTTAAAAAGACTAAATACAAGCTGCGCGGTCCCTTAATGGTAGTTGGACATAGTTACCGGGTCCAGGTTTTAAATCTCTTTGATCACCATTGTCAACCCCACCTCAACTGTGTTAAGCAAAGCTTAAGCCAGAATAGGAATTGCTTGCCGCCTGCCCTTGGGTTAATAGCAAGCTATAACCAACTATGGTCTCCTATGCCATTCTTTTATAATCGCTGCAATTTTTGCTCGTCGCTGCACAATAAAGCGACAGCAGCACACGAGCGTATCAATATTTCATCCCAATTTTCCCCAAACAGGAACCAAAATATGTTCACAGGTATTGTTCAGGGTACTGCTAAACTGGTTAGCGCCACTCGTAAAACCGGACTGCATTCCTATACTTTCGAATTTCCCGTCGACAAATCCATGACTAATACCGGTGCCAGTGTGGCGTTAAATGGTAGCTGCCTGACAGTAACCCGCGCCGAGGCCAATCAACTCAGTTTCGACCTGATGGCAGAGACCTTGGAGCTGACCAACCTGGACACTCTGCAAGAAGGTGAACTGGTGAACTATGAGCATGCTGCTAAAATGGGAGATGAGGTCGGTGGTCATGTACTGTCTGGACACATTCACTGCCTGGCTGAGATCAAAGAGACTAAAGTGACTCCGAATAATCTCGAACTCAGATTTACAGTTCCTGCAGATTGGGCTAAATATATATTTAATAAAGGCTATATTGCCATCAATGGCGCTAGCCTGACGGTGGGTGATGTCAAAGACAACTGCTTCAGTGTTTATCTGATTCCAGAAACATTGAAAATAACCACGTTTGCCCGGCTAGCTGCAGGTGACTGTGTCAACATAGAAGTGGATGCTCAGACTCAGGCTATCGTAGACACATTGGAGCGCATACTGCCCGACTATTTAGCACAACAGCCCTGAGCGGAAAGCAGGGAGACAGCCCTGAGCGGGGAAACAGCCCTGAGCGGAAAGCAGGGGGCAGCCCTGAGCGGAAAGCAGGGGGCAGCCATAAACGAGGAACTTAGTCAGGGCAACTATGCCCTGATGTATGCAGGAAGTAATATTTGTTAATTATACCGGCCGAACACAAAATCGACTGGCGTCGCCCACCCTTCGCCACCCTTATTCTTATCGTTATCAATACCTTGGTGTTTTTTCATTTGCAACATCAAGATCAGGAACGATGGGAGCAAGCCTATCGCTATTACACCTCCAACGGCTTGCCCTCTTTTGAAGCCCCCCTGTACGCGGATTATTTACAAAGTATTACCCAACTCGGGCTGGATTCCCGCACTGAGTTAGCCCACCAGGCAAGGCAAGCGGTTAACAACAATCAGTTTGTAGCGCTGACTCCTTATATGCTGGAGGATCGCGAATTTATTGCCTATCTGCGAAGAGATGGTAACAACTTTATTGCACCAGAGAATTTTCAAAACTGGCAACTTCACCGCGCCTATATTCAAACCAACTACCTGGATCAACTGAGTTATTGGAAAATGGGCTTGGTACCCGCCCAAATCGAGCTTCCCGATCTAATTTCATATCAATTTCTGCACGGCAATATGGATCATCTGGTAGGCAATATGGTGATGTTATTCTTGGTTGGTTTTGCAGTTGAGATAATATTAGGCAAAGCACTTTATCTGACCGCCTATTTAGCCGCAGGGGCGGCTGGTGGACTGCTCTTTAGTCTGACCGAAGCCAATAGCATTACCCCACTGGTAGGTGCATCAGCTTCAATTGCGGGTTTGATGGGCATGTATGTGATGTATTACCGATTGCAGAAAATTCGCTTTTTCTACTTTGTGGTGGTCTATTTCAATTATTTTAAAGCACCCGCGTTGCTCCTTCTCCCCTTCTGGCTGGGCAAAGAAATCTACGAATACTATCGCCATTCCGCTTCCGATATTGCCTACATGGCTCACGTAGGAGGCTTGCTGGCCGGTGCTGCCATCATGTGGCCCTGGGCCAACTGGAGCAAGCCATCCGAGCAACCAGAGCTATCAGAAGAAGAACAGGATCAATCCTTCCGTGAACTGAAAAATAAAGCCTTAAAAGCCGTTAGCCAGGTGGATTTTGATAAAGCCCGGCAATTATTCACCAGCCTGCATCAACAACACCCGCAGGACCTGGACATTCCTTTGCGGCTATTTCATCTCCATAAACTGAAGCCAGACGATCCTGAATGCCAGCACTACACCCAACTCACGCTGGATAATGCCTTAAGACAAGGCAATATGGAGCAAGCTTTCGAAATATGGCAGGAATATCAAAAATACGCTGGAGATGTACCCTTGCAAGACCTCAGCTATCACTTCCGCTTGTTGACCGGGTGCTTTAATAATAACCGGATGAAAGAAGCGGAAACGGTTCTGGACACCTTAGCCACTGTGGTCAAAGATCCCAACCTGCTGCATGAAGCTTATACCTTGGCCGTACAAAACTTCAGCGCCCAACAACTGCAGTTGAAATCCCGCAAATACCAAAAGAAATTGCAAGCATTGGAAACCTCAGAACCCCCACCACTGGCAGGCTAGCCTGTTCTGAAAAATGCTAACCATGCGATAATCAAATGATCTTGCCGGGAGTCAGTACCATCGAAAAAGACGGGGTCGATCCTGGCAACATTGCCTACTTTTCTGGCTTAGCATGCTCTGCTCGCCTGGCTTACTTTCTTATTTTCTTACTTTGGCCTGTCAACCACACTATCTGGTTTTCATCCTGAAACGGCTTCCATGCCGTTTCGCGGAGTCGCAAAGTAAAATGCCGATCTTACTTTGTGTGCAAAATCAATCGCTTATGCGATTGATTTTGGCAGTACTTCCTTGTACTGCGTTAGTGCCCATCAAAAACTGGTGTTTCTGGATGGGCACTATCTGGCATCTGGCTTTATTCAAAGCGAACCCGCTGCTCCTGCAGTTGTCCGGTTTCTTCCAGATGCTGTAATTGCTCAGGAACCGCCGCCGCTAACACATGAGAAGGAAATTGCTTATGCAAATATTGTAAATAAAGCTTTGCTTTGTCGACCTTATGCAATCCATTCGCGAGCGCCCTTGCTGATATTTCCAATACCTCCGGTTCCAGTGGTGACTCCTTAAAACGAATACCAAAATCTTTTAGAATTCTGAGAAGCAAACGATACTCTCCGGCATGGTAGAGTGACTTTGCCAGATTCAAGGCTAACTCAGGGTCTCTCACTTCAAACTGAGGTCGCTGCTTATATAAACCACGCAGCATTAAGCGGATTTCTTTGATGCTGCCGGTTTCGAGAAGCAACGTCAGCATGGGTCGGGATTTCTTGTCCAACATCTCCCACTTGCCCGTTTCCATTAACAGTTTAAATAATCGGCTTAATGTGATTTTATCATTGGGGCGACGGCTGAACTGGTGGGTCAAGGAGTCAATTGCCAGATCATAGCGCCCCTCTTTAAGGGCAATATCCACTTCAACCTGAGCTTGCTTTTCTGACAACGCCGCCTTGTCGGCTGGGCTGATCAAGGTATCGGTGATCATGGCTCCGCCCAGTCGGTGCTGATACTGAAACAGGACATAACCCATTAAAAAGCAAATTACCAAAAAGAAGTAACTGGTTACAAAACCGGTGACAGTATAAGAAAAGGGGGCTTGAAAATGTTCAATAACAAAAGACTGAGCAGCCCCCATGCCAAGCAGCAACAACAAAATGTAGCCATACATTACGAAGTAAGGCCATCCCAGCGCCACAATAAACGAGGTCAGGTTAGAAAAGTCCAGAGCCTGGCTGACCCTGTGTTCTACTGCCAGAATCATGATGATGGCAGGCAGAACAAGGAGCAGCAATCCCATAACCAATATTGCCCAGCCATCGCCCAGCCAGACGGAAGCGAGGAAAACCAGACCAACAATTGCCAGAATGATAATCACTTGTTGCGCCACCAGTATCAGACCACTGGCTCCAAAAGCCTCAACAAGGGACGGAGGGGAGAGCTCACCACTGGCGGTGGATTCAATCACAGAGTACATATATTTGGTTTGTGCGCACAGCAAAAAAATGGCGACGAATAAACCGGTAAATCCATCGCCTGCAAAAGCGGGTAGGAAGGTACAAATGAGAATAAGTATGAAAGGTGCTGCAGAGAAAGGATAGGCAAAAAAATCACTGAGGCATTGCCAGAACGGAGTCACCTCGGCGGCGGCACCGGTGAATTTTAAATAGGCTCTGCAAGTGGGGCACACCGCACTGGCGACCCCCTGATCAGGTACACAGGTGTCGCAGAAATGGCGCTGACAACCCATACAATGCCAGCCCGCATGCTCGCAGGGATGATAACCACAGTAGGCTTCCAAACGCTTTCCCTCTTTTTACTGAGCTTCTACTCTGTTTCTGCTCTTTCCGCAAAACAGGCCAATTTGCCCACGAAACAGGCCATTCTGCCCAAGAAACAAGCCAGCCTTGATCGCTTTGGGCCGAAACAAAAACCTAACAAGAGGTCATCGCTTAAAATCCGGGACTTTCTTTTTGTTCATCAGCAACCAGTGCTCAAAAACCAATTGCATGTTGAGATTTCGTTGTTCAGCCAGACTTTTTCTGATTTCCAGCAAGGTCTTGTATAAAAGCCATAGCTGTTCACCCGACCACTTTGGGGCGACCTTTTTTAATTCCGGCGGTAGCTTTGCATCCCCGTCGAGTTCTGCCACCAGCAGATCATGCAGCCAGCCTCCCAACCAATTTAACAACCAGTCAGCATCCAGCTTAAACCATTGACCCGCCACTGAAAAAGCATCCTCGGCTCCTTCCATGTAGCCAGTCCATTGCCGCAACACTTGCTGCTTTTCCTGCACCTTATCAGTCTGACTCCACGCCAATGCGGTCAGAGGTTGTCCACCCGCTTGCTGTAACAAGTGTGTTGCCGCCTCTGCGCTCAGTTGGGTTCGGGCTGCCAGCCACTGAACAGCCTCAGCCTGATCTGGCAGTGAGAGTTGAATGATTTGGCAACGACTGCGGACCGTCGGTAGTAACAGACTTAACTGTTGCGTCAATAAAATAATAGTAGCAGCGCCGGGCGGTTCTTCCAGGGTTTTCAAGATGGCATTGGCAGCGAAGCTATTCATTCCTTCCGCGGGTCTGATAATGGCCACTCTGCGTGGACTGATCTGGGGCGTGGTCAGCACAAAATCGTTGAGTTGACGAACCTGATCGATTTTGATTCCGCGAGTACCCTCCTCTGGCTCTACACACAAAAAATCCGGGTGACTGGCCGCTTTATTAAGCTCACAGCTTTTACAGGTCCCACAAATATCTCCAGTAGAGCCCGTCTGGGAGCAGAGCAAATAGTCACATAACCGCTTCGCCAACTCAAAGCGCCCAATACCAGCGGAACCGGCGACTAAAATTCCATTAGGCAAGCGATCTTGCTTGTGCTGTCGCTGCCACAACTGCCATTGCTGGTCAAACCAAGGCAGTGGCGAGGGCTCTATGGGGGCATCTGACATTAAAAGGGAGTCTCGTGTTTTAATATTTACAGGAATAGCAATACAGCCTTCTTTAACCTAGAATCCTCAGTTGAACGCCGTGAAGGGGGCGTTTGCGGTGGTGCAGGGCAAGGCATAAC
>JGI12048J13642_10058627_pt1 | contig 16551 bp, 9 predicted proteins | sample ElkSlonscriptome_16_FD_13642 | JGI IMG/M metagenome (IMG submission 13642)
ACGCCATCCATTCAGGTCAAATCACCGGAACCGGCGGGCTGACTAAAATCGGCGGCGGCTCGTTAGTGCTCTCGGGCGACAACAGCTTTAGCGGCGGCATGAATGTAACCGGCGACGTCAAGCTGGCCCACAATCGTGGGGCGGGAAGCGGCAATATCATGATCAACGGGAATGGTGGCCGTCTGGTTCTAGCTGATGGCGTCACCATCAATAATGATATGTTTACCAGTTACAGCTTCGAAGTGCTGGATGTGGCTGATGCAAATGCGACAGCCACCTACGCTGGTAACATCACGGCCAACGGCAGCAGTCAAATTCGACTGCAAACCACGGGCGGCGGATCCCGACTCGACCTGACCGGCGACGTCGATGCCGGTTCGAGCTTCTTCATACAAAAAACAGGCAACGTTGACCTGCGGGATGACGGCTCGCTTACTGCAGGAATCGCGATCGTCGGACGTGATGGTGGCGTCACGCGCCTCTCGATTCGAGACAATGCAGTCGCTAATGTCGGCAGTCTGTCGATGGGCGGCGGTAGGGGCCTGACCGCTGGCCGAATTACCGTCCGCGACAACAGCTCGCTGACCGTTGGTGGCAATGTCGATTTACTCAGCACCAACTCGGGCACCTCGTCAAGTGAGTTTTGGTTGGTTGGTGGCACCGCCACGGTCAACGGCATCACCAAGAGTTCGACCGGTAGCACGCAGACCTCCGAAATCCGTTTCGAAGGCGGCGAGCTTCGCTATGGCGGAAGCTCGGCCAACGCTAACTTCCTACCTAACTTGACCGGGCTAACTGCGAACGTTCGTGCTGGCGGTGCGATCATCAACAGCAATGGCCAAGACATCACCATCGCCCATTCCTTGGAACACGATGCCAGCGGCCCAGCCACCGATGGCGGTTTGACAAAGCGGGGCAATGGCACGCTGACGTTGACCGGAAACAATACCTACAATGGGACGACGACGGTCGAGCAGGGCACGCTTCGGGTGGCCCACGGCGGATCGATCATCACATCGCTGACGTCCATCGAAGCTGGCGGTACGCTCGGTGGCGACGGAACCGTGGGCTGGATCGACCTGCAAACCGGTGGGCAGATTGCGCCGGGTAACAGCATCGGCACCCTCACACTATCCTCAGAAGTCTTCTCTCCGCTGGATTGGTACGGGGAACAAAACGGTTCGAACCACGCGCAAATGTTGTTCGAGCTCAGCATGATCGACAATGCCTCGGACCGGATCACAGGGCTGGATTTCTTGACCAACGCCGGCGGCGATGTCTTCCTCTTCGATTTCCAGAATAGCGGCTTGGCCGACCAGACCTACACGCTGATCGAGTTTGATGCACTCGGAGCGATCAACGGTCAAGATCCGTTTGCCGCCGATGACTTTCGCTACGTCAACCTCGCCTCGGGATTGGACGGATCATTCAGCATGACGTCCAACGCGCTTCAGTTCACGACGTTCGAGAGTGTGGCGATTCCCGAGCCGGGTTCCATCGGACTGCTCGCGCTGATTTGTCTTTCGGGGTGTCGCCGACGACGACGTTGAACGCAGCCCAATTTTTTAGAAAACTTACGGTTTTCTACGACAGATCTCTCGCTTAGAACCGGAAGGCTAAAACGGAAACCTCCGTAGCTCGCAGACTCACTTCTAATTTCGATTCCCGAGGAACTATCTAATGACGAGACTTCTGAAGACTTTAGTTTTGGCGGCGGCATTGCCGTTGGTGATTGGTAGCACGGCCAGTGCAGCGATTGTGCTAACCAAAGATGTGCGCGGAGCGGCCACTTGGGATACCTTCACCGTTGTCACCATGCCTTCAAGTGCCCCCACCACTTTCCAGGATGTTAATGAAAACGATACCACTGGCGTAGGTCAGAGCTTTACGGCAACCGCGACAGGAAATGTCGATGCGATTAGCTTTGGCGTGACCCGAATGTATGCCAATCGAGATGGAATCGTCAACGTATATCAAATGTTCGGCGGCGATGGCGTTACCCCCGATGCGAGTCCAACTCGATTCCGAAACGGCAATCCGGATTGGATGAGCGACGCGATCGCCTCGATTCCCTTTAACACGACCGCCGTCAATATTAATAACAGTGGTGATGGCAACAACATGTACACTTTCGGCTTATCTGGCCCAGATCAATTTGCCGTTATTAACGGCGGAACGTACATGGTCCAAATAGCAGGTAATGGGCCCGCCGGGGACGACATGGTGTTGCTGGATAGAGACAATAGTAGCACCTATGCCGATGGGGTCTACGGGCTTCCAAACGGCGGTTCGACAGTAACAGCCGTTCCTGGACGTGACCTAATGTTGGCAGTCAACATCAGCCCTGCCGCCATTCCTGAACCAAGTTCACTTGCACTACTTGGCTTGGGCTGCGTCGGTGTTTTTGCTCGTCGTCGCCGACGGGTTTAGGTTGAATGCGGTTGGGCCCATCAATTCGTTGGTCCTCCAGCCGATATTTGATTCTGAACTCGAGCAGTCGTGAAACCACACGACTGCTCGGTTTACCCGCTCTCTTTCCAGATTGACACCTTCTCTAGCCACGGCATCTCGCCGAAAAGGCAACGCAGTCCAATGCTCTCGGTCTTCCAATCCATCCATTCAACGCGAGTTATTTTTTCTCTCGCGATGGCTCTCTGCATTTCTGTCACTGCGTTCGGCCAGACGACTCCTCGGCTTTGGCTGATCGGTGATTCGACGGTCAACAACAACATTAACGGTGGCGTGGGCTGGGGCAATGTTGTCCAGAGCGAGTTCACGATCGATGTCGTCAATCGGGCCGTGGGTGGACGTAGCGCCCGAAGTTTCTATCCCGAGTACGACTATCGAATCAACCAGTTTCCGACAAATTTTGGCGGTCCGCTCAACCCGGGTGACTACCTGATTATGCAGTTCGGGCATAACGGAGGAATTGGCAATGTGGGTGCGAGCTACTTGAATGAGCTTGCTGGTATTGGAGAAGAAACGGCTTCAGGGACCGACAAGAATGGCAATCCTGAAACCGTCCATACGTTTGGTTGGTATTTACGACAAATGGTCGCCGAGACTCGCGCCAACGGAGGCATCCCGATCATTGCATCGCGTGTACCACGCGCCGGCGACACCAATCCGGACGCTAGCGAATTTGTCGCTTCCAAAGCGTTTTGGGCTCAGCAAGTTGCCGAACAAGAAAATGTTGGGTTTCTCGATTTGTACAATGACGTGACCAACGAATACAGCGCTCAGCGGGTGCAAGGCCTTGACATCCGAAACACCTACTTCGGCCCCGATGCGACTCACACCAACACCGCCGGCGCCGAACTGAATGCCGAGTTCGTTGCGACGGGCGTCGGCAGCCTCACCGGGGAAGCGGGCACACTCAAACAATACTTGGTGAATCCGCCGTCGACAGTTCCTGAACCGTCTTCCACCCTGCTGCTGGCGGCAGGGTCCGCTTGGCTTTGTTCGCGTCGACGCCGTAGCTAGTGCTTTGTCAACCTAGCCCAGTCGAGCTGGGCAAGGTAAATTGCCGGGGCTTTGCTCCTGGTACTCCGACTTGTGTATACCAACGAGTGCGTTGCCCCATGCGATGCTGATAAAGGCTGTTGGCCAAGAGACGAAAGCCTGGGAAGCCAACCGTAGACTCTCCCATTCCTGCCTAGCCTGATCTTGGAACACAAACATGAAAACTCGAAACGGACCACGTGTTGTTTCATCGCTGATCCTCTTATGTGGGATCGTGTTGCCAAGTAGCCACGCTGGTTTGCCGGCGCAGGATATTGATGACGACCGTCCTTCGGCATATCGCGTGACCGAACCGATGTTGTGCCAAGGTCGATGGCAGACCGAAACGCAGGCGAAAGAACAACTAGCGCGATTAGCGCGGACGTATTCGACGGCCCAGCAGTGGCAGCAACGTGCCGCGAAAATTCGTAGCCAGATTCTCTCGGGGCTTGGCTTAGACCCGCTGCCTTGGCGCACCTCACTGAATCCAATCATTCAAAATCAGCGTCGGTATGACGGCTATACCGTGGACTCCGTGGCTTTTGAATCGCTACCCGGTTTTTTTGTCTACGGATCGCTGTATCGCCCGATCGGCGGACCGGATCGCCAAGCCGGAATCCTTTGTCCGCACGGGCATTGGCGAGGTCCCGACGGTGGCCGTTTTCGTCCCGATCATCAAAACCGCTGCGCAACGTTGGCCCGCATGGGCGCGACCGTCTTTTCCTATGACATGGTCGGCTTTGGGGACTCGCAGTATCTTGGTTGGGATCACGACCACCCGCAGGCACTGAAGATGCAAACGTGGGCCAGTATTCGCGCTGTTGATTTCCTAGAATCGCTTGGCAATATCGATGCCGATCGGATCGCCGTCACCGGTGGATCGAGCGGCGGTACCCAGTCATTTCTGTTGACCGCAATTGACGATCGAATCGATGTTTGCGTTCCCGTGGTGATGGTCTCGGCCCATTTCTTTGGTGGTTGCGACTGTGAAAGTGGTGCACCGATCCATTTGACGCCGGATTTGGAAACGAACAATGTCGAGATTGCAGCAACGTGTGCACCTCGGCCGTTGATGTTGGTGTCAGTCGGCGGCGATTGGACCAAGAACACACCGGAAGTCGAGTTTCCGTACATCCAGAACGTTTACCGTTTGCTCGGCAAACCATCGAGGGTCGAGAACGTCCATTTGCCGGACGAGGGGCACGGCTATGAGTTTAAAAAACGCCAAGCGGTATACCCTTTTCTGGTCGAGCATTTGAGACTCGATAATAGCCGCGTCTGGGATGTCCAGACGGCTGAGTTCGACGAATCGGGCAACACGATCGAAACGGTCGAAACGATGCGAGTCTTCGGCGATGCCGACCCACTGCCCGAACATGCTGTGCCGCCCGGTTCGCGTTTGAGATTCGATGTCATGCCTGAGCATTGATTGCCGCAGGATCGCAAAGGAAATCGCCTGAAACCTTGACTTTTCGCGATGGATTTCTTCGTCTAGTGAGGATCACTCCTATGGTGTTCTTAGGGTCGCAGACCTGACGGAACTGTCGAGACTTTCCTTTCTAGTCCTCCCACAAAAGGCGGTTCAAGCGATGCATGGTAAAATGATTCTCTCTCTGGTGTTGCTTCTAACTCCTGTTGTTTGTACCAACATCGTAACGGCTGAAGAGATACCCGTCCAAAAGTTGATGGCTTCGTCAAACTCAATTCGGCAAACCGTCAGTGCCAATTCGGGGTGGAAGTTTTCCAAAGGAGAGTTTTCTGAAGCGAAGGAGGGGGAGTTCAACGACTCGAGTTGGCAGACCGTCAGCGTACCGCACGACTGGGCAATCGCCGGACCGTTTGACGAGAATGCTCCGGCAAGCCGTGAAGGTGGATACCTACCGACAGGAATCGCCTGGTATCGCAAACACTTTACGATGCCCGTGAACTGGAAAACACCGGAAGGGAAAATCAGCAAGCGAGTGTTTGTCGAATTTGACGCTGTGATGGCCAACAGCGATGTCTGGATCAATGGACATCACTTGGGACATCGGCCCAACGGCTATGTGAGCATGCGTTACGATCTAACCGATCATTTGAACTTCGGGCCTGGTCGATCCAATGTCTTGGCAGTGCGAAGCGATACGGAAGCGCAAGTCGCATCGCGCTGGTACACGGGCAGCGGTATCTATCGACACGTGCGTTTTGTCCTTGTCGATCCGGTTCATGTCGCCTACAACGGCATCTACATCACGACGCCAGAAATCACGAGCGATCACGCCGTCGTGCGGGCTGAGGTGATGGTGAACAACGCCAGTGGCCAGTCTCAGGCAGTGGAAGTCGTCACCAAGTTGCTTGACCCCCGTGGCGAAGTCGCCGCAGAAGGTCAAGCTGCGAAGAACATTAAAATCGGCGGTACCACACCGATCCTATGCGAGATTGAGCTTGCGAATCCGCAGCTTTGGAACCTCGAATCGCCAACTCTGTACCGTTCGGTCAGCACGGTGTTGGTCGACGGCAAGCCAGCCGACGAGGTGACCACAACGTTTGGAATTCGTAGCGCCGACTTCAGCACCGACAAGGGATTCTCGCTGAACGGTCAAAACATGAAGATCAAAGGCGTTTGTCTGCATCACTGCGCCGGGGCGTTGGGGGCTGCGGTGCCGATCAGCGCGTGGGAACATCGGCTCAGCCGCCTGCGTGAACTCGGTGTGAACGCCGTCAGAACGGCACATAACCCGGTGGCACCCGAGTTCTTGGACCTCTGCGATCGCATGGGATTTTTGGTGATGAATGAATTCTTCGATTGCTGGACCGTCGCCAAACGACGAGAGGATTATCATCAACATTTTCGTGAGTGGGCACATCGCGACATGAGTGACACGCTGCGCCGTGATCGCAATCATCCTTCGGTCGTTCTGTACAGCGTTGGAAACGAAATCCATGACACACACAAGGAAGAACTGGCCAAGAGCATTTTGAACGACTTGGTTACCATTTGTCATGACATTGACCCGACGCGACCGGTGACGCAGGGCCTGTTTCGTCCCAACGTCACACACGACTATGACAACGGCTTGGCCGACTTGCTCGACGTGATTGGCACCAACTATCGCGACATCGAATTGCTGCAGGCATGGAAAGACAAGCCCGGCCGAAAAATCATCGGCACCGAGCAATCGCACGATCGCAAGATCTGGTTGGCCTGCCGAGACAACGTCCAGCACTCTGGTCAATTCCTCTGGGTAGGAATCGATTACTTGGGCGAATCGTGGCAGTGGCCCGTAACGACATTCAACACAGGACTACTTGATCGCACGTTGCATCCCTATCCGCGTGGTCGGGAGCGGCAAAGTTGGTGGAGCGAGGAACCGATGGTGTGGGCGTATCGACGCATCGCACCGACCGAAGAAACGCCGACCGATCCCGGCTATGAAGCAATTGAGTGGAAACGACAACAAGTATTGTTCGATGATTGGACACCCCGCAATCAGGATCCGCACGACGAAAACGTGGAGGTGTACAGTAATTGCCAGGAAGTTGAGTTGATACTTGATGGCAGATCGCTCGGCAGCAAACCGCTGCCAAGAAGCGCTCAACCACGCCATTGGACCGTGCCCTTTGCCCCGGGCGTGTTGACCGCCATCGGACGCAATGATGGAATCGAAGTGGCGCGGCATGAGCTGAAAACCGCCGGCGATCCCGATCGAATCGAATTGGTCGCCAACCGATCCACCTTAGCGCCGGGTTTTGATCAAGTCGCTTACATTGATGCCACCGTCGTGGATACCGCGGGCGTACGTATCCCGCGAGCCCAGCAGAAGATTCGTTTTTCGGTTGACGGCCCCGGCAAGATCGTCGCGGTCGATAACGCATCGATCGTCAGCCACGAACCGTTTCGAGCATCCCAGCGGCACGCCTTTCAAGGTCGATGTCTGGCGATCGTCCGGGCTACAGGATCCGGCAGTGAAATGACCGTGACGGCAACGGCAGAGAATCTCAAACCGGGAAGCGTTACCATCAAGACGGTGAAGTGAGCGCGAACTCGACGATGCCGTTCGACGGTCAGCTTTGTCCCAAACATTCGAACTTGTGTGTATGGGCTTCAAAAAAGACAACTTCCGCAACGGACCATCTAAAAAAACAACCGATGAGGCATCGAAAAACGCGTGAAGCCTGTTGCCCTACGATGCCCCATCGGTTGTTTTTGTAGATGCGGGGTTGGGATGAAGGGGAGCAATTGATGGCTATCGGCTCTGCGCGACGAAATGTTGATGCTTTTGATCGGGCAAATGTTCAAACGGACGGACAATTTGCGACCGGCTCGGACGGGAAGTGTTCATCGACGACGTGGTGGAATTCGGCTGCCGTTGACACCTTGGCTACATGCGTTCGAAAGTGGCGTGCACCCCGCTTTCCTTGAGCGTAGCAACAAGCATATTTGCGCATCAACACGGTCGCTTTTTCTTCACCGAAACGATCGACGACTAAGCGGAAATGATGCAGCATCACGTCACGCTGTTCGGCCAACGTCGGTTCGGGTGGAACGGGATCACCTCGCAGCGCCGCGGCAGCTTGGGCAAACAGCCACGGACGGCCCAAACAAGCTCGTGCAATCATGACCCCGTCGACGTTGTAGTTTTCAAAAGCCGCCACCACTTTCTCGGCGGAATCGAGATCCCCGTTTCCGATCAAAGGGATGTTCCGAAGGTGATGCTTGATCTCGCTAATCCGTTCCCAATCGGCATTGCCGCGGAACATGTCTTTCGCAGTCCGCCCGTGCACGGTCAACGCAGCGGCACCTGCTTCTTCCACCACCTTAGCAATCTCATTGCAATTGATACTTTCGGGGGAACAGCCCAAACGAATCTTTGCCGTTACCGGCGCGGGGCTGCACGCTTTGACGAGCCGGCTAATGATTTGAAACATTCGCTGCGGCTCGCGAAGCAGGTAGCTACCGCTATGAGCTTTCTCGGTGACTTGCCGCACCGGGCAGCCGAAATTGATATCGACGACGCTGACGCGGTACTCTTCGACCAAGCGGATTCCGACTTTGGCCATCGTCTCGGCGTCGTTATCCCAAATCTGGACCGCCAACGGACGAGCCTCGTCAGCAACGCCCCATAATCGGTCCGGATGTTCCGCTTCGTTCTCGTCGAGCCAGACAAAACCGCGAGCATTCACCATCTCGGTAGCGAGCAACCCCGATCCGCCGAATTCACGAACGATTTGCCGAAACGCCGCGTTCGTAAACCCGGCCATCGGTGCTTGCAGAATAGGGGGATCGATGACCAGGTCACCGATACGGAGCGGAGCAGCAGGGATGGCGATGGTTCAATCTCCCTTGAGGAAGTCGTGCAGTTTGTAACTTGTTCCCAGGCTCACGCCTGGGAACACGATGGTGGGAGGCTCCCGCCTCCCGAGTACAGTGTGAGGAGGCGGGAGCCTCCAAACATTCCGTTACAAGGCGGGAGCCTTGTAACGAGTTATGTTAAGCCAGCCAGCTTGGCATTTCGCCAACGGCTGGTAAATCGATCGTCTTGACTCGAGTGACCGACTCGATCGCTTCGATTTCTTTCACCGCTTCCTCGGCAACTTCCCCATCGATGCTCAATACGCCGATCGATGGTCCACCGGGTGCATTGCCTTCACGGCCAACCGCCATCTGAGCGATGTTGACTCCGTGCTTGCCGAACGCGGTTCCCACTTTACCGATGATGCCGGGGACATCATTGTGCGAAAAGACAAACAGTTTGCCGTCGAGGAACGATTCGAGTCGATAATCGTCAAGCATAATCAAGCGAGGCATGCTTTGTCCTAGAACCGTACCGCCGACGACCACCGTTCGTCCGCCGCCTGAAACGGTTGCATGGATACTGGAGGCGAATGAGCCTTTGTCGCGTCGCTTTTCCTCGTTCAGTTCAATGCCTCTTTCGCGAACGAGCATTTCGGAATTGATGACGTTCACATCGTCCACAATTCGTTCGAGTAGGCCGGCGCAGAACGCGTTACTGACCACTCGTGTGTCTTCCGATGCGATATCACCCTTGTAGGTAATCGCTACGTGATCGATGCCGCCGCCATGCCATTGGGCTGCCAAGAGACCCAAGCGATGAGCGACGTTGAGATAGCCGCGCAGTTCTGACAAAGTTTTCGGGTCGAGTGAAGCGACGTTGACACTATGGCGAATTTCACCCGTCTTCAAGTAGTTGATAAGCAAGTGAATCCCCTCGACTGCTACTTGGGTTTGAGCCTCTTCGGTGCTCGCCCCGAGGTGCGGGGTGCAAACGACGTTGGGCATTCCGAAGAGTGGGTTGTCGGTACACGGTTCCTTTTCGTAAACGTCGAGAGCAACGCCCCCAAGTTTGCCACTTTGAAGACCTTCGACTAGAGCATCAATGTCGTAGATGCCACCACGAGCCGCATTGACGACACGTAGCCCTGGTTTGACGTTCTCGAGTCGCTCACGATTGATCAGTCCGGTCGTTTCAGGCGTCAGCGGAGTGTGAACCGTTAGGTAATCGATTTGCGGAAGTATCTCGTCGACGGTTGCAACGCGTTTGACACCGAGGCCTGACGCTTGTTCATCGGTAAGGAATGGGTCGTAGGCGATGACGTTCATTTCGAACGCAATCGCTCGTGAAGCGACTTCGCGTCCGATGCGTCCCATGCCAACGATGCCGAGCGTTTTACCAGCGACCTGGGTCCCCATATACTTCTTGCGATCCCAACGTCCTTCGACGAGCCCTTGATTTGCCGCAGGAATGTTGCGGCTGAGGGCCAAGATCAAAGCGAAGGCATGTTCGGCGGTACTGACCGTGTTACCCGCAGGCGTATTCATGACAACGATACCCCGGCGAGTCGAAGCGACTTTGTCGATGTTGTCGGTGCCAACGCCAGCCCGTACGAGAGCTTTCATGCGAGTATTGCCTTCAAGGGATTCGGCAGTGATTTTGACGCCGCTGCGCAATATCGCTCCGTCAAACTCGTTTAGGGCGGTGCGCAAATCGTCACCAGAAAGACCGGTACGAATTTCATAATCGATACCTTCTTGGGCGTCCAGAATATCGATGCCTTCTTGGGCGATGTCGTCAAGAACTAAAATACGGTGCATGGTTTCAATAATATTTGGGAGTGGGAAATGGGGTGAAAGCCACGAGCGGCTTCTTGTTTCACAAGCATTGACGCCTGCTGCACCTCACCCGGCATAGCCCGGGAGAGGAAGTAAATTTATTGACTCCTTTAAACTAATCGTTGATCCTCTCGAGGAAGGCAAAGGGAGCATTAAGGGCGAAGCCTTAGCCATTCTTAGCAGCGAAGTCGTTCATGAAATTAGCCAATGTCTGTGCCCCTTCGAGCGGCATGGCGTTGTAAATGCTCGCTCGGATGCCGCCGATACTGCGGTGACCCTTTAGCGATGCCAAATCGTGGGTCGCGGCTTCCTTGACAAACTTGGTCAACAGCTCATCACTGGGCAAATTGAAGGTAACGTTCATCTTCGAACGGCAATCGGGACGAGCATGACCGGCATAAAAACCTGAACTGGCGTCGATCGAATCGTAGAGCAACTTGGCTTTCTGTTCGTTGAGCTTTTGCATCGCATCGAGTCCGCCAATGTCATCGGCCAACCAATGTGCGATTTTCCCCAGCGCCCAAATGGCGAACGTCGGTGGCGTGTTCCATTCCGAATCGTTGTCAGCATGGTTCTTGTAAGTCAAATAACCCGCCAAATCATCGGGGGCGTGATTGAGCAAATCTTTGCGGATAATGACCACCGTCACCCCAGCGGGTCCAGCATTTTTCTGAGCACAGGCGTAAAGTATGCCGTATTTGCTGATTTCCAATGGTCTCGACAAAATGTCGCTCGAGGCATCACAAATGAGCGGGACTCCGGCGGGACAGGCAGGTTCTTCCGAAAACTGGACCCCTTGAATCGTTTCGTTACTGCAATAATACAGATAAGCGGCATCTTCTGAAGCAGCATAATCACCGTCGCTCGGGACGTGCGCGTAGCCCGATTCCTTGGCGTCGTAGATCACTTCGACCTTTCCTTCTTTTTTTGCTTCGCCGACCGCTTTTTTGCCCCAAGAGCCTGTGACCAGATACTGAGCCGTCTTGGCGGTGCCCCGAATCAGGTTGGCGGGAATCATCGAAAACTGCAAAGCGGCACCGCCCTGCAAAAAAAGCACCTCATAATCGTCACTTATTCCGTACAACGATCGGATCGTGTCTTGAGCATCGTGAAGCACATCAACAAACACTTGGCCTCGGTGACTCAGTTCCATAAGGGAAGCTCCCGCACCCGGAAGGCTCAGTAACTCCTCCTGAAGTTCCTTTAGCACCGAGACGGGCATCACGGCAGGTCCAGCAGAAAAATTGAAAACACGCTGGGAAGTCGCGGTGGCACTCATCGTTAGGAAATATCCTTTATGGGGTTGTTCCGCTCAATATGACGACATCACGAGACAGAACGGGGAAACGGAAAGGTTCAATTCGAGTGATTCTATGCTTAGTGGATTAAGTACGAAAGGTTGCATCCCCAGAACTCCCATTTTATCCCTTGGTTGCAAGATGCTCATGCCCGGCGGCGCACGCGCATGGATCTGTTTTCCGGCGTGCCTAGCTTAGCCGCGCGAGCACCAAGCGTCCGATTGGCGGCCCGCGGGGCACGCTGTGAATCCCATGACGGATTGGCAACGCTCGCACAGAACCATCGCGGAATTGATACAATTTTGGTAACAGGCTTCCTCACTCGAACACCACTTTTGGGCTCTTTCCGATGATAGCTTCGACAACTGCGGCGACATCCTTGACCGAGCGAGCCATCGCCTTGGCTGCTGAATTGCTCGCCGAAGCGACCAAGCTGCAGACGCCTCAAGAGCGACGGCAACAATCCGAATTCGACCGCATGGTCAGTAATCCTGCCGACAAAGCCACATTGGTCGAAATGACCGATCAGGCGTTCCGGACACATTGTGCCGCTCGCGTTGCCGACCAGTTGACCCATCTTCTCGATGTGCAAGGGGTTCCCCGCTTCTTTAGCCCGGTCGAACAGGTGATGCTAAAAGGATTTCAATCGTTTGGCGAATACCTTCCCGGTGTCGCTGTCCCGCTGGTCAAAGAGAAAATGCGTAAGGAAACCGCCAATGTCATTCTGCCAGCCGAACCGGAGCTTTTAGCCGATCACTTAAAGAACCGCCAAAAGCATGGCGTCGAAATGAATGTCAACTTGCTCGGCGAAGCGATCCTGGGCGAAGCCGAAGCACAGCGCCGAATCAAACAGTGCTACCAAGCACTTCGAATGCCTGATCTACATTGTTTGTCAATCAAGATCTCAACCCTGTACAGCCAAATCACACCACTCTCACGCAAGCATAGTATCGGTAAAGTCGCCGACCGCTTGGAAGCTTTGTACCGCTTCGCGACTAACGAAGAGGCCAAACAGTCAAATGGGGGCAATCACGCAAAGTTTGTCTACCTCGACATGGAAGAGTACCGAGATCTCTACTTGACCGCCGATATCCTTTGCGAAACGCTCGACCGTGAAGGTTTGTCAAATGCTCGTGCCGGCGTCGCCCTCCAAGCTTATCTGCCCGATTCCTATAACGTAATGATGCGATTGATCGGTTGGTCGAGGCAACGAGTGATCGCAGGAGCACGTCCGTTGACGATTCGGTTGGTCAAAGGGGCGAACATGGAAATGGAACGAGTCGATGCATCCCTTCGAGGCATCCCTGCGGCACCCTATCAAACGAAAGTCGAAACCGACGCGAATTTCAAACGGATGCTGCGAAAGTTGATCGATGCGGCTTCCGAAGGACATTTGCGTGTGGGAGTCGCGTCGCACAATCTGTTCGATGTTTCTCTGGCTCTGCTTTGGGCGACCGAGGCCGGTGCGATGAAGCATGTTCAGTTTGAAATGCTCGAAGGGATGGCGAATCATCAACGCCGTGCGATTTCGGAAAAGGATATCGACATGGTGCTCTACGCACCGGCGTGTTTAAAAGATGGCTTTCTCAACGCAGTGGGCTACCTCATTCGTCGACTGGATGAAAACACGGGGCCAGACAACTTTTTGCGCCACGCTTATCAGCTTCAACCGGGAAGCGAAGACTTCGAGCGATTGGCGAACGGTTTCCGAAAATCGCTCGAAATGATCGATCGGGTCAGCAGCGAGCCGAGACGTATCGAGTGGGAACGGCCTGCAAAAAATCTACGTCCATCGGTCGGCGAATCGTGGGAAGCGTTCGTCAACGAACCCGATACCGATTGGTCTCTGCCGTCGAATATGGATTGGATCGAAGGAGTTCTAAAAAGCTGGAAAGAGCGATGCACGGATCTGACGGATGAATCGCCGAATGAAACAGCCAACGATGATCGCGAAATCGTTACCCGTTACGATCCTTCGCGGCCCGATTTCGCCGTCTGTACCTACCAATCTCTGACGGTCGACGAACTCGTGCAAACCGTTGATCGAGCTGCAAACGATGAAGAGGGTTGGAGCAAGACGACCTTCGAATATCGCCATGAACTGCTGCGCAATACGGCGTCGCTACTCCGCGAGCGGCGGGGCGATTTCATCGCGATGATGATGGCCGACGGCGGCAAGACGGTAAGTGAATCGGATCCCGAAGTCAGCGAAGCGATTGACTTTTGCGAATTCTATCCGCTCACCGCCAAATACTGGGCCGATAACTCCAACCTTCGCGTTCGTCCACGCGGCGTCGTGGCGGTCGTTTCGCCCTGGAATTTTCCGCTAGCGATTCCGGCGGGCGGCATCGCTTCAGCCTTGGCGGCCGGAAACCGCGTCATTCTGAAGCCAGCCTCACAAACGGTTCTAACCGCTTGGAAACTTTGCGAAGCGTTCTGGGATGCGGGAGTCCCTAAGTCGGCTTTGCAGTTCGCCGCTTGCAGCGGACGGACGGCCGAAGCGGGATTCATCAAGAACCCCAAAGTCGATGTGGTCATCTTGACGGGCGGGACCGAAACCGCAAAACGCATGTTGGCGGCCCGTCGTGATCTCTATCTGTTAGCAGAAACAGGCGGCAAGAACGCCACGATCGTCACGGCGATGGCAGACCGCGAATTGGCTGTCAAACATGTCGTGCAATCTGCCTTTGGGCATGGCGGCCAAAAGTGCAGCGCCACGTCGTTACTTTTACTCGAGGAAGAAGTTTTTAATGACGAAGGTTTTAAAACGATGTTAGCCGATGCGGTGGAGAGTATCCGAGTTGGATCAAGTTGGGATTTGTCGACTCGAATGGGACCGCTGCAATCAAAACCGACGGCCGATTTGAATCACGCCATGAAGACGCTCGAGAACGATGAATCGTGGTTGGTCCATCCTGAACGCCTTGGCGACAATCCCAACCTTTACAGACCCAGCGTGAAGTGGAACATCGAACCAGGCAGTTTTTCGCATTTGACAGAGCTATTTGGGCCCGTTCTCGGCGTCATGCGATATGCAAAACTCGAAGAAGCAATCGAGATCGTTCGGTCGACCGGCTACGGATTGACAAGTGGTATCGAGAGTTTGGATGACCGAGAAATCAACCTTTGGCGAGATACGATCCACGCCGGCAACTTGTACATCAATCGGCCAACCACCGGCGCGATCGTGCTGCGACAGCCGTTCGGCGGCGTCGGACTTAGTGCTTATGGACCTGGCGTGAAAGCGGGCGGCCCGCATTACGTGCTGTCCCTGATGCATGTCGAGAATGCTGAATCAATACCACCGAAAACCAATCAAGGGGCGCTGGATCGACGTCTGACCCATTGGCTAGCTCAAGCGGAATTGGACGAATCGCTGAAGCAGCGTATGCAGATGGCGATTGCATTACAACACGAAGCATGGGAGCACGAATTCTCGAAAGAACACGACACGTTTAAGCTGATTGGACAAGACAATCTCCGGCGTTACCGAAGCACGCAAGGGTTGAACATTCGCATTGAAGCCAAGGATGCTCTCGAAGACGTACTGATTTGCTTGACGGCTGCGATCACTACCAAAACGCAAGCCACCTTGTCGATTCAACCAGGAATCGATCGGCTGTTATCGAAGACACTCGATTCGCTCGCCGATCTCTTTCCAGGCCTACTGCATCCACTCGAAGAAACGACGAAAGAGTTGTCGGCGCGTATCCTGGCTGGCAACATCGGACGGATTCGCGTGCTCCGTAGCGAGGTTGACGAAGAACTTGAACAGGCCGCGGGGGATGCCTTTGTCACGATCCTTCGCGACCCGGTCGTGATCGATGGGCGAATGGAGTGTCTTCGATATCTCGACGAGCAATCGATATCGCACGACTACCACCGCTACGGTAATTTGGGACGAAGAAGTATTGATCTTGAACGCCATTAGTACCAACGATTTGCCCGTTGCGGAATGCCTGCCGGAGATCCTTCGCGCAACGTCCTCCTCACACCCCGTCGTATTGAAAGCTCCACCCGGTGCCGGGAAAACGACGTTGGTGCCGCTGGCTCTGCTGCGCAACAATACGGTTCCCGATGGACAGATTCTACTGATCCAACCACGTCGCATCGCCGCTCGTGCTGCCGCCAGTCGGTTATCGCATCTGAACGGGTCGCCGCTTGGCAAAACGATTGGCTATCACGTTCGCTTCGACCGCTGTGCGAATTCGGATACGAAAGTGTTGGTTTTGACGACTGGCATGTTGCTTAGGCGTTTGACGGTCGATCCTTTACTGGAGAACGTGGGCTGCATGATCCTCGATGAGTTCCATGAACGTAGCTTAGAACTCGATTTGGCCTTGGGGATGATCGAGCGAGTTCGCACGACGCTTCGAGAGGAGCTGAAAGTGATTGTCATGTCAGCCACCCTTGAACCCGAACCGATTGTTGAGTTCTTTAGCCGCTCTGGAACAACCGCCATCGCAGTGGAGTCAGCGGGCCGAGCCTATCCGGTTGATGTCCGCTATAGCCCATCGTTGAGTCAGCAGCCAATCGATCAGCAAATCTTAAACGTGTTACCCGATTTGCTACAGCAAACAACCGGTCACATACTCGTTTTCTTGCCTGGCGTTGGCGAAATCAAGCGCGTCCATCAAGCGA
>JGI12048J13642_10372074_pt1 | contig 16551 bp, 15 predicted proteins | sample ElkSlonscriptome_16_FD_13642 | JGI IMG/M metagenome (IMG submission 13642)
CCCGGGCGCGGAGGCGCTCCACTTCGGCCCGGAGGACATCGAACTCCTTCTGGGCGACGAAATCCAGGCGTTCCCGGGCACCGCCGGCGGCCTCCTGCGCCTTGTGCAGGGCGTCGGTCATCACCTGCTTGGCCCGGTCGGGGGAGAGGTCGCCCCGCTCCTTGGCCTCGTTGATCGTCTCTTCCAGGGCGTCGCGAAAGGCCGACAGGACGCCGATGCCCTGCCGGATGCCTTCCGACACCTTCTCCCGTGCGCTTTTCGAATCCTCCGTCATCTGCCCTTCTTGGTGGTGGGTCGCGGTTGACCTCGCTCGTTCCGTACGACCGAACCGGACGGAAGGTTCAGATCACCCGTCGACGCGCTGGATGCGGGCGCCCAGGCCGCGGAGTCGCTCGTCGATGCGCTCGTAACCTCGTTCGATCTGCCGGATGTTCCCGATCTCACTGGTGCCTTCGGCGCCGAGCGCTGCGATGAGGAGCGCCATGCCGGCGCGGATGTCCGGGCTGTCCACTACCCCTCCAGAGAGGGGCGACGGTCCCACGACGACGGCCCGGTGGGGGTCGCAGAGGATGATGGAGGCGCCCATGCCCACCAGCTTGTCGGTGAAGAACATGCGGGACTCGAACATCTTCTCGTGCACCAAGATGGTCCCCTGGCACTGGGTCGCGGTAACCAGGGCGATGGAGGTCAGGTCCGCGGGGAAGGCGGGCCAGGGTCCGTCGTCCACCTTGGGGACATGCCCGAAGGCGTCCTGCTGGATGCGATGCTCCTCGCTCCCGTGCACGATGAGGTCGTCTCCCTCCACCTCGCACCGGACGCCCAGGCGCGCGAACCCCAACAGGGTGGAGTCCAGGTGCTCCACCGGCGCACCCTCCACCGTGAGATCGCTCCCGGTGACCGCCGCCAGCCCGATGAAGGAGCCGGTCTCGATGTGGTCCGCCCCCACCCGGAATCGGGTGCCGTGAAGCTGGTCCACCCCCTGAATGGTGAGGCGATGGGTGCCGATCCCGTCGATCTCCGCCCCCATGGCGACGAGGAGTCGGCAGAGATCCTGGACGTGCGGCTCCGCGGCTGCGTTGCGGATCCGGGTGGTGCCGCGGGCCCGCACGGCGGCCATGACCGCATTCTCCGTCCCGGTGACCGACGGCTCGTCCAGGAACATCTCCGCGCCCTCCAGCCGCTCGGCGTACACCCGGAAGCCTTCCGGCGGGGTCTCCACCGTGGCCCCCAGCGCCTCGAAGGCGAGGAAGTGGGTGTCCATCCGACGCCGCCCGATGACATCGCCTCCCGGGGGAGGCAGCATCACCCGGCCAAAGCGGGCGAGGAGCGGGCCCGCCAGAAGGAGCGAAGCCCGGATCCGGATGGCCAGGTCCCGGTCCACGGCATCCACCTCCACCGCTCGAGGGTCCACGGTAACCTCGTTGGGACCGTCCCAGGAAACCCCGGCTCCCAGGGACTCGATGATGAGGAGGAAGGTCTCCACGTCCCGGATCCTCGGGACGTTCTCCAGCGTCACCGGGCCATCGGCGAGCACGGTGGCGGCGAGACAGGGGAGGGCGGCGTTCTTGTTTCCGGCGGGGCGGATGCGGCCCTGGAGGGCGTGCCCGCCTTCGACGAGGAAGGTCCCCATGGCGTCGGAGAAGGAGGAGCGAGAGGGGGAGGATCGAACCCCCGGGGCGGTCCCTCCCCGAGGCTCCCGAACATATCCGGAATCCGACACCGATACCAACCGACCCATCGCTCTTCCTCCCCGCTCATGAACCGCGCCTGACCTCGTCGTTCGCCCCCTTCAGGTGCACGATGTGTGCCAGGCCTCCCGTCGGGTTGACCCCCTCTGGGGGCCGCTCTACCATGCGGGGCGTCGCTCTGCGGAACCCCATCCCCCTGCCGTGTCGTGCCATGCGCCTGAGCCAGTACCTGGACCCGTCCTTCGTCGTACTGCGGCTCTCACGAACCGACGTGGACGGGATCGTGGAGGAGTTGGCGGAGAAGGCGGAGGAGTCGGGGGTGGCCCGGGCCGCCGATGTGCAGGAGAAGCTCCTCGAGCGGGAGCGTCAGCACCCCACCGTCCTGGGCGGCGGCCTCGCCATCCCTCACGCCACCGTGCCGGAGATGGACGGACCGGTCATCGGCGTGGCCCTGGCCCCGGAGCCCATCGCCTTCGGTGGCGAGGAGATGGACGACGTCCGGGCCTTCTTCGTCCTCCTCTCCCCTCCGGGCTACGAGCGGGAGCACGTGAAGCTCCTGGCCCGGATCTGTCGCCTGGTCCGCCACGAGAACTTCCTGGACCGGCTGGCGGACGCCGACGACGAGGAGGCCGTGATGGCGGTCATCACCGCGGTGGACGACCAGCACGTATGAGCGCGCCGAACGGCACCCGCCTTCTCGTGGCCGTCATCAACGACGCCGACAAGGTGGACGAGATCCTCTCGGGGTTCCTGGAGCTCGGCATCACCGGCGCCACCCTCATCCAGAGCGAGGGGATGGGGCGGCTCCTCTCCCACGACATTCCCATCTTCGCCGGCCTCCAGACCCTCCTGTCCGGCTCCCGACCTCAGAACCGCACCATCTTCAGCGTGGTCCCGCAGGATCGTGTGAGCCCGGCCATCGAGCTTCTCCAGGACGTCTTCGGCGACCTTTCGAACCCGGCCACCGGCATCGTCTTCACCCTGCCGGTGGAGCAGGTGGTGGGGCTCGCCCCGGAGCTGGGCGACGAACGGCACCCGATGTGAGCCCGCCTCCGGGTTCTGCCCGGATCGGGGCTGACTGACCATGGATCCCCTCATCGGTACCCTCGTCCTGATCCTACTCGCGCTGATCGGGGCTCGGTTCTCCTTCTCCACCGAGCGGGTCCCCCACGGGTCGCGCCTCCTCTTCCGGACGGGCATCCACTTCCTGGTCCTGGGATTCCTCCTTGGGCCCGTGGGCTTCGGACTCCTCACCCACGAAGCCACCGAACAGCTCTACCCCTTCCTCGCCCTGGGTCTGGGGTGGGTGGGCTTCCACTTCGGGCTGCAGCTCGACCTGAACAGCCTGCGCCAGTTCCCCCCCACCTATCACCTACTGGCGGCGGGCCAGGCCATCTTGAGCTTCGGCGCCTTCCTGGGTCTCGGGTGGCTCCTCCTCCGGGTGGTGGGCTTCGACGGGGAGGGACAGCTCTTCCTGCTCCTGGGCGCCGCCGCTACCGCCTCGGTGACCACGCCGGCGGGCATCGCCATGGTCTCGTCCAACTTCCTGGTGCGAGGCAACATTCGGGACCTGCTCTTCTTCATCTCCTCGGTGGACGCCTGCATCGGCATCCTGGCGCTGGAGATCATCTACACCCTCTACCGGCCGGAGAGCGTCGTGGCCGGCATCCAGATCTCCGCCCAGCCGGCACTGGGTCTGGTGGCGGTGGCCGCCGGGCTCGGAGCGGTCTTCGGCATCGTCTTCATCTGGCTGGCCCGGAGCCGCCCGGCCTCGGCGGAGCTTGTCCTCTACATTCTGGGGGTGTGTGCCCTGGCCGCCGGATCCGCCCTTCAGTGGGGGCTCTCCCCTCTCTTCGTGTCGGTGGTCATGGGGGCGGTCGTGGCCAACATGGACCCGGACCGCCAGCGGATCTTCAGCGTGTTGGAGCGGTGGGAGAAACCGGTCTACCTGGTCTTCCTGCTGTTGGCCGGGGCCCTTCTCAGCGCGCCGACGCCATGGCTGATCGCCCTCGCCGTCGCCTACGCCGTGCTGCGCGCCGTCGCCAAGACCACCTCGGCCGCAGCCATGGTCACCGCCCTGCCCTCCCCCTTCCCCATCCCCAGGCGCCTGGGGCTGGGCCTCATCCCGCAGGGGGGGATCTCCCTGGCCATGGCCGTCTCCGGCGTCCTCCTCTACGCCGACCTGGAGGTGGCCGGAGTGAACGCCGAGTCGGCGCTCTTCTCCATCATCGTCATCGGCGTCGTGGTCTCGGAGCTCACCGGGCCCTTCTTCACCGTCCGGCTCCTGCGCGGAGCTGGAGAGATCTCGCCCCGGGTGGAGGAGGCGCTGGCCCGTGGCGAGCAGCGGAAGGCCGAACGGGAGGCTATCCGCCACAGCTCCTCGCCGGACCGTGTGGGAGACGATCAGGGCGACGGCCGTTGACGCTCTCACCACCCCCGAGGACCGCCCCGCGCACCCACCCCGACCCCGCCATGCCCTGGCTCACCCTCAAGCCGGACCATTAGACTCCAGACATGATGTCGCCTACCACCGCCACGACCCTCCAGGCCGCTGCCGACACGGTGGTGGCCGTCATGCCCCGCGACCCCCTCTCGGTGGCCACCGACGTGGCCGTCCTCGTCATGGCCACCGGGGTCGCGGTACTGAGCCTCCTTGGCATCGTCGTCCTCCGACGGGTGGACCGGAGCACCCGCACCCTCCGTCGCAGGATCGAGTCCAGCCTGGCGCCGGTGAGCGATCGCGCCCGTTCCATCTCGGAGAACGTGGAGTTCATCACCGAGGCCCTGCGCACCGACGTCCAGGCGCTGCACGCGTCCGTGAAGGCGCTGAGCGACCGCCTCCAGCAGGCCTCCGACCGGATGGAGGAGCGCATCGAGGAGTTCAATGCCCTCATGGAGGTCGTGCAGGACGAAGCCGAGGACATCTTCCTGGATACGGCCTCCACGGTACGGGGCGTCCGGGAGGGTGCCGCCCGGGCCATCTCCGGCGCCCCGGAGGAGCCGTCCCTGGACGACCCCACCGCCTCGGGTCCCCACGCACTGCCCAAGGAACCGGGCCCCGACGGAGCGCCGTGATCCTCCGCAGTGCCCTCGCGCTGGCCGGCGCCTGGCTCCTCGTCTGTCCTGAGCCCGTCCTGGCCTGGGGTCCCGCCACCCACATCGCCCTGGGCGAAGCAGTGCTCTCGGCCCTCTACCTGCTTCCTCCCGCCATCCAGGCCGTCCTGGAGCGCTACCCCCTCCACTTCCTCTACGGCTCCATCGCGGCAGACATCTCCTTCGCCAAGAAGTACGTCCCCGAGGGCCGGCACTGCCACAACTGGGCGGTGGGCGAGGAGATCCTCACGGAGGCCGATTCGCCGCGGCTCCAGGCGCTGGGCTACGGCTATCTGGCCCACCTGGCCGCCGACACGGTGGCGCACAACGTCTACGTCCCCCGACGCCTCCTCCTCACCAGCACCACCCAGGGCCTGGGCCACGCCTACTGGGAGCATCGGATGGACATGCATGTCGGCGAGGAGTTCCTGGGAAAGGCCCGCAGCCTGGTGGTGGACCACGACCACGGCGAGGCGGACGAGCTCTTCGACCGCGTCTTGAGCCGCACCCTCTTCAGCTTCCAGACCAACCGCCGGATCTTCCGCGGCCTCATCCGCATGCAGGGCTACGACCGCTGGCACCAGATTTTCGAGCGGGTCCTGGCCTACTCCCGCTTCGACCTCCCCGACCCCCTGGTGGACCAGTACTTCGAGACGGCCTTCGACCACCTGGTGGGGTACCTGCGGAAGCGGGGCGACTCGGTGGCGGGCGCCATGGATCCGGTGGGGGAGCTCAACCTGAGCCTGGCCAAGAAGGTCCGGCACCGGACGCTGGCGGACCACACGGCGGACCAGCCGGAGGTGTTGGCGGAGATGGCCGACGACTTCTTCCCCATGCCCACGGGCCCCCGGGTCTTCTGGCCCCAGCTCCAGGACGCGGACTTCGCCGCCGGCGTGACGTCCCGGCGCGCGAACCGGCGGGCGCTGGGGTAGCGAGAGCCTACGGCCAGTCCTTCTCCAGCCCGGCATAGCGCACCAGGAGCCGCTTCTCCCCCACGTCGTCGAACTCCACCGTCACCCGCAGGTCCCGGCCGAATCCGCTGATCTTGGCGACGGTGCCGGAGCCGAAGGTCTTGTGGATCACCCGTTCGCCGGGCTGGAAGCTGGGCAGGTCCTGGTTCAGGGCGACGTCCTCGTCCACCTCGGGCTCGTTCACGCGGGAGCGCCCCCCGAGGCGCTCCTGACCGCCGCTGAAGTCGCCCACGGCCCCACGGCGGTGTCGGTCCGCCGACGCCGAGCCCCGGGAACGATGCGGCGTGGAGCCCTCCATGGAGCGGAGCCGACGGCTCTTCCTTGGCTGCAGGTGATCCTCGGGGACGGCGTCCACGAACGAAGAGAGGCTCCCGTAGGTGAAGTCCCCCGCCCGGCGCCGCTGTCGCGCCCAGATGAGCGCCAGGGTGTCTTCCGCCCGGGTGATCCCCACATAGAACAGCCGGCGCTCCTCCTCCAGCGATTCCGGGTCGTCGTAGGCGCGCGACAGCGGGAAGAGCCCGTCCTCCATCCCGGCGATGTAGACCACCGGGAACTCGAGCCCCTTGGCGTTGTGCAGCGTCATGAGGGTGACGGTGTCCTCGTCGGAGTCCAGGCGGTCCACGTCCGCAACCAGCGCCACCTGCTGCAGGAAGAGGTCCAGCTCGGTGAAGGTGTCGATCGCCTCGGCGCCCAGCGTCTCCACCATCTCGGCGTCGAAGTCCCGGGCGCCGGCGATGAGCTCGGCGACGTTCCGGGCCCGGTCCTCCCCGTCCGGCCCCTCATCGTGGAGGTGGGCCATGAGGTCCAGCTCCTCCACCAGCGCCTCCAGGAGCTCGCCCACCGGCGCCTGCACGGCCCGGAGGCTGAAGCGCTGGATGAGGTCGGCGAACTTCTTCAGGCCGCGCCCGCCGCCCTTATGCATGTCCGGGGCCTCGTCGGCCCGGGCGGCGGCCTCCAGAAGGGGGATCCCCTCGGCGCGGGCGAAGACCAGGAGGCGCTCCTGCGAGGTGGCGCCCACCCCCCTGCGCGGGTAGTTCACCACCCGCTCGAAGGCCACCGAGTCCAGCGGGTTGGAGATGAGGCGCAGGTAGGCCAGGACGTCCAGGATCTCCCGGCGCTCGTAGAAGCGCACCCCACCCACGATCTGGTAGGGCATGCCGGCGCGGCGAAAGGCGTCCTCCAGCGCCCGGGACTGGGCGTTGGTCCGATAGAGCACGGCGAAGTCCGAGTAGGCCCGCTCCGGCACGTCCGTGAAGCGCTGCTCGATGTCTCCCTGGATCCAACGAGCCTCGTCCCGCTCGTCGAAGACCTCCACCAGGGCGATGCGCTCGCCGCCTACGCGCTCCGTCCGGAGCGTCTTCCCCTTCCGATTCACATTCTCGGCGATGACCGAGTTGGCGGACTCCAGGATCACCGAGGTGGAGCGGTAGTTCTGCTCCAGGCGCACCACCTCGGCCCCGGGGAAGGACTCCTCGAAGTCGAGGATGTTGCGGATGTCGGCACCCCGCCAGCCGTAGATGGACTGGTCGTCGTCGCCCACCACCATGAGGTTGCCGTGGTCGGCGGCCAGGAGCTCGACGAAGCGGAACTGGGCCCGGTTGGTGTCCTGGTACTCGTCCACCAGCACGAACGAAAACCGGTCCCGATAGCCCTGGAGGATGGCCGGGTTCGATTCCAGCAGCTCCACCGGCTTCATGAGGAGGTCGTCGAAGTCGAAGGCGTTCTGGTTCTCCAGCGCCTTCTGATACTCGGGGTAGACCTTGGCGACGTTGCGCAGGAAGAGGTCGAAGGAACCGTCCACCTCCCGGGCGAAGGCGTCGGCGCCCTGGAGCTGGTTCTTGGCGTTGCTCATCTCGGAGCGGAGGGCCTTGGGGCTCCAGCGCTTGGGGTCCAGCCCCACCTCCTCCTGGACGCTCTTCACCAGACGCAGGCTCTGGTCGGCGTCGAAGATGCTGAAGGTGCGGTCCCAGCCGAGCTGCGGCGCGTGACGCCGGAGCATCCGGGCGCCGAGGGCGTGGAAGGTCCCCACCCACATCCCTCGAGGCTCCGCACCCAGGAGCCGGCTGATGCGCTCCTTCATCTCCCCGGCGGCCTTGTTCGTGAAGGTCACCGCCAGGATCCGGTCCGCCGGCACCCCGTGATGCTGGATCAGGTGGCAGATGCGTGAGGTGAGGACCCGGGTCTTGCCGGACCCGGCGCCGGCCAGCACCAGGAGGGGGCCTTCGAAGTGCTCGGTGGCGACGCGCTGTTCGGGGTTGAGGCCGGCCAGATGGTCAGCAGGGGTCACGGCGGGAACGGCTGGGAGATACGGAGGTGCGAAGGCCGGGCGGCGGGAGGAGGTCCCGGACCGCCGGCGGGACCGGTGGGCTCAGTCGCCTTCGGCCACCGGAAGTCTAATCTGAAACGTGGTGTCTTCCATCCCCCCGAGGAGCTCGATGCGGCCCCCGTGGACGCCCTCCACGATGCGCCGTGAGAGGGCCAGCCCCACCCCCCAGCCACCGGACTTGGAGGTGACGCCGGGCTCGAAGATCCGCTCCCGGATCTCCGGATCCACCCCGGGGCCCGTGTCGCGGATGCGGAGGCTCACCAGCCCTCCCCCCACGGCCCGGGCGTAGATGGTGATCTTGCCCCCCCGCCCCGCCAGCGCGTCCAGGGCGTTCTTCACCACGTTCTCCAGCGCCCAGATGAGGAGCACCTCGTTGCCCAGCACCCTCGGAAGGCCTTCGGGGATGTCGACCACGAGCTGGACGCCCCGACCCAGACGGGGCAGTCGGGCCTGGAGGTAGCGCTCCAGGTCGTGGACCACCTGTCGCAGGGAGAGCGGCTCCAGCTCCGGCTCTCGGCCGATGAGCTCGAAGCGGTGGCTGATGCGCTCCAGCCGCACCAGGTCCTCCTCGATGGCCCCCGCCACCTCCACCTCCCCCAGCTCGCCGGGTCGCTCGTCCTCGGGGATCTTGAGGAGCTCGAGCCAGCCCTGGAGGGAACTCAGGGGCGTCCCGAGCTGATGGGCCAGCTCCCGGGCCATGGAGGTCCAGGCCCGCTCGCTCTCCACCCGGCGCTGATACTGCACCATGGTGAAGCCGATGAAGACGGTGAGGAGCAACCCCCCCACTTGCAGCCAGGGGATCCACCGGAGGCGTCGCACCTCCGGGCTGTCCCCGAAGTGGACGTGGCCGGTGGTGGCGTCCCCCACAGGCGGTCGCCGGGCATCCAGGCGTTGGATGTACTCCCGCACCCGCTCCTGTCCCGCCGCGGTGCGGATGTCGGCCTCGAAGGGGAGGTTCGCCACATCCAGGATGGTGTCGCCGGGCCCGGACCAGATGAGGGGGACGCCGGACTCGCGGATGACGGTCTGGAGCTGGAAGAGGGCGTCGTCGGCCCGCCCTGGATCCGGGGAGATGATCCCCTCCTGCACCTCCGAGTAGATCTCGGTGAGGGTCTCGGCGTCGGACTGCAGGGCCCGGACGATCTGCTGGGTGTATACGACGTACCACCCCAGGAGGAAGACGAAGAGCGTCGCGACGGCGATGGGCCACTTGATGCGGAACCTCACGCGTCGCTCCCGTCCGGACGGATCAGGCCGGTGGCCCCAGGCGCAGCCCCGAGGTGCCCATGTAGCCCGCCAGCGCCTCGGGCAGCACCACGCTCCCGTCCTCCTGCTGATAGCGCTCCAGGAGGGCGGCCACCACGCGGGGCAGCGCCAGCGCCGAGCCGTTCAGCGTGTGCACGAACTCCGGCTTGGCGCCGGGCTCCGGCCGGTAGCGGATGTCCGCCCGCCGGGCCTGGTAGTCGGTGAAGGTGGAGCAGCTCGAGACCTCCAGCCACTGCTCCACCCCCGGGGCCCACACCTCCAGGTCGTAGGTCTTGGCGCCGCTGAAGCCCAGGTCACCCGTGGCCAGCAGGACCCGGCGATATCGCAGGCCCAGCCGCTCCAGGAGGATCTCGGCGTGGCCGGTGAGCTCCTCGAGCGCCTCGGGGCTCCGCTCCGGGGCCTCGAAGCGCACCAGCTCCACCTTGTCGAACTGGTGCACCCGCAGCAGTCCCCGGGTGTCCTTCCCCGCCGAGCCCGCCTCCCGCCGGAAGCATGGGGAGCAGGCGACGTAGCCCCGGGGCAGCTCCTCGGCCTCCAGGATCTCGCCGCGGTGCAGGTTGGTCACCGGCACCTCGGCCGTGGGGATGAGCCAGAGGTCGTCCCGCTCGCTCTGATACGAGTCGTCGGCGAACTTCGGGAGCTGTCCGGTGCCGGTGAGCGTCTCCCGCGTCACCAGGTAGGGGACCCGGAGCTCCTGGTAGCCGTGCTCGATGGTGTGGAGGTCCAGGAACCAGTGGATCAACGCCCGCTGGAGGCGGGCTCCGGCGTCCCGGAGGACGGGGAAGCCGGACCCGCTGATCTTGGCGCCTCGGGGGAGGTCCAGAATGCCCAGCTCCTCCCCCAGCTCCCAATGGGGACGGGGCGGGAAGGAGAAGTCCCGGGCCTCCCCCCACTCCTTGAGGACCTCGTTGTCTTCCTCGCCCCCTGCCGGTACCTCCGGGAGCGGCGTGTTGGGGATCTGCAGAAGGAGCTCGTCCATGGCCTCCTCCCGCTCCCGCACCACCTCGTCCAGCTCGTCGATGCGGTCGCCCACGGAGCGCATGGATGCGATGAGCTCCGATGCGTCTTCACCGTCGCGCTTCAGCTCGCCGATGCGCTTGGAGGCCGTGTTCCGCTCGGCCTTGAGCTCGTTCACCTCGCCGATGGCGTCCCGGCGCTCCTCGTCCAGGGCGCGAATGCGGTCCACAAGCGCCGGGAGGTCCTCCCCACCCCGGCGGGCCAGCGCTTCCTTCAACGCGTCGGGCTCGTAGCGGAAACGTCGGATGTCGAGCATGGGGGGAGCGCGGAAGGAGGAAAGGTCGCCCCGCGTCCGGCGGGACGCGCAGGAGCTCAGTCCGGCGGGATCAGGCGCCGGTCGTTGCAGACCCGGGCGGCGTCGTAGAAGAAGGTGAAGGTGCCGGCCTGGGCGTCCGTCGCCAAGGGCTGGAGCTTGGCGTAGTAGAAGCACCGTCGCCCGAAGGACCCGACGGAGCGCCGGGTGCGGATCACGTAGACCGTGTTGAGGTCCACCGGGACGGCCTGATCCTCCACGTAGAAGGTGGTGTCGGCGGGGGCCTCCACCAGATCGTCGTAGCTCGTCCCCGGGATGGGCGCGACGGCCGCGCGGGAGTCGATACCCAGCGCTCCGGCGGGAACCATCACGATCTCTCCGCCCCGTGTGTCCACGGCGACGTCCCACTGGCCGCTGGCTCCCGGGGTCTCTACCACCACCGCCGTGCGACCCCGGAAGTCGAAGGCCGAGACCACGTTGAGCTCCGAGCGCGCCAACGAGAAGAGGGTGACGGTGTCCGGCGTCTCCACCCAGTTGATGGCGAAGGGGTCGTCCCCACAGGCTGCGCCGGCCAGCCCCACCAGCGTCGCCACCCCGAGGGCCAGGGTGCCCCGGCGGAGGCCGGTGGAGCGGAGGAGCGACGGGAGGGCCATGAAGGGGCTCCGGAGGGGTGGCGGACAGGGGACGGTGCAGACCTGGGAAGGTGCCGCAATCCGGGGAGGGGGTCAAGCCCGGAAAGCCCCGTGATTGCTTGACTTCACCCCCGATGGCCGGTAGGTTCCGCGCCTTCCGTACGGGCCCGCTTCCAACCTTCGAGAAGATGATCCCGACCCCCTCGCCCGAGCCCGGCTCCCGTCGCGTCCTCGTGGCCGACGACGAGCCGCACATCCGCCGGATCCTCACGACGCTGCTACGCAACGCCGGCTTCGGCGTGGACGAGGCGTTGGACGGAGCCGAGGCCCTCGCGAAGCTGCGGGAGGGGCAGGCCTACGACTTCATCCTCACCGACCTGATGATGCCCGAGGCCAGCGGGTTGGACATCTTGCGGGCCGTGCGGAGCGGGGAGGGGTGCCAGCGGGAGACACCGGTCATCATCCTCACCGCCAAAGGTCAGGACACCGATCGAAGGGAGGCGTTCGCCGAAGGGGCGAACGACTTCCTCACCAAGCCCTTCAGCCCCAAGAAGCTCATCGCCCGGATCGAGGAGATCCTCTCTGAAGACTGAGCCCGCCGACGCCTCCCCCTCCTCGTCCGACCCCACCCCGTCGCTCTGGGTCACCGTCCTGGCCGGGGGCATCGGTTCCCGGTTCTGGCCGGCCAGCACACGGGAGCGGCCCAAGCAGCTCCTCCCTCTGGTGGGTTCCGACTCCCTCATCCGGGACACGGTGGGCCGCGCCCGGAGCCTGGTGGGGGACGGGCGGATCCGGATCCTGGCGGGGGAACACCTTGCGGGGCCCTTCCGGTCCGAGCTCCCGGAACTCCCCGCGGAAGCCTATCTGGTGGAGCCCCGGGCCCGAGGCACCTGCCCGGTCCTGGCGTGGGCCGCATGGGAGCTGATGCGACAGGACCCCGACGCCGTCCTGGTGTCCCTCCACGCCGACCACCTCATCCGGCCCACCGAGGCCTTCCAGGAGACCGTCCACGCCGCGGCGCGCATCGCCGCACGGGACGACCTCCTCCTCACGGTGGCCGTGACTCCGGACCGGGTGGAGACGGGCTACGGGCACATCCAGCCCGGCGAGGCGCTCGCCCACGGCGACGGCCCCCGGACCTTCCGGGTGGCGGCCTTCCACGAGAAGCCCGACGCGGACACGGCCCGTCGCTACACCGACCAGGGCTACCTCTGGAACACCGGGATCTTCGTCTGGAAGGCAGCGGTCTTCCTGCAGGAGGTGGAGCGGCACGCACCGGAGGTGGCGACCTGCTTCCCCATCCTGGAGGAGGAGGGCCCCCGGGCCTTCTTCGACGCCGTCCCCGTCTGCGTGGTGGACACCGCCGTTCTGGAGCGGAGCGAACGGGTGGCGTGCGTGGAGGCCACATTCGCCTGGGACGACGTAGGCAACTGGGCCTCCCTGGCCCGCACCCGTGATGGCGACGAGGCCGGCAACGTCACCGAGGGCGACGTGCGGGTGGTGGACGGCTCGGGGAACGTGGTCTGGTCGGAGGGTGGCCGCCTCGTCCTCTGGGGTGTGGACGATCTGGTGGCCGTGCGTACCGGCGACGTCACGGTGGTCCTNCCGGTGGACCGGGCCCCGGATCTGAAGGCCCTCCTGGCGGAGCTCGAGGACGACGGATGAGCCGTCGGAACCTGCTCCTCTTCGACGACGCCGTGGCCCGACGGTGGGCCCCCTTCGCCTCCACCCGGCCGGTGGGCGAGCTCCTCCTGGGCTCCCTCACCCTTCGGGCCCGGGCCGAAGCGGTCCTGGACGCGGCCTGTGCCGGTCACTGGAGCCATGCCGGGCTGCAAGGTTTCGTGGAGCCCGGGTGCCCCCCGGTGATTCCACGGGACGGCCTCCCGGAGGCCACCGGGAGCGGGGGATCCACCGACGATCTCCGGATCCTGCTGAGCAGTCGGGTGGCCCTGGCCTGGGACGGCCTTCCAGACGCGATCCGGCAGTCGGCCCGCCTGGTCCTGGACGGGCGTACCGTCGGGTGGGCGCTGCCCCCCGGAGCCGAGCTGCCGGACGACGAACGAATCCTCCACCCCGACGGCGGTGCCGCAAAGGGCCACGGCGGAGCGGCCTTCGACGACGGGCTCCCGGAGCTGGAGATTTCCGGCGCCCTCCTGGAGGCCCCGTGGAGCCTCATGTCCGCCAACGAGGCCTGGCTCCTGGCCGACGGGGCACATCTCTGGACGACGGACGATACCCCGGTCGGTGTCCACCGCCTGGGCGACCACCCGCTGAGCCTGGCCTCCGGGGCCCGAGTGGAGCCGGGGGTGGTGGTCGACACACGGAACGGGCCGGTGCGCCTGGAGGAGGGGGCCGCCGTCCAGGGCCCCGCCCGCCTCACCGGCCCCCTCTGGCTCGGCCCAGGTACCGTCGTCCTGGGCGGCGACGTGGGGACGTCGTCCGTGGGCCCGGTCTGCAAGGTCCGAGGCGAGGTCGCCGAGAGCATCCTCCTGGGCTTCGACAACAAGGCCCACGACGGCCACCTGGGCCACGCGGTGCTGGGTCGATGGGTGAACCTCGGAGCTGGAACGACCAACTCGGACCTGAAGAACAACTACGGGTCGGTTCGAGTCTGGACGCCCGAGGGGCCGGCGGATACCGGCCTCTCCAAGGTGGGCTCCTTCCTGGGGGACCATGTGAAGACGGCCATCGGCACCCTCCTGCCCACGGGCGCCGTGGTGGGCGCCGGAGCCAACGTCTTCGGGGGTGGCGGGTTCGCACCCACCCGGGTCCCGCCCTTCGCCTGGGGGGTGGACCCGGAGGCGCCTCGCTACCGCCTGGAGGCCTTCCTCGAAACGGCGGAGCGGGCCATGGCGCGACGGGATCAGACGCTGGATACGGGGCTGCGGGCCGTCCTCTCCCGGGCCTGGGAGCAGGCGCAGGACCCTCTGCCCCGGTGAGGGTCTCGGTCCTGGGAAGCGGGAGCCGGGGGAACGCCATCCTGGTGGTGGCGGGCCATACTCGCCTCTTGGTGGACGCGGGCTTCTCCGGCCGGGATCTTGCACGCCGCCTGGACGCCGTGGGGGTGGACGCCGACGAGGTGGACGGGGTGGTCATCACCCACGACCACGGCGACCACACCAAGGGGATGGGCGTCTTCGCCCGCCGCCACGGCACGCCGCTCCACATGACCCGCCCCACCCGGGAGGCCTGTGCCAAGCTGCTCCGGGGCGGCGAGGAGGTCCACGAGTACCGGCCCGGTCGGGTCTTCCACGTCGGCGATGTCCGGGTGGAGCCCTTCATCACCGTCCACGACGCGGTGGACCCGGTGGGTGTCGCCCTGGTGGACGAGTGCACCGGTCACCGGCTGGGCGTAGCCACCGACCTGGGCCGGCCCACCGCCCAGATCCGCCACGCCCTGGGGGCCTGCGATCTGCTGATCCTGGAGGCGAATCACGACGAGGTACTCCTCCACACCAGCCCCTATCCGGTGTCGGTGAAGCGGCGCATCGCTTCGAGCCACGGACACCTGAGCAACCAGGCCGCCGCCCGCTTCGCCGTGGACCTCCTCCACCCCCGCCTGGCCGGCGTGATCCTGGCCCACCTCTCCGACGCGTGCAACCGACCGGAGCTGGCGCGGGAGGTCGTGGCCGAGGCGCTCTCCCGAGCCGGGTGGACCGGCTACCTGGCGGTGGCGGACCAGGATGAGCCCACCCGCCTCCTGGAGCCGGATCGGCTCCGCGCCCGGAACGGGCCCGGGCAGCTCTCCTTCCTCTGAAGCCCGGCCGTACCCGGACGCTCCGTCAGAGCCCGAACAGCCTCAGGAAGTCGTTGGAGAGCGCCCAGAGCATGATCCCCACCACGATGAGGAAGCCCACGTTGCTCCAGCGGAGCCGCTGCTCCACCGAGAGCGCCCGTCCCCGCACCGCCTCAATGCCCAGGAAGAGGAGGTGCCCGCCGTCCAGCACCGGGATGGGCAGGAGGTTGAGGACCGCCAGGTTGATGCTGAAGAGCGCCATGAAGCGCAGGAACTGATCCAGGCCGGCTTCTGCGGCCTGCCCCGACGCTTCGCCGATGGTGACGATGCTCCCCATGGAGCGCGGAGAGACGTTCCCCGTGACCAGATCGCCCAGGAATCCCACGATCAGACCGGTGACGGCCACCGTCTCCCGCCACCCGTAGACCGCCGCCTCGGTGATGGGGATGGACTCGTAGGTGATCTCACCCGTGGGCTGGTAGATGCCCACCTTCCCCACGGTGGCGGACGTCCCGTCCAACCGCTGCTCCGTCTGGGCCTGGACGTTGACGGCGCGGATCAGCTCCCGGCCGTCCCTGCGGATGGTGATGGCCACCCGCTCGCCTGGTCGGCTCTCGATGTGGTCCACGAAGTCCCACCAGTTCACCACCGGCACGCTGTCCACGGCCACGACCTCGTCCCCCGCCTCCAACCCCGCCTCCTCGGCCGGAGAGCCGGGGTTCACCGCGCCGACCCCGGGGTCCACCCACGAGCGCACCGACTGAGCCAGCCGCAGGCGGTCTTCCTCGTCGGCGGGGATGCGGATGGTGCGGAGGGTGGAGGGGCCTTCGGTCTCCACCTCCATGGGACCCGGCGAGCTCCGGTACAGCGCCTCCTGCACGTCGCCCCAGTCCTCGATGGAAGCGTCGCCGATGCGGACGAGGTCCGAGCCCACCGGCAGATCGGCCAGTGACTCGGCACCGGCGGGGAGCCACTCGGTCTCCACCGTGCCCACCCGCGTCGTATCCAGGTGAGGCTGTCCCCAGTACGCCGCCACGAAGGCGTAGGTGGCGAAGGCGAAGAGCATGTTCATGATGACGCCCGCGGAGATCACCAAGGTGCGCGCCCAGATGGGCTTGGCGTCGAAATCGCGGTCGCTGGGCTCTCGGGGCTCGTCGGGGGCGCCCCCCTCGATGGCCTCCATCATCTCGTCGTCCATCCCGCCCATCTTCACGTAGCCGCCCAGGGGGATGGCGCTGAGCACGTACTCGGTCTCCCCGTGCTCGAACCCCAGGACCTTGGGCCCCAGACCGATGGAGAATCGCTGGACCTCGACCCCCACGGCCTTGGCAGCGGCGAAGTGCCCCAGCTCGTGCACGAAGATGAGCACGCCCAGGACGATGATCGTGGCGAGGATGGTCATCCGTTCCCTTTCTTCCGTATACGCTCCACCGCCGAAGCGGCCGCCGTGCGAGCCGCCTGGTCCGCGGCGACGACGTCCTCCGCCGAATGCACCTCGTGCGCGCCCACCTCCTGCAGGGCGGCGTCCACCACCTCGGCCATGGCCAGGAACCCGACGCGCTCTTCCAA
>JGI12048J13642_11200268_pt1 | contig 16544 bp, 13 predicted proteins | sample ElkSlonscriptome_16_FD_13642 | JGI IMG/M metagenome (IMG submission 13642)
AATTCCGCCTCAGTCAGCAGTCCGGCGAACGGGCCCTTGCCCCAGGCCCCGGCGCTACCGAAACAATCTCGCACGCCGCCGACGGACATCTCGGGTCAAGTCATGCGTCAGCGCTGCCGTCAAGCCTCGTGCCTCGACGCAAACGTCTAGGCGTGCACGTGGTTGTTGAATCTTCTGTGAGGTGGCGGTTGACCGCTCCGCAGTGGCGGCAGATTGCGAGTCACTGGCGGTGTTGCAGCGCGTCGGAATAGAACCACTATTCCGCCTCGCTGCGCCTTGCCAGTCACCACGCGGGGCGCACTCCGGAAGCCGTCCAACTGCCGCTTCTAGGTTGAACCCTTCCTTGGCGCATCGCTCGCGTCCTTGTAGGACCAAAGTCCTATAGGCGGGTCTCCCCTCGCCGGCTAATCTCCGACTTGCTGGCTGCCTCTTGCGCCCGTCGATGGGCTCCGGGGCCGCGCCCCGCTGAGTGCGCAGGACAAGCCGGGCAACCTGGCTCGGCATACGAAACGGAGAGACCAAATGCCCCTATCACGCGTTTCCCTCGGCGCCGCGCTCGGCGCCTTGCTCATCGGACATGCCGCCGCCGACGTTGGCGAGTCGGATTTCGCCCTGCGAACGACCCAGGATCTTTACGACCTGTGCTCGGTCAGCAAGGACGATCAGGACTTCGCCCCGGCGATCTACGCCTGCCGCGGCTTCCTCGAGGCCACGGTGCAATACCACGACGCCGTCAGCGACGGCGAGACCTTCAAGCGCCTCATCTGCTATCCGGACACGGCCACGCTGGAGGACGCACGCACGGCCTTCGTAGGCTGGGCCAGATCGAACGCCCGCGACGGTGCCCTAATGCAGGAGACGCCGGTTATCGGCGTCGTCCGGGCGCTCGAGAACAAGTACCCCTGCCAGCGCTGATCCCGCGAGGAGCACGAGCATGAAGGCAATGACACTCCCCTTGATCCTGGCCGGCGCGCTGGCGCTCGGCGGCTGTGGCACAACAACCGGTGAGCGGGCCGGCAGCGGGGCGCTGATGGGCGCCGCGGCGGGCGGCCTCGTCGGCTCGCTCACCGGCAACTGGGGTGCGGGCGCCCTGATCGGCGCGGGCGCTGGCGCCGCCGGCGGCTATCTGGTTGATCAGCATCAGAAGGGCCACATCGACTAGGGCCGTGACGCCGGGCCCCATAACCGTGTATGTCGTCGAAGACGAGCCATCGGTGCGGCAGGGCTTGGCTCGGCTCATCGGCTCGGCCGGGATGCGCGCCGAGGGCTTCGCGACGGTATCTGCGATGCTCGAGCACGCGCCGTTCGCCGAGCGCGCCTGCGTCGTCGCCGACATCCGGCTGCCGAAGACCGGCGGACTCGAGCTGCCGGCGCTACTGGCTAAGCGCGGGCGCCCGCTGCCGGTGATCTTCATCACCGCCTACGACACCGACGAAATCCGCGCCGCAGCCAAGCAGGCCGGTGCGGCGGCCTTGTTCCGCAAGCCCGTTGACGGCGACGCGCTGCTCGATGCCATCACCTGGGCCATCCAAGCGAGCGACGCCCCCCCAACCTCATGACCGGACATCCAACCCAGCCTTCCCGTCTTACGGACCAGGGACTCGCCTCGAGCGACACGATCGCAGCGCCCAGGTCCATCGCCGCCCCAGAACCACAACTGAGGATCAAGCCAATGAAGACCTTCCGCATCCATTCCGCGCTCCAATCGGTCAGTCTCGCCGCCATCCTGGCAGCAAGCTCGATCCCCGGGTTGGCCCAAGAGCCCACCGCCAAGATCGATTTCGAGGTCTACAAGGCCGGCCTCATCGTCGGCGTCAGCGGCGGCAAGGGCACCCTGACCTTCGAGGGTGAGCAGTACCCGATCTCGATCGGCGGCTTGAGCCTCGGCGCCACCATCGGTGCCTCCAAGGCCGAGTTCGTCGGCGATGTCTTCAATCTCTCCCAGCCGTCCGATATCGAGGGCGTCTACTCCGGCGCAAAGGCGGGGATCGCGATCGCCGGCGGCGCGAAGACCGCGATCTTGAAGAACTCCAAGGGCGTTGAGCTCAAGGTCAGCGGCGAGCAGATCGGCGTCGAGGTGACGCTGGACCTCAGTGGCATGGACATCCGGCTGAAGGAGCCGAAGGGCTCAGAAGAGTCCTAAGTCCAAGGCCCCGTTGCCCCGTTTCGCGGTGGCATTCAGGGCCACCGCGATGCAACCAACCAAGGCCCTGGGTGCTGCAAACCCAGCAGGCCTTCCCGCTGGAAATCGCGCATGATCAAGACCGAAAAACGCCGGATGGGCTCTGGCCCCGGATCCCGTACCTCCAGGGCACTCCTGATTGCCGTGGCCCTGCTCGTTAGCTTTGCCGTGCACGGCGACGAAGGCGGCGGCGATCTACGCGCCGCCGTGCAGAACCCGATCAGCTCCCTCTACAGCCTGCCGTTCAAATTCCAGTTCGACTACGGCGCTGACAATGGCGAGGCGAGCTTCCTCAACATCCAGCCTGTGCTGCCGGTGACCATCGGCGACTGGAACTTCGTCAACCGCATCATCGCGCCGCTGATCGACACGCCGGGACAGATCACCGGCACCCCGGAGATGCCCACCCCGATCCAGGGCAAGGGCGCCACCGGGCTCGGCGACATCAACTACTCGTTGTTCCTGTCCCCGGTGAAGACCGGCAAGGTCATCTGGGGCGCCGGCCCTTCTATCTCGTTGCCCACAGCGACCGACGAGCAGCTCGGCAGCAAGAAATGGAGCGCGGGCCCGACCGCGGTCTTCCTGACCCAGCCCAAGTGGGGCTCGATGGGCATCCTGATGCGCCAGCTCTGGTCCTTCGCCGGCGACTCGGACCGGGACGAGGTCAGCCAGTTCCTGCTCGAGCCCTTCGTCAACTACAACCTCGACAAGGGCTGGTTCCTGATCTCGGATTCGGTGCTGACCGCCAACTGGCGCGCCGACTCCGGTAATCAGTGGACGGTCCCCCTCGGCGGCGGCGTCGGCCGTGTCTTCAAGCTTGGCAATCAGGCGATCAACTCCCGTTTGGAGGCCTATTACAACGTGGTGCGCCCCGACGGCGCGCCGGATTGGCAGATCGCCTTTACCTGGCAGTTCCTGTTTCCGAAATGAGCCGGTGCTGGACATCCATCGCGTTCCGCAGCCCGTACCCGCCATTCAAGACTTCCAATCACCGAGGAGATCAAGCATGCGACGAATCGTCCTAACTGCGCTGGTGCTGGCGGCAAGCCTGCCACTCCAGGCGCAGACCGAAGGACAGACGGCAACCGAGACGGACAAGCCCAACATCCTCGTCATCTGGGGTGACGACATCGGCTACTGGAACCTCAGCCACATCAACCACGGCATGATGGGCTACCAGACGCCGAACATCGACCGCATCGCCAACGAAGGGCTGCACTTCACCGATTACTACGGCGATCAGAGCTGCACCGCAGGGCGGTCGGCCTTCATCACCGGGCAGCATCCGGTGCGCACTGGACTGACCAAGGTCGGCATGCCGGGGGCGCCGCAGGGACTGCAGAAGGAAGACCCAACCATCGCCGGGCTGCTCAAGCCCATGGGTTACGCCACCGGACAGTTCGGCAAGAATCACCTGGGCGATCGCAACGAGTTCTTCCCCACCGTCCACGGCTTCGACGAGTTCTTCGGCAACCTTTACCACCTCAACATCGAAGAAGAGCCGGAGCTGCCGGACTATCCCACCGGGCCGATGCGCGATCAGATCGCACCCCGCGGGGTATTCCACTGCTTTGCGACGGACGTGGACGACCCCACCGAGGTGCCCCGTTTCGGCGCCTGGGGCAAGCAGACCTGCGAGGACACCGGACCGCTGACCCGCAAGCGCATGGAGACCATCGACGAGGAGGTCCTGGACAAGACCGAGGCGTTCATCAAGCGCGCGGTGGAGGCCGACACGCCCTTCTTCGTCTGGTTCAACGCCACCCGGATGCATGTCTTCACGCACCTCAAAGAGGAATCCGCTGGCAAGACCGGCAAGGGGCTCTACCCGGACGGCATGGTGGAGCACGACGGCCACGTGGGCCAGCTTCTAGACCTGCTCGACGAGCTGAAGATCGCCGACGACACCATCGTCTTCTACAGCACCGACAACGGCGCCGAGATCTTCACCTGGCCCGACGGCGGCACGACCCCGTTCCACGGCGAGAAGGCGACCACCTGGGAGGGCGGCGTCCGCGTCCCAGCGGCAGTACGTTGGCCCGGCAAGATTCCGGCCGGTGAGGTCGTCAACGGCATCGTCTCCCACCTCGACTGGGCGCCAACGCTGCTCGCCGCGGCAGGCGTGCCCGACATCAAGGAGAAGCTGCTGGAGGGTCACAAGGCCGGCGACAAGACCTTCAAGGTCCACCTCGACGGCTACAACATGCTCGACTACTTCATGAGCGGCGGCGAAGGCGAAGGGCCGCGTCAGGAGATCTTCTACTTCACCGATATCGGGCAGATGTCCGCGGTGCGCCACGGCGACATCAAGGTCCACTTCATGGTCCAGGAGGCCCACGGCTTCGATGTCTGGAAGCAGCCCTATATCCCGCAAGGCTGGCCCTCGATGGTCAACCTGCGCGCCGACCCCTTCGAACGGGCCATGCATGAATCCATCGGCTGGGCGGATTGGTCCGTCCGGCGCATGTACGCCATCAGCGGTGCCGCCCTCGTGGCCACCGAGTTCATGAAGACCTTCCTCGACTTCCCGCAGCGCCAACAACCGGGCAGCTTCAACGTCGACGTCATCATGCAGCAGCTCGAAGCCGCTCGTGCCGCGGGCCAGTAGACGCAAAATCCTAGAAGCTGTTGAGGGATTATCCACATGAGAAGACTCGTTTTGTTCACATTACTGCTCGTGGCGCTGCTGCCGCTGCGGGCACTCGCGGAGACGGACAAGCCGAACATCCTGCTCATCATGTCGGACGACGTGGGCATCACGAACATCAGTGCCTACGGCGAAGGACTGGTGGGATACAAGACGCCGAACATCGACCGCATCGCCAACGAGGGCATGCGGTTTACGGACTACTACGCGGAGCAGAGCTGCACCGCCGGCCGCTCGGCCTTCATCACTGGTCAGAGTCCCGTGCGCACCGGGCTGACCAAGGTCGGCATGCCCGGCGCCGACCTCGGTCTGCGCGACGAGGACCCGACGCTGGCCGAGCTGCTCAAGCCCCACGGCTACATGACCGGCCAGTTCGGCAAGAATCACCTTGGCGACAAGGACGAGTTCCTGCCCACCGCCCACGGCTTCGACGAGTTCTTCGGCAACCTCTACCACCTCAACGCCGAGGAGGAGCCGGAGCACCCGGACTACCCGAAAGATGCGGAGTTCCGCAAGGAGTTCGGTCCGCGCGGCGTCCTCAGGACCACCGCCGACGGCAAGATCGAGGACACGGGTCCGCTGACCCGCAAGCGCATGGAGACCGTGGACGACGAGTTCACCGCGGCAACGATCGACTTCATCGAACGCGCCCATGCGGCCGATAAGCCCTTCATGGTCTGGTTCAATCCGTCCCGCATGCACCTGTGGACCCATCTCGGGCCCGATTCCCAGGAGAACCTGGAGAAATACGGCCTCTACGGCGCCGGCATGCTGGAGCATGACGGCCACGTCGGCGCCCTGCTGGACAAGCTCGACGAGCTCGGTATCGCCGACAACACCATCGTCGTCTACACCTGCGACAACGGCCCCCACTACAACGGCTGGCCCGACGGCGGCATCAGTCCCTTCCGCGGCGAGAAGAACACCAATTGGGAGGGCGGTTTCCGCGTCCCCGGCATGGTCCGCTGGCCGGCGAAGATCAAGCCCGCTCAGGTCTCCAACGAGATTATGGCGCACCTGGACTGGGTCCCGACCCTGATGGCCGCCGTCGGCGAGCCCGATATCGGCGAAAAGCTCCTGGCCGGTCACGAGGCTGCGGGAAAGACCTTCAAGGTGCACCTGGACGGCGAGAGCTTCCTGCCCTACCTCACCGGCGAGGCCGATAGCGGCCCGCGCGACGACTTCTTCTACTTTGACGACGGCGGTCAGCTCATCGGCCTGCGCTTCGACAAGTGGAAGCTGGTGTTCGCCGAGCAACGCGCGAAGTCCTGGGATGTTTGGTCCGAGCCCTTCGTCAAGCTGCGCCTGCCCAAGGTCTTCAACCTGCGCACCGACCCCTTCGAGCGGGCGGACACCGATGCCAATGGCTACAACAACTGGTGGATCGAGCACCTCTTCCTTTTGGTCCCCGCCCAGCGCCACGTGGCAGAGCAGCTGGCGACCTTCGCCGATTACCCACCGCGTCAGAAGCCCGCCAAGTTCAACGTCGACGAGGTCTTGAACAACCTCCGGACTGCGAAGGCCGCCGACTGACGACCCAAGAACGGCGATGGGCGGCGAATTGGGCTCTGCTTCGCCGAGCCCGATTTCCCTTCCCCCAACTTCTACATGCTGTTCCGTTTTTGCGGCGCCCGGAACGCGGTCTTCACCAAGGACTGGCAGCTCGAAGACGTGGTCAGAATGAATTGAGCAATGCCCGGCAAGAGCCGGGCGGCGGCATGCCGTCATCGGTGACAGGTAAGCCGTCGTCTGCCCGAGATTTTTCGCGAACAGTCCGCCGCGAAGGAGAGAAGCCAGCGGACATCATGGTGAAGCTTTGCCGGAGGGACTCTAACGGCGGGGCCGAACAAATCACGACTAGGAGTTGAAGATGCGACTAGAAAGAAAGGAGCGCCCCGGCAAATTGATACGAACTGCGACGGCACTCGCGTTACTGACAGTGGGGATCTCGGTGTCGGCCGAAGACAGCTTCAAGGACCTCGTATTGCCGGAGGTCTGGCAGGGCGAAAAGGAGACCGTCTTCGGCCCGATGCAATTCGACCACGGCATGCCGCTTCGCGAGAGTGCCGAGGCACTCTACGAGCAGCTCGACGCCTATCGCGCGACCGAGCTGTTCCTTTGGTCCCAGCCGATCGTCAGCTTCGCCATCTGGCGGGATCAGGCGCGCGAGAAGCACGAGGGCTTCCAGAACCGCTCGGTCCTGCACATCAAGTCCTATGCCGACCGCGTCGGTGTCCTGACCATCAACCAGTCGTCCGAGTACTTCGGCAGCTTCGTCAACACCGACGACGACGCCACGATCATCGAGGTCCCGCCGGGGATCGTGGTCGGACTGGTCACCGATTTCTGGCAGCGCGGTCTGACTGATCTAGGCGTGTTCAGCGTGAACGCGGGCAGTGGCGGAACCTACGTGCTGTACGGGCCGCGGACGCCCAAGGACAAGATCCCCGACATCAAGGGCGCGAGCTACCTGGAGTCGGAGACCAGCAACGCCTTCATCCTGATGCGCTTCATCCGGATCGAAGGCGAGACGCCGGTAGAAGAGTTGCAAGCCGCGGTGAAGGTATACGCGGCCAGCGAAGAGCCGGGTCTGGACCTCGTGCCGGGCGGTGAGAAGCCGCTGCAGGGCTATCCGCCGCGCGACATGCGCTACTGGGAGCTGCTGCATGAGGTGCTGCAGGAGGAGGACACCGCCGAGCGGGATCGCTTCATGATGTACATCGCGAAGACGCTGGGCATCGAACGCGGCAAGCCCTTCGAGCCGACCGAGGCGCAGCAGGCGGCGCTGATGGCAGGCCTTGTCTCGGGCGAGGCCGCGGCAAAGACGTTGGTCTTCAACGAACGGCTCGACGGCGTTCTGCGCAAGGACGGCTGGCGCTACATCCTCAGCGGTGCGCTTCCAGATGCGTTTGAGAACACGCAGCGCGTTCGTGACTTCGACATGCTGGACCCGCGCTCGCGCTTCACCTACGAGGCGATCACCTCGTCGCCGCGCATGGGCCATCCGGTGGTCGGCAAGGGCCAGTCCTATGCCGGTCGCTTCGAGGACACCGACGGTGATCGTCTGGTGGGCGACCGGAAGTACGTGATGCGGTTTGCGTCTCCACCGCCGGCAGAGCTGTTCTGGTCGACGGTGATCTACGACGTCGAAAGCCGCACCTTGATCGTCAACGAAACCCAGAACGCGACGGTCGGCTCGCGGGCCACGCCGGATCTGCAGACCAACGATGACGGCTCGGTCGAGGTCTATGTCGGCCCGACCCCACCGCCCGGCAAGGAAAGCAACTGGGTGCAATCGGTGCCGGGACGCGGCTGGTTCCCGTATGTGCGCATGTACGGCCCCGGCGAGGACTGGTTCGACGAAGACGCCTACGCCCTGCCGCAGATCGAAAAGACCGATTGGTAACTGAAACGGCGTCGCGCTTCGGCGCGGCGCCCAAGCCGCCGGTAGCCAACTACTGGTCGGTTACCGCGCATGACAAAGATATTCTAGGGCTTCTGGAAAACGGCCAGCCGTTCCTGGCGGTAAATTTCTATGGCGATCGAAAGCAGAACGACGACGGCTCGGTCGACATCTATATTTCGCCGGAAGCGCCCAAAGGCTGGGAGTCCAATTGGGTTGGATCGGTCCCCGGTAAAGGCTGGTTCCCGGTCTTCCGGTTCTACAGTCCGACCCAGGCCTATTTCGATAAGTCCTGGAAGCTCAACGATATCGAGAAGGTCGACAACCCATGATCACAAGCGGAGAAAACATGAAGGCTTTGAAAAGAGCGGCGGTATTCTCCCTGGCGGGGCTGGCTTCGAGCGCCGTTATCGCGCAGGGAAACGGCGTGAACCAGACCGAAGAGGAGTTTCAGCAGCTGATGCCGATCACCGGCACGGTGGAGACCTTCTTCGGCGATTTTGAACTGGATCACAGCTTCCCGGCTGAGGGAGAAGCGGACAAGATCTATGACCTGATCGACCACCAGCGGGCCTCACAACTCTATCTTTGGGGCTTGCCGCTTGTGGCCATGACGCGTTGGCATCAGGGTTTCGCGGAGTCCTTGAAGGACTACGATTACCAAACGCTTGTCCATTCCAGCACGTACAATGAGCGACGCGGTATTCTAACTCCCAACGAGAGTACGGAGTATTTCTGGGGGTTCGCAAACACCCGTGACGCTCCCGCCATCCTGGAGATTCCCAAGGGGGTTGCCGTTGGGATGATCGCCGATATGTGGGAACAGGGCCCGAGCGATATCGGCCTCTTCGGACCCAACGTTGGAGAGGGCGGTGTTCACGTGATCGTCGGCCCCAATACGCCCCAGGACAAAATCCCTTACCCGGCTGACAACCAGCGGATTGTAAGGGTTGAGACCGACCAGGCTTTTGTCCTGGCCCGGCTGCTCGGTACTCCGGAAGAGGTCAAGGCCCTCAGTGCAAAGCTCAAATTCTACCGCTACGGCGACAAACCGGGCGTCAAGATCGTTTCCGGCGAGGACAAGTACGTTCCCAACTATCAGCCGCGCGGACTGGCGTTCTGGGAGGTTTTGCACCTGGGAATCAACCAGGAAACTGTGCGCGATCAGGACCGTCACTTCATGTACTGGCTGAAAACCCTCGGTATCGAAAAGGGCAAGCCATTCAAGCCCACGGAAAGGCAGAAGAAGATCCTGATAGACGGGGCCAAGACCGGTGAGCTGATGGCCAAATCCTTTGTGTATAACGAACGTATCGAAGGCGTGTTGCGCCAGAACGACTGGCGCATGGTTCTCGGCGGACCCTGGGGCGAGGGGATCAAGTACACGCAGCGCGTGGGGCATTATGATACGTTCGATCCACGGGCGCGCTACACCTACGAAGCGTGTGTTACCTCCCCGGCGATGACTGTGCCCTACAAGGATAAGGCCCAGGCCTACATCGTTAAGTTCAAAGATGATGACGGCAAGCGAATGAAGGGTGGTAACAACTACGTCATCCACATCGAGAAAGATCCCCCGGCAAAACTCTTCTGGTCTATCGTTATCTACGATGCCGATAGCCGTACCATTTTAGATAACCGCAAGGTGACCGAAGGCGGCAAGGCGACCGTGGGCAGCCGAACGGAAGGATTAAGAAAAAATGATGACGGTTCCATCACCATGATGGTCGGCCCGGAGGCTCCGCCCAAAGGCTGGGAAGCCAACTATGTTCGAACCCTGCCAGGGCGCGGCTGGTTCCCCTACCTGAGAGGATTCGGCGCCGGACCGGAGTTTTTTAATGATGAGTACAAGCTCCCGACCGTCAACAAGGTTGAGGACTTTTCTCAGTACGCCAATTAGCGCGCAGCCAGCGAGAAATCGGCATCTAACCGATTTCTCCAGATTTCTCAAAACACTGAGAACCGAAGACCGGGGTCTACCCCGGATTTCCGGTTCTACGGTCCAAAGCAGCCCTTCGTTGTTCAAAGCTGGAAGCTTCCGCAAATCGACGAAATCGATTTCGCAGAAGTTACTGAGTAGTCGCTAAATCGCATCTCGCGGACGAGCGTGGCGTTTCGGCGCGACGCCGACAATCCATGTTCCAGGAGTTCCAACTCATGTTTACCCAACTCTGCAGAGCCGCGGTCTTGAGCGCGTTGCTCGTCGGTCCCGCCTTGGCCGAGACCACCACCTACGCCTTCGAGCGCGGCTTTCCGGCCAACGATGAAACCATCCAGGCGGCGCGCGACGCGACGGTCCTGCGTCGGGCCATTGAGGCTTACAAATACTTCTATCCCACCGTCGCCACCGAAGCGGTGATGCAGCAGTTCGAGCCCTTCGGCGCGCGTCCCAACGAGGTCGGCATCATCATGCCGCAGGATCCCGAGCAGCAGTTCTCGGTCGCCAACCAGGACACGCCCTACGTCCTCGCGTTCTTCGACCTGCAGGAGGCTGGCCCGATGGTCGTCGAAGTACCCGAGGGGCCGTATATCGGTCTGATCGACGACCACAACATGGAGTGGTTCGGCGATATGGGCATCATTGGCTCCGGGCAGGGCAAGGGCGAGAAAAACCTCCTGGTCCCACCGGGCTATGACGGCGAGATCCCGGACGGCTACACACCGCACTACAGCAAGACCTGGAAATCGGTTCTGGCCATGCGGATTGTCGTGCCGACCGGTGACTATGACGAAGCGGTCGCCCTCGCCCAAAAACTGAAGGTCTATCCTCTTGGCACAGATGGCGAGACATCGGGCTACGAGATCGTCGATGTCAAAGGCAATCCAGCACCGCTGCCAATTCTGTCCTGGGAAAAGAACATCGAGTATTGGCGGCAGCTGCATGCGGTGATCGACAGCGAGTTCGTGCAGAGCGATCGGCGGTTCAACTATGGCTTGCTGCATGCCCTCGGCATTCAAAAGGGTGAGCCGTTCGAGCCCGATGCCCGCATGGAGGCTATTCTCACGGAGGCCGCCACTACCGGCTGGTCCGAGATGAACGTCAACTTCTTTGCCAATGATCGCCCCGAGAGACGTATCTGGCCGGAGCGAAATTGGGAGTTTTTCCCGCTCATGGGCGCACTTGATCCGGAAACCAAGGATTTCGGCAATGCAAACCATCGGGATCTGGGCTGGACCGACCACTATTACTTCGCGGCGTGGGGCACGTCGGCGGGGATCGGACGACGGGCGGTTGGGCCGGGGTCACTCTACTTCTACACCCCTCGCGACGCGGATGGCGCCTATTTCGATGGTGCAAAAAACTACAAGCTGACCGTGCCGGGCCCGGTGCCGGCCAGCCAGTTCTGGTCGGTCACGGTCTACGATTCCGAAACCCGGACCATCATCGACACCGACCAGGGCCGGGGCGCGGTCCGGACGATGTTCGAGAACCCGCAGCCCAATGAAGACGGTTCATTCGACGTCTATTTCGGGCCGGAAGCCCCCGAGGCCGAAGAGAACCAGTGGGTCAAGACGATCCCCGGCAAGGGCTGGTTCACCTGGCTGCGCATCTACGGGCCGCAGGAGCCGATCTTCGATGGCACCTGGGTTCTGCCGGACGTCGAACGGATCGAGTGACCCGAGTCGAGCGGAAGGAAAGCATCCAATAACCACAGCCTCACAGCTGTCAGCGGTTCGGTGCAAAGGAGACAAAAACATGATCACACTGCAACGATTGATAATCGGCTTCGTCTGCATCGCGGCCATGAGTGCCGGGGCGCAGGCCGCCGATGAGGCGGAATTCAAAGGCAAGATTGGCAAGACCTTGGCCGATTCGGAGCAATACTGGCCGGAGCCCGTGACCGCGCCGGACGGCGCCCCCAACGTGCTCTTTTGGCTGATCGACGATATGGGGTTCGGTCATGCCAGCGTGTTCGGCGGTTTGACGCCAACGCCCACACTTGAGCGGCTCGCCGACAACGGACTGCGTTACAACAACTTCCACACCACCGCGCTGTGCTCGCCGACGCGGGCAGTGCTCAACGCTGGAAGAAACCACCACCGCATCGGCATGGGCTCGCATTCCCTGACCGCGATGGGCTTTCCCGGCTACAACGCGCACCCGCCCGAATCGGCCAAAGGCTTTGCGGAGATCATGAAGCGCGCCGGCTGGTCGACCATGTTCCTCGGCAAGTGGGACCACACCCCGCAATGGGAAACCACCTTCGCGGGACCGTTCGACCGCTGGCCCTCGGGTGACGGCTGGGAGCACTACTACGGTTTCATGTCCGGCGACATGAACAACTTCAACCCGATCATGTGGGTGGATCACACGCCCGTACAGCCGAATTACGATGCCCCGGGTTACCACGTGAACGAGGACATGGCCGACACGGCCATTCGCTGGATCTCCATGCTGCGGGCATCGGACCAAGACAAGCCGTTCACCCTGTTCTGGTCGACCGGCGCCGTGCACGCACCGCACCAAGCCCCGCGCGAATGGCGCGAGCGCTTCAAGGGCAAATTTGACATGGGTTACGATGCAGCGCGCGAGGTGATCCTCAAGCGCCAGATCGAGATGGGAATCGTCCCCAAGGGCACCAAGCTGTCCGCGCGTGATCCCGAGATCCCGGCCTGGGATACCTTGAACGAGCAGGAGAAGGCGCTGTACGCCCGGCAGATGGAGGCATTCGCCGCCCAGCTCGCCTACACCGACTACGAGTTCGGCCGCATCGTCGACTACCTGAAGCGTATCGGCGAGCTGGACAACACCCTGATCATCTTCACCTCCGACAACGGCGGAAGCGCCGAGGGCGGGCTGCACGGCACCTTTAACGAGAATGGCTTCTTCAACGGTGTGCCCAACATCCCCTACGAGGTCAACAGCCAGTACATGGAGCAGTGGGGCAACCGCGTCGGTGTCTGGCACGTCACCGCGGGCTGGACCCAGGCCGGCAACACGCCGTTCCAGTTCTACAAGCAGTCGGCCCACCGCGGCGGCAATGCCGACCCGCTGATCATCTCCTGGCCGGCGGGCATCCCCAAGGAGCACAACGGCCAGATCCGTCGGCAATACAGCCACGTTGTCGACATTGCGCCGACCATCCTGGCCGCAGCGGGCATTGAACCGCCGGCGGTCATCGACGGCATCGAGCAGATGTCCTTCGACGGTATCCCACTCAACTACACCTTCGCCGACCCGGACGCCGGGGATAAGCGCAAGGTCCAGTACTACGAGATGTTCGGCAATCGGGCCATCTACTCCGACGGCTGGATCGCCGTCACCCTGCACCGCCAGAAGCGGCCCTGGGTGCTGAACGCCGAGGGTACCCTCGACGATGATGTCTGGGAGCTCTACAACCTCCGAGAGGACTTCTCCCAGAGCAACAACCTTGCAGAGAAGCATCCCGAGAAGCTCGCCGAGCTCAAGGCCCTGTTCGAGGTCGAGGCCGAGAACAATAATGTCTATCCCCTGGATGGCGATCTCGCGCCGCGACTCGCCGCGATGCAGGCCCGGGCCGCGCCCAAGGGCGACGAACTGGTCTACCATCCGCCGGCCGCGATCCGCGTGCATGAGTCGGTGTCGCCACCAATCAAGAACAAGTCCCACGAGTTCATTGCCGAGCTGGATCTACCCGCGGAGAATCGTGACGGCATGCTGGTGACCGCCGGCGGCAGGACCGCCGGCTATGGCCTGTTTATCAAGAACAAGCGGCTAGTCTACGTCTACAACTACATCGGCATCGAGCGGACCGTCATCACCTCCACCGAAGAGGTCCCTGTCGGCAAGTCGGTGGTGTCCATGAAGTTCACCAAGACCGGCAAGCACGAGGGCGACGCCGAGCTGTTCATCAACGGCAAGAGTGTCGGCAAGGCGCACGTGGCCAGGACCGTGCCCGCGACTTTCTCCATCGAGGAGACCTTTGATGTGGGTGAGGACACGGGCTCGCCGATCATTGAGGACACCTATGCCGTGCCGTTTCGCTCCCAAGGCCTCGAAAAGCTGACGGTCAAGATCGATCGCTCGTAATTAGGCGTATCGCAAGAGACGCGCAGGTTGCGCTGCCGTTGTCTCGTGACACTGCTCCCGCGGTGTCACGAGCGGCGGCGTAACCGGGGACAGACCACGATTTTCCTTGGAGAACGTAGTCTGTCTTTTTTTGACCAATTTGGACAGAAAGGCAGGGGCCAGGCTCAATTTATAACTCCGAAACCCGGACGATGTTCGAGAACCCGCAGCCCAACGCAGATGGCTCGTTCGAGATCTTCTACGGACCCGAAGCGCCCGAGGGAAAGGAAAACCAGTGGGTCAAGACGATCCCCGGCAAGGGCTGGTTCACCTGGCTGCGCATCTACGGGCCGCAGGAGCCGATCTTCGATGGAACCTGGGTTCTGTCGGACATCGAACGGATCGAGTGACCCGAATCGAGCGGAAGGAAAGCCTCCAACGACCGCAGCCTCGTCGCTGTCAGCGGTTCGGATCTCCGGTCCCCGGGCAATGCCCGGCGCGGCAGCCGATTCTTTCCTCGAGGCGATGGCCCGAAACACGAGGATCGGACTTAGGAGGGCTGCGATTGGCGATGGCGATCGCAACAGCCTTTGTCGCCGTCCAATGGGAGGCTGGTTACGATGACAGCTGAGATACAACGGCTCGAACAGCGTTCACTCCGCCCCGCCCGCTGGGCAAGCCTGTTCATGGGCGTGGCGGGGATTACCGCGGCACTGGCCTCGAACGCCAGCGCATTGATGCTGGATGGTCTCTTCTCGGGGGTCAACTTCGTGGCAGCGCTGGTGGCGGCCAGGGTCTCGCGGTCCGTGTCGCGCCAGCCCGATGTGCTGCGCCCGTTCGGCTACGAGATCGACGAGGCCGTGTACGTGATGTTCCGCTCGCTGGTGTTGACCGGGATCATCATCGTTGCGGTCTTCATCGCGGCCAGCAAGATCTTCGTCTACGTCACGGGTGGCGAGCTGGCGCCGGTGAAGCTGGACTGGGTCGCCGGCTACATGGCATTGATGGTCACGATCTGTTTCTCACTGGCGGCCTGGCATCACCACAACTGGCGGGCGACGGGGCGCCAGAGCCAATTGCTCAAGACGGAACGGACGGCAGCAGTGATCGACGGCGTCCTAAGCGCGGCCGCCGGTGCGGCCTTTCTGCTGATCGCACTGCTGGAGAACACCGCCCTGTCGTTCCTGGTGCCGATCTCCGATGCCATCGTCGTGCTCGGGCTGGCCGCCTACATGATCTGGCAGCCCCTGGGCATGTTCGGGCGCGCCTTGGGGGAAGTCGTCGGCGAGGCCGCGGACGATGCGACTCAACAACGACTTCGCGCCGCGATGGAAGACGGCCTCGACGCCACGCGCTTCCAGCTGCTCGATTCCGCGGCGGTGCGCCTCGGTCGATCCCTGTTTGCGGTGGCCTACATTCGCCCGGGCGAGTCTGTTGACGCCGCAGGGCTCGACGCGATCCGTGACCAGTTGCTGGGTCGGTGCCGGAAGGCTCTCGACACGACAGCCTTGCGGATGGAGGTGATCTTCACGGGCCGCAGACCCTTTGATGCAGAAGCGCATTAGTCGCAGCGAATCGCGGGCTGAGGCTAACGATCATGGGGCGAGCCGAGCCACCCCGGACGATGAAATGTCGTCTCGCCCCTGATCGTTCCCTCACCCCAACCCTCCCCAGAGGGCGAGGGAGCGAACGCGCTGCGCGAATTTCATCGTAAGAAACCGGCCAATTAGGGGCCTGACATCGATGCCCACGATGGGATCTGGCGAGTGCGGCGGGGCTTTCGTGCCTGGTTCCCATACTTCCGGCTCTATTCGCCTAAGCAGGCCTTCCTCGACCGGACCTGGGTGCTCCCGAACATCGAAAAGGCAGATTAGAGGCTCAAAAGACGGAAGCGGGCGGTTGCTCTTGGTACATCTCTCTCTTAATGGAGATGCGTTGCGACGCCAGAGCGTCGGAACGAGCAGGTGGAGGGTCACACGGAGCCGCGCAGCCACCTAGACACAGAACACAGTTGCCCCGTGTCGCAACCACGTTGGAGCATCGTTACGATCAATGACCGTCCACCTGACGCCGTTGGATGAGTGTCCGGGATTTCGGCGGCGATACTTGCTTGACGGGCTTGGATTCGCTCCACCTGTCCGACGGCCCTATACTTACGCCGACAGCCACGCGTGAACGCGACCGAGGAATGCCGATGCTTCGATCCGCCGCGACCGAGCAACATTTCACCTACGGCGACTATTGCCGCTGGCCCGACGACGAGCGTTGGGAGCTCATCAATGGCCGGGCGTACGACATGTGCCCGGCACCGGCGCGCAAGCAT
>JGI12048J13642_10012974_pt1 | contig 16537 bp, 18 predicted proteins | sample ElkSlonscriptome_16_FD_13642 | JGI IMG/M metagenome (IMG submission 13642)
GCCATAATGGCCGAGCGGGCTGAACCAGTGGATCGCGAACAGCGGCTGGACGAGCACATTGATCAGCAGATCGCGCCCCTCGTGATGCGCCAGCTCATGCGCGAGCGCGAGATCGCGCGCGGTCCGGTCGTGCTGCGCGAGGAAGCCTTCGGGCAGCACGATCACCTTGTCAGTGACGCCAAAGGCGAGCGGGGCATCGATTGCGTCGGTCTCGAGCAGGCGCACAGTGCCGTTGCGCCAACGCTGGCGTCCAACTTCGCGCGCGCCTTCGAGCAATTCGCCGCGCAGGCGGAAATAGGACGCGAAGCGGACATAGAGAAACACCCCCGCCCCGATCAGCCAGATTGCGAAGGCCGCAGCGAGCCCGGCTTCGAGGAAAGCGCCGAAATCGGCCAAGCTGCCCGGCTCGCGCGCCATGGCAAGCGCGCCCGGTTGCGGCGCGCCTGAGGCCAGCGCGGCGCCGTGCTCGGGGACAGCGCCGCTGCTCGCCTGCCTGATCGCAGCCGCCGCAGCCTCGCCCGCCGCATCGGCGCGCGCCCCGGCCATCCAGGCGGGAAGCTCGATCGGGGGCAGGACAAGCCGCAGCGCGGGCAAGAGCCACAGCGCATAGGCGACCTGCGGGCCGAACCACCGCGCAACGGGGCGGCGCAACAGAAGAACCAGCGCGATCAGCGCCGCGGTCCAGACGAGCGTTTCGACAAGCCAGGCGATCATTGCTTGAGCTCCTTCAGAAGCGCCTCGATCTCGTCGAGATCCTCCTCGCTGAGCGCTTCAGTTTCAGCAAGATGCGCAACGAGCGAGGCGGCGCGCCCGCCAAACAGCCGATCGACCAGCCGGCGCGATTCGCCGCCGACATAATCGGCGCGCGCAATCAGCGGACTGTAGAGATAGCGCCGCCCGTCAGGCTCGGCTGCGAGCGCCTGTTTCTGGACAAGGCGGGAGAGCAGCGTCTTGACGGTTGCAAGGCTCCAGCCCCGCTCGGTGCAGATCGCATCGCACACCTCGGCCGCGCTCGCCTTGCGGCGATCCCACACGACTTCCATCACGGCATGCTCAGCCTCGCTGATGCGGTCCGGGCCAAGGCGCTGCGCCTGGCCTTCTTCTGATTCGCCTTGAGCTTTCATCAAGCTCCCTCCTTATGCTTGATTACATCTGTAATCGCAGCGACTACGGATGTAAACATTGCCTGCCCGTGAATGGCCCTTTCCCCGCTTGCTCTTCTGCGAGCAGCCGATACACCCGGACGAATGACATGGATCGCAAGAGCTCTCGCCGCGCTTCTCGCCATCGGTCTTTCAGGGCCGCTGATGGCGGAGGAAGACATCTATCCAATCACTGCCGCGATCGCGCTCGATCAAGGCGACGCCTCGCGCGAGGCGGTCGGCCGGCTGATCTATCGCGGCGGGCTCAGCATCGATCCGGGCGAGGCGCGGATCGGCGGGCTTTCGGGGCTGACCTTTCACGAGGGCAGGCTCTATGCGGTGAGCGATGATGGCCGCTGGTTCATCCTCGCGCCCGACGAGCTCGATGGAAAGCTGCTCGATCTCACCGGGATCACGATGGGCGATCTGCGCGATGCGCGCGGCCGCAAGCTCAAGGACAAGGACGAGGCCGATGCCGAGGCGATCGCGGGCGGCGCGCCGGGCGACTGGCTGGTGAGCTTCGAGCGGCAACACCGTGTCTGGCGCTACGAAAGTCTCCATGGCGCCGCCTCCCCCTTCCCGACCGATGCCGACGATCTTGTCGCCGGGGCTGAGCCCAACAAAGGTCTCGAGAGCTTCGAGACCCTGCCGAGCGGCGCGATGCTCGCCTGCGGCGAATGGGCTGATGGGGCCCGTGATAATTGCGTGCGGATCAGCGATGCTGGCGCGGTGCCGTTCGCGCTTGCCGCCCCGCCCGCGCTGGCCGAGCATGGCGGCGCGCCGGTCGATGCCGCCTGCGTCTCGAACGAGACCTGCTACGTGCTCTTTCGCAGCTATCGCCCCGGCTATGGCAACCGCATCGCAGTGGTCGAGCTGACGCAGGAGGGCTCCGAAACGCTCGGCGTGATCGACGCTCCGCTCACGCGCGACAATTTCGAAGGCCTCGCGGTGCGCGAGCAATATGGCAAGACTTGGCTCTATCTCGTCTCGGACGACAATTTCCGCAATTGCGCCTATGACGACAGCCCGACCTGCCAGCGCACGCTCCTGATGAAGTTCGAGATCGACGATCCCAAAGCCATGCCGCCTCCGCCGCCCGATGCGCCCGAGCCCGATCCGCAATACGAAACCGTGCCGGTCGTACTCGAAACGCAGATGGGCGCGATCACGATCGCGCTGGAGACCGAGCGCGCGCCGATCACGGCGGCCAATTTCCTGCGCTATGTCGAGGAAGGAAGGTTCGATGGGACGGTGTTCTACCGCGCCATGCGGCTTGAGCGGGAGCCGCAGCCCAACGGGCTCCTGCAGGGCGGCACCCAGTTCGATCCGGAGCGCATCCTCCCCCCGATCGGACATGAGCCCACCAGCGAAACCGGGCTCAGCCACACCAATGGCGCGCTCTCGATGGCGATGGGCGAGCCGGGCAGCGCAACGGGCGATTTCTCGATCATGCTGCAGGACCAGACCGGGCTCGATGCGCAGCTTGATGCACAGGAAGCCGTGTGGCGCAATGGCTATGCGGTGTTCGGCTATGTGATCGACGGGATGGATGTGGTCGCCGCGATCCACGGCTCGCCGATCGATCCCGAGAAGGGCGAAGGTTTCATGAAGGGCCAGCTGCTCGCCGAGCCGGTCAAGATCATCGAAGCGCGCCGCGCCCAGCCTGGCGAAACGGGCGCGCCGCCCGCGCCCTAGCGCGCGCCGCGCGCCGCCGGGCCGGTGCCATCGCCCTTGCCGGCAATCGCCGGACGGCCCACGCGCGGCGTTACGCTCCTGGGCATGCGCGCCTCAAGCTCGGGCAGCCAATCCTTCACGCGCGCCCCGATCCGCGTCTGCGGGAGCGAGGCGAGCAGGCGCTGATCCGCCTCCCACCGCGCCACGAGGCTCGTCGCCTGGCGTGCGGCCTGCGCCAGCCCTTGCGGCTCGCGCAGCGCATGATTGATCAGCGCATCGCCATAAAACGTCCAGTCATTCTCCGCCGCGCAGCCGAACGAGGTGCGATTGGCCGCCGCTGCTGTCATGATCGCGGTGTCCGGGCTCGCCAGGAGCGGTACGAACACGCCCGAGAAGCACGCGCTCAGCATGATGATCCGCCGCTCGATCCCGAGCTCGCCGAGCGCCGATTTGAGCCGCTGCGGGCTGAGCACGCCGTAACCGGTATCGCCGTAATGATAGGCCAGCCCCAGATCGAGGCCGTGGCTCGTCGTATAGAGCACGAGCACGTCCTCGCGCGCGTCCATCAGACCGGCAATCTGCGCAAGCGCGACGAGCAGCGCATCGATCGAGCCCTGTGGGCGATCATCGCGCGTGCCATCCGGCCCGGCGAGAACCAGCGTGCGCCCCGCCGCATCGAATCGCCGCGCCAGCACTGCGCCCGCCTCGCGCGCCTCGCGGGCGAACACCGGATCGCTGTCGAGCGCGAGCGCGATGACATAGGCATCGACCACTCCCGCGCGCTGGGGCTCGAGCGCCGCGAGCGCGGCATCGAGCCGCCTGCGCTGCTCAAGCAGCTCGCGCGGCGAGACCCCGCGCTGCATTTCGGGGCCAAGCTCATAGCTTGCGCGGCGCTCGCGGCGGGTCTGGCCGGTGCCGAGATCGGGATAGGGGGCGGTGTGCGCAGGCGGCTGGTTGGGATTGGCGCTCGGCTGCTGCGATGGCTCGCTGCGCGGCTGCGCCGGGACAGCCGCGAGCGAGCAGAGCAGGGCGAGGATGAGCGCGATCCGCATGGAGGCCTTGTGCTGCCCCGCAAGGCTGCGCGCGTCAAGCGGTTGTGCGGGGCGCCGAGCCTTGAGGGCAAGCTGCCAGCCCGGCGCAGGCGATCAGCGGCGCGAGGAGACCTGCACCAGCTTCTCGCCGCGCTCGGGCCCCGGAGTGAAGCGCATCGTGAAAGTGCCTGCGCTCGTCCTTGCCTCGATCTGCTTGGATCGGCGCCGGCTGATCACGCCGGTGTTATAGGGCCACCATTCGTCGAAATAGGCCGAAAAGGTGACCGAGCCTTGCGCAGGGACAGTGTACGAAGTGCAATCATAGGACCAGCCTTCGCCTGCAAAGCCGAGACCGAAGGCGCGTTCGCTCAACCGGCGGTGATCCTCGATCGCAATCTCGACATCGCTGGGGCAGGCCGAGACGTCCTGCGCTTCGCCCGAGCTGTTGGTCAGGACAAAATCGTAGCGGTTCCAGCGCACGCCCAGATTGTTGAATTTCTCGCCGCCATATTCCGCCGTGATGGCGGGCGCGGCGGCGGAGGCTGCGATAAGGCTTGCGGCAAGGGTGAGGGACATGGCTGTTTTCTCCTTGATAAACTGATCGGCCCCTGCCTCAGCGCGCGGCCACCATGCGCGCCGCTTCGCTGACCGGCTCGCTGACCGGTGCGCGCAGGTTACCATCGATGCGAAAATCGCCCAGATTGGTCGCGATCTCGAGCGCGCGCTGGCGGCCCCAAAGGCCGCTCGTGCGGAAATAGAAGCTCACGGCGATCCGCTCGCCCGGCGCGATCTCGCGCGCGCTGCAATCGAAGCTCCAGCCCTCCTCACCATAGGCAATCGCGAAGGAACCGCGCATCGGCTCGCCCGGCGTCTCGACGATCATTTGCGCATCGCGCGGGCACAGGCGCAACGTCTCGGACGCGCCGGTCTTGTTGGTCAGCGCCACGGTGAAGCGCTCCCACCCGGTCGAGACATCGTTGCGCCATTTGTAATCGACGAATTCGCCGCTCAGCGCCGCGCCCACAAGAGCCAGTTCGGTCAGCATTGCGTGTCGTCCTTTCCCGCGCGGTGCGCGCGACTCATCCTATCCCGCCGTCGTCACGCTGTAGCCCGTCGAGCGCCGCGTCTTGCCGAGCCTGCCGCGTCCGAGCACGAACTTGCCCAGATTGGTCGTGATCTTGATCTCGCGCGAGAGACCCCACATTCCCGTCTGGCGGAAATAGAACTTGACCTCGGTGCTTTCGCCCGGCGCCAGATCGCGCTCATCGCAATCGAAGCGCCAGTTCGCATCATCGAAGGCAACAGCGAAGGAATTGCGATGCGGCCGCCCGGGGCGAAAGAGCACCATCTGCACATCGACCGGGCACACGCGCAGGGTTTCGGTCGCACCGCCCTCATTGGTGAGCGCCATGGTAAAGCGCTCCCATCCGGGCGAGACATCGTTGCGCCATTTGTAATCGACGAATTGCCCGGTCAGCGGGGTTGCGGCCATCAGGGCGAGTGCGGCAAGCATCATGTGCTCCTTTGGCGATCGGCCTGCGCCGCGCCGGCTGTTTCCTCGATCCGCTCGACCTTGCCGTGCCTCAACCGGAACGTCCCATGCGAGGTATTCATGAACACGCTTTGATTGGCCCCGCTGCGGAAATAGGGCCAGAACGGGCGGAAATAGACGCTGAGATCGACCGTTTCGCCCGGTGCGAGCGTGCGCTCGCCGCAATCGAAGCTCCAGCTCGGGCGATCGAGGCTGATCGCATGGCCATGCACGCGCTGCGCCCTCCCACGAAAAATGCGCAAGACCTTCGCATCCCGCGGGCACATTGCAAAGGTCTCGGGCGCATCGGAGGTGTTGGCAAGCGTCAGATCATAGCGGCGATAGAGGGCGCCAAGATTATCGCGCAGGATCTGGCCACGATATTCGAGTGCGATCGGCTCATCGCCCTGAGCCGCAGGAGCTTTCCGGGCCGCGGAGGCTTCGTTCGGCAGGGCTGCCAGCGCAGCCATGGCGAGGATCGCACCAGACATCGTCGCACTCTCCCTTCAGACTTTCAGCAAAGAATGCAGAGAGATAGCTGAATAGTTTCTGAATTTTGAGGGCGCGCGCAACACCAACTCGCGCCGAAGGTTTGAAGGAACCAGGTAAAAAGGCCCGCCGCACCGATCGCGGGCGGCGGGCCTTCTTCCTGTTTCGCGGCAAAGCACGCCTTGCACGAGCAGATCGTCTCAGTAAACGCGCGCCTTGGGCTCGATATAGGTCGCATCTTCGGTGAGCGTGTATTCGTGCACCGGGCGATAATCGATCCGGATGTTCGAGCCGCGCCCGCCCCAGCCATCGAACCAGGCGATCGTGTGCTTCATCCAGTTGGCATCGTCGCGATCGGGATAATCCTCATGCGCATGGGCGCCGCGGCTTTCCTTGCGATTGGCCGCCGATGCCATGGTGACATTGGCCTGGCTCATGAGATTGTCGAGCTCGAGCGTCTCGATGAGGTCGGAGTTCCAGATCAGCGACTTGTCGGCGACGTGGATGTCCTCCATCCGCTTGTTCTGCTCGGCGAGCTTGGAAACGCCTTCATCCATCAGCGCCTGATCGCGGAACACGGCGCAGTGCTTCTGCATCGCCTTCTGCATCTCGGCGCGGATCTGCGCGGTCGGCGAGCCGCCCTCGGCATAGCGGAAATGATCGAGCCGGGTGAGCGCGAAATCGGCGCTGTCGGTCGGCAGTTCGGGCTGCTTGGCATTCGGCTGGATCGTGTCGCGCAGATGATGCCCGGTGGCGCGCCCGAACACGACGAGATCGATCAGCGAATTGGAGCCCAGCCGGTTCGCGCCGTGAACGCTCACACAGGCTGCTTCGCCCACGGCATAGAGCCCGGGCACCTCCTTGTCCGGGTTCCCGTCAGGCCCGAGGGTGACGACCTGACCATGATAATTGCACGGGATGCCGCCCATATTGTAGTGCACCGTGGGCGTGACCGGCAGCGCCTCGCGGGTGAGGTCGACGCCGGCGAAGATCTTGCCGCTTTCGGTGATCCCCGGCAGGCGCTCGGCGAGCACCTTGGGATCGATGTGATCGAGGTGGAGATGGATGTGATCGCCCTCCGGCCCGACGCCGCGCCCCTCGCGCATCTCGAGCGCCATCGAACGGCTGACGACATCGCGGCTCGCGAGATCCTTGGCGCTGGGGGCATAACGCTCCATGAAACGCTCGCCTTCGGAATTCGTGAGATAGCCACCCTCGCCGCGCGCGCCTTCGGTGATGAGCACGCCCGCGCCATAGATGCCGGTCGGGTGGAACTGGACGAACTCCATGTCCTGCAAGGGAAGCCCGGCGCGCAGCACCATTCCGCCGCCATCGCCGGTGCAGGTGTGCGCGGAAGTGGCGGTGTAGTAGCAGCGGCCATAGCCGCCGGTCGCGAGCACCACGCTCTGCGCTCGGAAACGGTGGATCGTGCCATCATCGAGGCACATCGCCATTACGCCAACGCACTTCTTCTCGCCATCGACATCGGCCATGATGAGATCGAGTGCGAAATACTCGATGAAGAAATCCGCGTCGTATTTCAGACTCTGCTGATAGAGCGCGTGAAGCATGGCGTGGCCGGTGCGGTCAGCCGCGGCGCAGGTGCGCTGCACCGGGGGGCCCTCGCCCATGTTCTGCATGTGGCCGCCAAAGGGGCGCTGGTAGATCGTGCCATCCTCGTTGCGGCTGAAGGGCACGCCGGCATGTTCGAGCTCATAGACTGCCGCAGGCGCCTCGCGCGCGAGATATTCGATCGCGTCCTGATCGCCCAGCCAGTCCGATCCCTTGACGGTGTCGTACATGTGCCAGGTCCAGTGATCGGGCGTGTTGTTGCCAAGGCTCGCCGCGATCCCGCCCTGGGCGGCCACGGTGTGCGAGCGCGTGGGGAAGACCTTCGAGATGTTCGCCGTCTTCAGCCCGGCCTCGGCCGAGCCCATGGTCGCGCGAAGGCCCGAGCCGCCCGCGCCCACGACCACCACATCATAGCTGTGATCGATGATCTTGTAGGCGCCCTTGAGCGAAGGCCCGGCATCGTTTGCTGGTGCAGTTGCCATCAGTTCTGAACTCCAAATGCGAGCGTGGCGACGCTGAAGATGCCGAACGCGGCCCCGCCGATCGCCGCGAGATTGAGCAGCGAAAGCAGGCCGAACTTCGAGCCGGCATTGTGGATGTAATCCTCGATCAGGACCTGCAGACCCATGCGCGCATGCCAGAACAGGCTCGCGACCAGAAGGATCATCGCAACCGCCGAAAGCGGCTGGGCGAGCCAGGCCGAAACGGTCTCGTAGCTGTAATCCGAAAGCATCAGAAGGCTGATCACCAGCCAGCTCATCAGGACAAGGTTGCTGATCGCGCTGAAGCGATGGATCAGCCAGTGATGCGCGCCCTCATGGCTCGGCCCGAGGCCGCGCACGCGCCCGATTGATGTCCCGTTGCCCATCAGACCATTCCTCCATCGCGCAGCAGCAAATAAGTCCACACGATCACTGTCAGGATGATCGCGATGATCGGCGCGGCGATCGACCAGAAGCGGTTGGTATCAAGCTCGTAGCCCGCACCGATATCGAGCACGAAGTGTCGCAGCCCGCTCATCATGTGGGTGAAAAAGGCCCAGGTCAGCCCGATCATGAAGAGATAGCCGACCGGCGAGCTCGCCGCCCATACGAAGGTCGCATAAGCCTCGGGCCCGCTCGCCAGCGCGCCGAGCCACCACAGCAGGATGCCAAGGCCGACCAGCGCCATCCCGTCGCCCGTCGCCCGGTGCAGGATCGATGTCAGCATGTGCGGCCCCCAGCGCCAGATCTGGAGGTGCGGCGAAAGCGGTCTTTGTGCCATGATCGTTCGTTTTCCTGAGATACCCCTGCGGCTGTGTCTATGCGCCTGCAGCGCTGCACGCAAGAGCGCTGAGGCTCGACAATCCTTGCAAAGTTTCGGATAGGGGCTTGCAAGTTTCGTCACCTTCAGGCGCTGTTGGATCAAGGGCAAGGCAAGTTTGACTTCCATTCTCCTCACCGGATCGAGCCGCGGCATCGGCGCTGCGGCACGCAGCCTGCTCGAACAGCGCGGCGCGCGCGTCATCGGCCATGCCACGAGCGCGGCCGATACAGGGACGATCGCGGCCGACTTTCGCGATCCGCTCGCAGCGCAAATGCTGTGGGACGAGGCGCTCGAGCGTGCGGGCGGACAGATCGACGTTTTGATCAACAATGCCGGCCTGTTCGAAGCCAACCGGATCGAGCGCTCGGACATCGAATGGCTCGATGCCTGGGAAGACACCCTGCGCATCAATCTTACCGCCGCAGCGCAGCTTGCCCGCTTTGCAGTGCGCCATTTCGAGGAGCGCGGGATCGGCGAGCAGAGCGCGGCAGGCCGGATCGTCCATGTCGCGAGCCGCGCGGCCTATCGCGGCGATTCCCCGGCGCACTGGCACTATGCCGCGGCCAAGGGCGGGATGGTGGCGATGCACAAGACAATCGCGCGCGGCTATGGCGCGCACGGCATCCTGAGTTTCGCGATCACGCCGGGCTTTACCGACACCTCGATGGCGGGCGATTATCTCGAAAGCCGCGGCGGCGCGGGGCTGCTCGCCGATATTCCGCTGGGCCGCGTTGCCGAACCTGAGGAAATCGCGAAGATCATCGCCTTCTGCGCGCTCGATGCCCCGCCCAGCATGACGGGCGCGGTGATCGATGCCAATGGTGCCAGCTTCGTCAGATAACGATGCGGGCAGATCGAAAGCGGTGCAGGCGATGAGCACGATCTGGAAGCTGAGCGCCTATGCGCAAAAGCCGATCATTCATGCAGCGCTCCTCGCGCATGACGAGATCGAGGAGTGGGACCCCGAGCTCGTTATTGCGGGCCGCGAAGTGAGCGAGGATGCGCCGCAAGACTGGGTGCTAGAGGCGTGGTATCCCGCGCGCCCCGGCAAGGCGCAGCGCGCTGCGATCGCCGCGCTGTTTGGGGGCGATGCGCCAGGGATCAGCGCGCAAAAGCTCCCCGAGGAAGACTGGCTCGCCATGAGCCAGCAAGGCGCCCAGCCGATCCGCGCGGGACGCTTTCATGTTCACACTCCCGATTTCGCTGCCGATCCCGGCGCGATCGATTTCGTCATCCCTGCGAGCCAGGCCTTCGGCACAGGGCAGCATGCGACCACCGCGGGGTGTCTTGAAATGCTCGGGCAGATGAAAGCGCGCGGGCACGTCCAGCGGCGCATCGCCGATATCGGCAGCGGTACGGGGCTGCTCGCTTTCGCCGCGCTTGCGCTGTGGCCCGGCGCGCAGGCGACGGCATCGGATATCGACCCTGTCTGCGCCGAGGTGATCGCGAACAATGCGCTGCTCAACGACATCGCGCTGGGCCCGCAGGCGGGCGCGCTCACCATGGTGATCGCGGCCGGCATGGACGATCCGCTGCTGAGGCTGCGCGGGCCTTATGATCTGCTCATCGCCAATATCCTGGCCGGGCCGCTCGTCGAGCTCGCGCCCGATTTTGCGCGCGCGATCAGCTCGGGGGGCAATCTGCTGCTCGCCGGATTGCTGGCTGGCGAGCAGGAGCGCAGCGTTCGCCGGGCCTATCGCCGGGCCGGTCTAATGCCGCGCGCCCGGCTCCAGCGCGGCGACTGGGCGATATTGTGGATGCGCAAGCGCCACCGGATCGCCGATCAGCGCCGCAGTGGCTAGCGCGCCGCGCTCACCGATACGCTCCGTCCTGAGCCTTTGCGCGCGGCTGATCGGCGCGGCGATTGCCGCTGTCCTCGCGCTTGCGCTGCTGTTTGTCCTGACCGCCTGGATCGGAGCGGCGATCCCGCGCAATCCGGGCTGGACCCCGCCCCGTCCGAGCGAACCCGGTGCGGTCACGATCCTTGTTGGCAGCAACGGCGTCCACGACCAGATCGTCATGCCCTACAAGGCTGCCGGGCATGACTGGCGCGGACCCTTCCCGCCCAGCGATGCGCGCGCGAGCGGCAATGCAACCCATGTCGGCGTGAGCTTTGGCGAGCGTGAATTCTTCATTGCCACGCCGCGCTGGTCCGATGCGAGCCCGGTGGCCGCGCTGCGGGCGCTTGTCGGCGGCGAGGCGCTGATCCATGTCGTCCACCTCAGCGCCCCGGGCGGTTCCGAGCAATACCAGCCCGTTCGCCTGCGCGCCCACGAATATCGCGCGCTCGCCAGCGCGATCGAGACCGAGCTCGCCCCCGATCATCTCCGCAGCCGCCTGCCCGGCTATGGCGCAGGCGATCTCTTCTACGAGGCGCGCCAGGCCTATCATCTGGGCAACACCTGCAATCAGTGGACCTCGGACCGGCTCGCCGAGGCCGGAATGAAGGTCGGCTGGTGGACCCCGCTGCCAGCTTCCGTGCTGCGATCGGTCGGCGCGGCCTCCCGGTGAACGGCGCGAAGTGAGCACGCCTCGTGGAACAACCCGCCCGGCGAGACCTTGAGGAAGGGAAGACCAACGAAAGGATCCACCCCATGGCCAAGACCCTTCTGATCACCGGCGCCTCTACTGGCATCGGTGCTGCAACCGCGCGGATCGCTGCGCAAAACGGCTGGAACGTCGCCCTGCTTGCGCGCTCTGCCGACAAACTAGAAAGGCTCGCCGGGGATATCGGCGAGGCCGCGCTTGCGATCCCGTGTGATGTCACCAGCCGAGAGGCGAACGAAGCCGCGCTCGAACAGACAGCCGGGCATTTTGGCGGGATCGATGCGGTCTTCGCCAATGCGGGCACCGGGGTTTCCCGGCCCGGCATCGAGAACGGCGATCCCGAAGCCTGGCACGCCATGATCGAGCTAAACATCTGCGCGGTTCTCTATGCCGCCCACGCCGCGATGCCGCATCTCAGGAAAACCAAAGGACACTTCATCGTGACAGGCTCCAAGGCCGGGCGCGACCACATGAAAGGCTCGGTCTATTCAGCGACCAAGCATTTCATCCACGGATTTGGCGAAAACCTGGCCGAGGAAATGCGCGAATGGGGCGGACGCGCCAGCGTGATCGCACCAGGCATGGTCGACACCCCCTTCTTCGACGAGAGCAAGCCGACCAAGATCCAGCCCGACGACGTCGCGCGCGCCGTGCTCTTCGCGCTCGAACAGCCCGCGACGGCAGCGGTGCGCGAGATCTACTTGATGCCCAACGACTGACGCGGCAAACCGCCCCTCTCGAAGGGGCTGAAATGGCAAATAGGCAGGCAATCGAACAGCGGCTCACCGGCTACTGGAAGCTGGAGGCTCTCAATATCGCGCTCATTCCGTTTGGTGCCTGGCTGATCGCGCGGATCAATGGCTGGGCGCTCGGGCCTGCTTCGTTTGCCGCCTTCGTGCCTGTCTGCTTTCTGCTCGCAATCGGCGCGCAATATTGGCGCGCCAAGCTGATCCGGCTGCGATCGGGCGCGGCGCTCCCCCCGGCGATCGGCCTGCTCGCCCGGCTGCAAGCGCCCGCACTCGCGCTGATGCTGGCCGCCGCCGCTTTCACCGCCGCCGCCTTCGCCGTGCCCGACATCGCGCGATCGCCTGCCGATCGCTGGATGGCGCTGGTGATGACAGCGCTCGGCGTGCTCGAATATGTGAATTATTATCACCGCCAGCTGCAGCATTTCGATCATGCGCCCGATTTCCTGCGGCTGATCACAGGGCGCGGGCTTCGCCGCAGCCAGATGAGCCGGGATCTCGCCCGCTGGCGTGCAGGTCTGCGCTAGGCGGCTTCGTTGAGGGCCGCCGCGAAGGCCTCGAGCGCGTTCAGCGCGAAGCGGTCCATATTGGCGATCCGATCATCGCTGCCGGTCTCGATCACGGCGGTACGTTCAAATCCCGCCGGGCCGGCGATGGCGGCGACGCTGCGGCCCGAATGGACCCCCATCGGATGCGTGCTGGCGCCGGCCGATCCGCTTTCTGCAAGGCCCCAGTCCACACCCATCCGATCCCGTATCGCGCGTGCCTGAAGGAGGGCATAAGGTTCGCTCGCCGAACGCATGCCCGCATAGGCCTCGCGCGGGAGATCGAACAGCACGTCGCGCGCGCGAAACGAATAGACGACGCCCCCGCCCACGAAGAAATCGAGCGCGCCCGGCACGGTGAGAAGGCTCGCCATGATCAGCCCCCCGCTCGCACCGTCCGCGACCGCGACCTTCTCGCCGCGCTCGCGCAGCAGTGCGGCGATGCGTGTGGCAATCGCGTGGTTCTCTTCGAGCGGCATCAATTCAGGTCGATCTCTTGAAGGATCATCTCGATGTCGCAGGAATTCTCTGAACAACCTAGAAAAATCACTCTCTCTCGGACCGTATCAATTATCGCATCTTGACCGTACGCAAACTCAAAGCAGTGTCTTGTTTTGACATATATTCTTCCGAAATCGACCCGATAGAATTTTTTGTCCTTACGGGTCAGTTTTTCTTGCTAGATCTCAGCCGAAAGCGCCAATGCTACCAAACAAGTCATTGCTACAAAACTGGCAAACAGCTTTATCATATCGCTCCCCTACCCCGCCGCCGCGACGATCGCGGCCCAGCCCGCTTCGTCGACAACCTCGATCCCGAGTTCCTCGGCCTTCTTGAGCTTCGATCCCGCGCCCGGCCCGGCCACCAAGAGGTCGGTCTTCGCGCTCACCGAGCCCGCCGCCTTGGCGCCCAGCCGCTCGGCTTGCGCCTTGGCCTCGTCGCGGCTCATCGTCTCGAGCTTGCCGGTGAAGACCACTGTCTTGCCGGCAACGGGGCTGTCGAGCACCTCGATCTCGTAGGGCGGCGGCGAGACTTCGCTCAGCAGGTCTTCGAACACATCGACATTGTGCGGCTCGTGGAAGAAATTGCCGAGCGCCTCGACCACGGTGGGGCCCACGCCGTCGATCGAGGTGATCTCGCTCGCTGCATCCTCGTTGCCCGCATGCGCCTTGTGCGCCGCTTCGCGCAGCGCGGGGAGCGTGCCGAAATTCTTCATCAGATCGCGCGCGGTGACTTCGCCGACATGGCGGATGCCGAGCCCGAACAGCAGCCGTGCGGCATCGGGCGCGCGCTTGCTTTCCACAGCCGCCAACAGGTTATCCACAGACTTGTCCTGCCAGCCATCGAGCGCGACGATGTCGGCCCGGCGTTTGTGCAGGCGATAAATATCGGCCGGGCTCTCGAGCCATTGCTTCTCGAAGAACTGCGCGATCGTCTTGGCTCCCAGCCCCTCGATATCGAGCGCCTTGCGGCTGACGAAATGCTCGAGCCGCTGGGTGCGCTGCGCGGCGCAGATCAGCCCGCCGGTGCAGCGCACATCGACATCTGCATCCTCGGCCACCGCCTCGCTCCCACAGACCGGGCAATGATCGGGAAAATCGAACGGAGCGCGCTCCTCCTCACGCGTGAGGTTCGCGACCACCTGCGGGATCACGTCACCTGCGCGCTGGATCACGACCCGGTCGCCGGGGCGAACGCCGAGCCGGGCGATCTCGTCACGATTGTGCAGCGTCACATTGGTGACCGTTACCCCGCCGACGAGCACCGGGGCGAGGCGGCCCACAGGGGTCAGCTTGCCGGTGCGCCCGACCTGGATGTCGATCGTCTCGAGCGTTGTCTCGGCGCGCTCGGCGGGAAACTTGTGCGCGAGCGCCCAGCGCGGCGCCTTGCCGACCGAGCCCAGCCGCCCCTGCCAGTCGAGCCGGTCCACCTTGTAGACCACGCCGTCAATCTCGTAGGCCAGATCGGGCCGCGCGCGCGCGATCGCCTCGTAATGCGCTATCAGCGCCGCGACGCCTTCCACCCGGGTGAACAGCGGCGAGATCGGGAAACCCCATTGGCGAAGCGCCTCGACGACCGCGCCCTGCGTCTCGCCCGGCACGTCGGAAGCCGCGCCCCAGCCATGCGCCCAGAAGCGCAGGGGCCGCTGAGCCGTCACGCTCGCATCTTTCTGCCGCAGCGAACCTGCTGCTGCATTGCGCGGATTGGCGAAGGATTTGGTGCCCTCCTCCTCGGCCCGCTGATTGAGCGCGGCGAAGGCCGCGCGCTCCATATAGACCTCGCCGCGCACCTCGAAGATTTCGGGCACACCTCCACTCATGTCGGCGGGCAGCGCCTGCGGGATGTCGCGAATATGCGCGACATTGGCGGTGACGTCCTCGCCGACCTCTCCATCGCCGCGGGTTGCCGCGCGCACCAGCCGGCCCGCCTCATAGCGCAGCGAGCAGGACAGCCCGTCGATCTTGTCCTCCGCGGTGAAGGCGATGGGCTCGTCTTCAGGCAGATTCAGGAACCGCCGCACGCGCGCCGCCCACTCCTCGACCTCCTCGGGCGAGAAGGCGTTGTCGAGGCTCATCATGCGCACCTCGTGGCGCACCTTGCTCAAGGGCGAGGCGGCGATCTCGTGGCCGATCTTGCGGGACGGCGAATCGGGGCGGATCAGATGCGGGAAGGCCTCCTCAAGCTCGGCATTGCGCCGCACGAGGGCATCATATTCGGGATCGGAGATCTCGGGCGCATCCTCGGCGTGATAAAGCCGGTCATGCCGCGCGATGGCCTTCGCAAGCCGCATGAGTTCGTTGGCGGCCTCAGCTTCGGTGAGGGAAGGATCGGAAGGCGTGTCCGCATTCATCGGGGCACATCGCTCCCGTTCGTCGCAGGCTCGTCACTGCCGGTCGCGTCCGCAGCGCTCCCCTCGCCCGGCTCCGCCCCCTGCGGACCGCCGATCCGAATGCGCACGCCCGGACCATCCGCGAACACTTCGCGCAGGCGCTGCCTTATCTCCTCGCGCCCCAGATCCTCGTCCTCGAGATCGCGCTGGAGCGCTTCGAGCCGGGGAATGGTCTCCTCCAGATTGACGTTCACGGTCTCGCCCGGGGGGAAGACCCCGGCGAGCTCACGCCCGATCTCTTCCTGAATAGTGCGATCCTCGAGCGCGCCAAGAGCCAGTCCGCCCAGCGCCAGCGGAGCGATCAGGCCAAGCCCGAAGGAGACGAAAAACAGCCGCTTGAAGCTCATCTCGGTCATCAGGCCGAGCACCGCCATGATCGCAAGGCCAGCGAGCGCGGCAACGCCGAGCCCCGCGAGAAGGGCCATGAGAATGAGCGCAAGGATGATCCCGCCGATGACTTCCATAGCTCAAACCCCCTCCAGCAGCCGATCGGCTTGCGCGCGCGCCTCGGGCGTGACCTCGGCGCCCGAGAGCATCCGCGCGATCTCCTCCTGCCGCCCGGCGCTATCGAGCAACACCACGCTCGTCTTCGTGACGGTCCCGCTGGATGCCTTGGCGATGAGATAATGCTGCGTGCCGCGCGCGGCGACTTGCGGGCTGTGCGTGACGGCGAGGAGCTGCCCCTCCTCGGCCGCCAGCCGCGCCAGCCGCTCGCCGATCGCGCTCGCGACCGCGCCGCCCACGCCGCGGTCGATCTCGTCGAAGATGATCGTGCCCGCCCCGCCCTTCTCGGCGAGCGCCACCTTCAAGGCGAGGATGAAGCGCGACAATTCCCCGCCACTGGCGATTTTGGCGAGCGGGGCGAAATCGGCGCCGGGATTGGTCGCGATGAGGAATTCGACGCTGTCGCTGCCGAACGCGCCCCAGCGTTCTTCGGGCAGATGCGTGACCTGCGTTGAGAAGCGGGCGGCATCGAGCTTGAGCGGCGCAAGCTCGGCGGCGACCGCCTTGTCGAGCCGCTTGGCGGCGCAAGTGCGCGCCTCATGCGCGGCGCTCGCGGCCTCG
>JGI12048J13642_10984219_pt1 | contig 16535 bp, 9 predicted proteins | sample ElkSlonscriptome_16_FD_13642 | JGI IMG/M metagenome (IMG submission 13642)
TCTCGATCTAGAACTGGGATTAGGTTTAAATGTTTTTACCGGAGAAACAGGTGCAGGAAAGTCTATTATTCTGGATGCTATTGATGCAGTTTTAGGCGGAAAAGTAGATCGCCGGGTCATTCGTACAGGGGCTAAACGAGCAATTTTAGAAGCGACTTTTGAAGTTGAACCTCTGATCTCAAGTTGGTTAGCTGAACAAGAAATAGATCTTGTTGATGGAACACTCGCCGTCTGTTCTCGGGAAATTACATTATCCGGTGGAAAACTTCGCACTCGTTCTCGTTTAAATGGCATTTTAATCAGTCGAAAACTATTAGATGAAATTCGCGATCGCTTTGTGGAAATCACCGCCCAAGGTCAAACGTTACAACTAAGTCAACCCGGTTTACAACGAGAATGGTTAGACCTCTATGGAGGGACGGATTTAATCGTTGCTAAACAATCTGTTGCTACGGCTTATACTCAAGCAAAACAAGCTCAAAATATCTTAGAAAATCGCCGTCAGTTTGAACAGCAACGTTTACAAAGATTGGATTTATTACAATATCAAACCCAAGAATTAGAAGCAGCAGAGTTAACCGATGCGGATGAATTAGAACAACTCAAACAAGAATCAATTCGCCTCAGTCATGTCGTTGAACTTCAACAACAAAGCTATAAAATCTATCAGGGATTGTATGAAAACGATGAGGGAAAAGCCGCCTCAGATCTTCTCTCAAAAGCGGAAAATATCTTAACCGATATGGTGGAATATGATCATAGGCTACAACCGATTTTAGCAATGGTAGAAGATGCGTTAGCCCAAGTCATAGAAGCCGGACGACAAATTAGCAGTTATGGTGAACAACTCGAATCTGATCCGCAACGACTCCAAGAAGTAGAAGATCGCATTCAACAGCTTAAACAAATTTGTCGAAAATACGGCCAAAATCTAGCCGAAGTGATTGCTTATTACCAAAAAATTCAAGCCGAACTCAAAGACTTACAAACAGGTGAACAGTCTCTCGAAGCCCTCGAAAAAGATTATCAACAAGCAACTAAAAAGTTAGTTTTAGCGTGTCAAAATTTAAGTCAACTTCGTCAAAAAACCGCTTCTAAACTCGAAACTCATTTGATCAAAGAACTCAAACCCTTAGCGATGGAAAAGGTAAAATTTCAAGTCGAAATACATCCCATCGAACCCACGATCACAGGTGCCGATCAAGTCGAATTTTGCTTTAGTCCGAACCCCGGTGAACCTCTACAACCTCTCGGTGAAATTGCATCCGGTGGAGAAATGAGTCGGTTTTTATTAGCATTAAAAGCTTGTTTTTCAGAAGTTGCAGGTTCAGGAACTTTGGTCTTTGATGAAATTGATGTCGGTGTTTCAGGACGAGTCGCCCAAGCTATTACCCAAAAGTTACATCAACTCAGTCAACGTCATCAAGTCTTATGTGTAACTCACCAACCTATTGTTGCTGCGATGGGAGATCGTCATTTTCATGTTGAAAAAGAAGTGATTGGTGATCAGATTTCTAACGGAGGATCAGAACAAAGAACCGTTGTTCGAGTCACTCAACTCAATAATCATCAACGCCGAGAAGAATTAGCACAACTGGCGAGTGGACGTTCGGCGACTGAAGCGATCGCCTTTGCAGAATCTTTGCTGACTCAAGCCGATTCTTTGCGGGAATTTCAGGCCAATTAACTGCATTTATATTATACAACAACTTTTAACTTGAGGGATTTTCGTCTAAATAACCCCCTGAAGTTTAAAACTCATATAAATCTTGTGTAAAAAATAATTCTCAATCTTCATTTTGTCCGGACTCTTAACTTTGGGTTAACTTTCATGCGATAACTTATCCTTTGTGAAATAAAAAACTATTCACATTACATCGAGTTGGGCTATCTTGACGAGAGACATTAGTTCGGATTTTTACGAAGTAATGCTCTCTTAAGTCTTGATTAAGAGAAATATCTGGAAATTGAGGGAGACTCCAATATGGCGACGGTTTTTACTGAGACTTTTGAAACGGATGGGAATGGAACGAGGTATACAACCTCAATTCCTGAATTTACTGATGGTTTTTCAGACTTTTTTATCCGTACAGATGGCAGTAATATTATTAGTTCCTACAACGTTTTCAATTCAGAAGGAAGCTTCTATTTTGCGGCTCAAGATATTGATGGAGAAGGTGCTGCGTCTCAGCAAACATTGACATTCTCAGGAATTGATATTACAGGTTTTACTAATCTCAACTTAAGCACATTGTTGGCTGAAGATGATGCTAGCGACGGCAATCAAGATTGGGATGCACCTGATTTTGTGTCGTTTGAATATCAAATTGATAGTAGTGGCTTCACAAATTTATTAGCGATTGAAAATGATGGGAGTACATTCAACTCAGCACCCTTTCGAGATACAGACTTCGATGGAACAGGGGATGGAACAGAAGTAACAGAAGTGTTCTCTACTTTCTCCGGTGCGATCGCTGGAACAGGTTCTATCCTAGACCTTCGCATTACCTTTGACCTCGACTCTGGTGATGAGGATATCGCAATTGATAATATTCAAATTACGGGTGATAGCGGTGGCGGTGGCGGTGGAACAACCCTTAGTATTGCTGCTACTGATGCAAACAAAACCGAAGGAGATGCAGGAACTACACCTTTCACCTTCACCGTAACTCGTTCTGGCGACACCACAGGTACAACTTCAGTAGACTTTGCCGTTTCTGGAGATGCAGATGCGGCTGACTTTGGGGGAACATTACCTTCTGGTACAGTTAACTTTGCTGATGGTGAAACTAGCCAAGTGGTAACAGTTGATGTGTCGGGTGATACCGACTCAGAACCCGACGAAAACTTTACCGTTACCCTTTCTAACCCCTCTGGTGACGAAACTATTACCACTGCAAGTGCAAACGGTACAATTGAGAACGATGATGGTGTAGCAATTACCCCTATTTACGATATTCAAGGCGCTCGTCAGACTTCTCCGTTTGTCACCGTTGACTTTAACAATCTACCTGCTAACACCTTTAGCATTACAGGGGATTCTGTTGCTACCACTGGAATTGTAACCGCAGTTGATTCTAATGGATTCTATCTTCAAGATCCAATCGGTGATGGTGACATTGCAACTTCCGATGCACTATTTGTCTTCACCGGATCTAATCCTAATGTTAGTGTCGGTGATGCGTTACAAGTAGAAGGTACGGTTGCTGAGTTTTTCCCAGGCGATACCGATACTCGCAATTTACCCACAACACAAATTAGCAGCCCCACAATTACCACGCTTTCGACGGGAAATGCTGTTCCTGATGCCGTCATAATAGGTTCAGGTGGTCGGGTTCCGCCAACCGAAAATATTGATGATGATGCCTTTGCTAGCTTTGACCCCACAACTGATGGAATTGACTTCTTTGAGTCCTTAGAAGCAATGCGGGTCACAGCCCAAGATACAGTGGCGATCGCACCGACAAACCGTTTTGGTGAAATCTTTACTGTTGTTGATAATGGTGTAGGTGCTACAGGAATTAGCGATCGGGGTACGCTGAATATCAGCCCTGACGACTTCAACCCTGAAAAGGTTCAAATTGATGAAGATTCTGGCGTTTTTGACTTCGACTTCCCCACTGTTGATACTGGTGACAGTTTAGGTGACGTGACTGGGGTGATTAGCTACAGTTTTGGTAACTTTGAAATCATTCCCACTGAAGACTTTACCAGCAATATTACTTCTGCCAACTTACAGCCTGAAGTCAGTTCTATCGTCGGAAGCAGTGATCAACTCACAGTTGCTAGTTACAACGTTCTCAATCTTGATCCCAATGATAATGATGGGGATACAGATGTTGCTGATGGTCGCTTTGATACAATTGCGAGCCAAATTATTAACAACCTGAACACACCCGATGTGATCGGACTGCAAGAAGTTCAGGATAATAACGGTTCTGTCAATGATGGTACGGTTGCGGCTGACCAAACTCTCCAGACTTTAATCGATGCGATCGCCGATGCGGGTGGCCCAGAGTACGAGTTTATCGATAATACCTTTATTACAGATGGGGCTAGCGGAGGTCAACCGGGCGGAAATATTCGCACTGCGTTTTTGTATAACCCCGCTCGTGTTGATTTAGTTGAGGGTTCCGTTCAACCGATAGGCGATCAAAGTTCGGGTAGTGCATTCGAGGGCGCTCGTTTACCGTTGGTTGCAGACTTTGAATTTAACGGTCAAGAGGTGACTGTTATTAGCAACCATTTCTCATCCAAGGGAGGAAGTGCGCCGATTCTCGGTATCGAACAACCTTTTGATGAGCGTCAAGAAGACGTCACTGTTAACGGTAGTCTAGATGAACGACAAGCTCAAGCAAACGCGGTCAATGATTTTGTTGCTAATACTTTAAATGCTGACCCTGATGCAAATATTGTTGCGCTGGGAGATTTCAATGAGTTTGAGTTTGTTTCTCCGTTAGAAATCCTGGAACAAAACCTGACCAACTTAACGGAAACATTACCTGAAAATGAGCGTTATAGCTTTATTTTCCAGGGAAATTCTCAGTCTCTCGACCATATTTTGGTTAGCGATAGCTTAGATGAAGGTGCCGAGTTTGACGTTGTTCAGGTCAATAGTGAATTTGCTGAAACTGAACAGCGAGCCAGTGACCACGACCCATTAGTCGCACGTCTAACCCTAGAGACACCAGTAGTAGAGCCGAATATTATTGAAGGGACTCGTAACGCTGACAACATTACAGGTACAAGGAATCCTGACTTCATTACAGGAAATAACGGTGATGACACGATTAACGGTCGAGGTGACAATGACACTATCGAAGGGGGTCGTGGTGGCGACGATATTCGCGGTGCGGCGGGTGATGATGTCTTAGCGGCTGACCGAGTTGACCGTTTCGATGACTTCGATGGTACGTTTAGCCGACTACGCGGTGGGTCTGGAGACGATACTATTTTCGGAGGCAGCAAAGATGATATCATTAACGGCCAGGCTGATGACGATCTGTTATTGGGCAAAGGCGGTCATGATTTAATTATTGGTAATGCCGGAGATGACACCCTCAATGGAGGAGTAGGGAATGATACCCTGCGCGGTGGAGATGGAACTGATACCGCAGATTATTCTGACTTGGTAATTAAGGGTGTATTTGGTACTGTTGCAGGTCTTGATATTAATTTAGATCGCGGTCGCGCTAGCCACTCCAGTACAAACAATGCTCTGACTTGGATGGATGTGGTTACAAATGTAGAAAATGTGTTGGGAACTCAACGCAATGATCGTCTCATTGGAGATGAGAAGGATAATCTCCTCGATGGTCAAGGTGAAGTGGGTCGCAATGACCGTCAAACCACGTTTGAAGGCTTAGATGGTACAACTTACAATGTTACTGCTGATGTTGTAGAATATCAGGGCAATCTGGCTGATTTCAGTTTAGCCGGAACTGCCGATAACTTTACTGTTACAGGTTCAAATACCGGAACAGATACGTTAACTGATATTGAGTTCCTTAAGTTTGATGATGGAGTTTTTGCTACCTCTGACCTATTCTAGGTTGCTCTAAGCGAAGGAAAAATTAATGATTAGGAGAGGTATTAAACGCCTCTCCTTTGTGATCTTCTGTTTGTGATCTTCTGTTATAGATGATTGAAATGAATTGAGAAGATTACTTTAGCTTCATTTGAGTTTCTTTAACTCAGGGACACAACATCTGCGCCTCTAATATCATCAAGACAGAACGACCTCTAGGGTTGATATTTACGAAACGCCAACGTCACGTTATGTCCACCAAACCCAAAAGAATTGGAAAGAGCAACTTCTACCGTTTGACTACGACTAACATTAGGAACATAATCTAAATCACACTCAGGATCCCGATTATCCAAATTAATAGTCGGCGGAACTCGATCATTAGTGATCGCTAGGACTGTCGCCACCGCTTCAATCCCTCCCGAACCGCCCAGTAAGTGACCTGTCATCGACTTTGTGGAGCTAACCGCAATATTATGAGCGTGTTCACCCAGAGCCGTCTTAATGGCTGCGGTTTCCGTCGGATCATTCATCGGGGTGCTGGTACCGTGAGCATTGACATAACTCACCATATCCGGTGTTAGCCCTCCATCTTTAAGCGCGAGTGACATCGCTCGTGCCGCCCCTGCCCCACCCGGTACGGGAGAAGTGATATGATAAGCATCGCAAGTCATCCCATAACCGACAATCTCTGCATAGATACGAGCGCCACGAGACAGAGCATATTCGAGTTCTTCTAACACTAAAATTCCCGCTCCTTCACCCATAACAAACCCATCGCGATCGCGATCAAATGGACGACTAGCATGAGCCGGATCATCATTGCGAGTTGAAAGAGCGCGCGCTGCGGCAAACCCAGCTACAGACAAAGCCGTTACCGCCGCTTCTGTTCCCCCACAAATCATGGCTTGGGCATAGCCTCGCTCGATTAAACGAAACGCATCACCGACTGCATTGGAGCCAGCAGCACAAGCAGTAACAGTGCAAGTATTTGGCCCTTTTGCCCCAGTATGAATCGCAGTGAGTCCGGCTGCCATATTGGCAATCATCATCGGAATCATAAACGGACTGCACCGATCAGGGCCACGAGTCAGATTGATTTCTTGTTGATCTTCGAGAACTTTCAGGCCCCCGATTCCAGTACCGATAATCACACCAACCTGTTCTGCATTCAAGTCATCAATCACGAATCCCGCATCGGCGATCGCCTGCTTACTTGCGGCTACAGCAAATTGGGCAAAACGATCCATCCGTTTAGCTTCTTTGCGCGTGATGTAGTCACAAGGATCAAATCCTCTCACCTCGCCTGCAATGCGACAGTCGTGTCGTGAAGCATCAAATAAGGTGATCGTATCTATACCATTGCGGCCACTGTGCAATCCTTCCCAATACTCGGCGACTGTATTTCCGAGGGGAGTAATTGCCCCCAGACCCGTTACAACAACGCGCTTGCGGTTTATCTTATCCATGATTTTTATTTCAAGCAGTTAACCACCCAAAATGCAGAACATCGACGCTCTACAATTATTTGTTATCAGTTAGTTATTCTCAGTGTTGGGGTTGAAGTTTTCAGATCAACCCTATGGTGAGACTTTTACAGATCAAGTCTATTGAGTCATCAATACCAGCTTCTTCCCCACTGATTTTTCCCATGATTGTTCTAAGACTGTTTACCGTTGGCAGGTCACAGTTCAACCCTGAAGTCAGTCCGGTCTATTGTCAAAGCTGGTGCGCGCTCCGAGCCAGTTGCTCAAAGCAAGCGTTTGTGATGTCATCGTGCTTGAAAACGGCTTAGGTAGAGGCTTTGACTTTACTGTCAATATAATCTACTGCTGCTTGTACGGTCTCTATTTTCTCGGCTGCCTCATCGGGAATTTCAATCCCAAATTCTTCTTCCAATGCCATCACCAGTTCAACGGTATCTAGAGAATCTGCACCTAAATCGTTGACAAAGTTAGCTTCAGGCTTGACTTCGCTTTCGTCAACTCCGAGTTGTTCGGCTGCGATTTTTTTTACTTTTCCAAAGGTATCACTCATACTTGTTGTTTCCTTGTTTGTATGCCGCGTATACCATATTATCGGAAAGCGCGATCGCTGCGTTAATGATTTCGAGGTTTTTACGATTATTCCGTCAGCTTTGTCATTCTTCATTCTTTTTTTAGTGCAGATTCGGAATTGGCGAGAGAACATGGATTGTAGGGGCGGGTTTAATCTAGATGGATGTTATTACCCACTCAGAGTCTATATCAACCTGCCCTGGGTTGTACCCTGTTTGGCGCGATTAGGAGAACACTGCTTTCATGTCATCATCTCAAAAATTAAGATACGCTTATTTTCCCGGATGTGTCGCTCAAGGGGCTTGTCGGGAGCTTTATCAATCTACAGCAATTTTGACTCAAACTCTTGGGATTGAATTGGTCGAACTCAAGAAAGCCTCTTGCTGTGGGTCAGGTACGTTTAAGGAAGATTCTCAGCTTCTCGAAGATACGGTGAATGCTCGTAATATTGCTTTAGCCGAAGAACTGAATTTACCCTTATTAACCCATTGCAGCACTTGTCAGGGAGTCATTGGTCGGGTTGATGAACGCCTAAAAGACTTTCAGCAAAATGATCCGGCTTCTCTAGAACAGATTAATCATTTACTCGCTAAAGAAAGCTGTTCACCCTACACCGGAACAACTGAGGTGAAACACTTACTCTGGGCGCTGGTCGCGGACTATGGTTTGGAGGAAATTCAACGTCGGGTGACTCGTAAATTGTCCGGCTTGAAATGTGCTGCGTTTTATGGCTGTTATCTGTTACGCGCTCAAACGACTCTCCCCTATGATGATCCTCATCAACCTGAGTCGATGGAAAATGTATTTCGAGCAATTGGGGCGACTCCGGTTTATTATCGCGGACGGACTCAATGTTGTGGTTGGCCGCTTTCGAGTTACGCCACTGACCTTTCATTTCAAATGGCGGGAAACCATATTACTGAAGCGATTGATTTAGGGGCTGACTGTATGGTTACGCCTTGTCCGTTGTGTCATCTCAATCTTGATTCTCGTCAACCCGAAGTCGAAAAGGTGATTGAGCGATCGCTGGGTTTGCCCATTCTACACCTTCCCCAACTCGTGGCGCTAGCTCTTGGGATTGAACCGAAAAAACTGGGTTTAGACCGTCATATGGTTTCGACTCAACCTGTTTTGCAAAAGTTAGGGCTTTAGACAGTTAACAGTTAACACTCACCCTCGGGGTTCAGCAGTGAAAACAGTTATGAGTTGCCCAGATCATTGTCATTTCCTGAACTTTTAACCTCTCAATGACCCTGCCCCTCGCCCCGAACATAATATTACGGAGTCTAAAGTTTTATCGCCTTATGTATCTTGCGTGCTAAACACTAGGGTAAAGTGACGGAATATATACGATAATTCAGCTCTAGAACTTGTCATAAAATCTACACCGTTGTAGATTCTGTCAAACTTGAGATCCTTTGGAGAACTTATTCAATGTCTCATTCAGTCAAAATTTACGATACCTGTATTGGTTGCACTCAGTGTGTTCGGGCTTGTCCCCTAGATGTTCTTGAAATGGTTCCCTGGGACGGTTGTAAAGCGAGTCAAATCGCATCTTCTCCCCGTACAGAAGATTGTGTGGGTTGCAAGCGCTGTGAAACAGCTTGTCCGACTGATTTCTTGAGCATTCGGGTCTATCTCGGACCTGAAACGACCCGTAGTATGGGTCTGGCTTACTAATCATCTAGAACTGACCAACAGTTCATCTGCCAGCTATATTTCAGCCGCCATTTTTAGGCGTGATAGTCATAGAGAGGGAGAATACACTTCCTCTCTATTTATTTGACATCCTCTCCGCGTGTTTCGAGAGTCTCCAGCCCCGAAAAAAGATGAAGAAACTTGACGTTTGACCATCGAACCTATAGCTTAAGTTAGGATCAGTCCAAACCTGATTCCTAAAATTTCCGCAGTATAGTGAACTAGGCTTATTCAAACTCTATCGAAACGGGGGAAAAAGCAACAGGGTCACGGATTCATCAATACATATTCCTGATCTATATCCCATCTGGTGCAACAATTGGCGTAAACAGAATCCGAGATGTTGTAGTTTGCTCCGTTTATTGATTTGTATCTAACTTGATTCTTCGTAGGAGTTAACAAACCCAGATGTGTGGAATTGTTGGTTATATCGGAACTCAAACCGCTACTGAAATTCTGTTGAGTGGCTTAGAAAAACTTGAATATCGAGGCTATGACTCCGCCGGACTTGCAACGGTACTGGATAACAAAATTCACGCTTTGCGAGCCAAAGGTAAACTCTATAACCTTCGTAACAAACTCGCCAATACAGAAATGTTAGCGAATATCGGGATTGGTCATACCCGTTGGGCGACGCACGGAAAACCGGAAGAACGCAATGCTCACCCTCACCTTTCTCCTGATGGAAAAGTTGCAGTTGTTCAAAATGGGATTATCGAAAATTATCGCGAATTACGAGAAGAACTCAAAAGCAAAGGATATGAGTTTAAATCAGATACCGATACTGAAGTTATCCCTCATTTAATTGCCGAATATCTTTCTCAACTGTCTGCTGAGAATGCTGTTTGTTCTCCTTCTACTTTTGTCGAAGCGGTGCGACAGACCGTAAACCGACTCACAGGAGCTTTTGCAATTGCAGTTATTTGTGCTGATTTTCCCAATGAATTAATAGTCGCTCGTCAACAAGCGCCGCTTTCAATTGGTTTGGGTCAAGGTGAATTTTTCTGTGCTTCTGATACCCCCGCTTTAGTTCCTTATACACAAACGGTTCTGAGTTTAGAAAATGGTGAACTCGCCCGTTTAACCTATTTGGGCGTTGAGGTTTATAGCTTTGCAGGGGAACGTCTCAATAAAATGCCCCGAATTCTCGATGTCAGTCCAACTCTGGTTGAGAAACACTCCTTTAAACATTTCATGCTCAAAGAAATTCACGAGCAACCGGGAGTGGTGCGAGATTGTTTACAAGCTTATATTAATAACAATTGGGATCTTGAATTTGATCCCCAAAAAACGGATCAGTTACATCCAGCAACTATGGATATAAACCAATCCCCGATTGAGTTAGGTTTACCGGATGAACTATTAGAAAATCTCGAACAAGTACAGATTCTCGCTTGTGGTACAAGTTGGCACGCCAGTTTAGTCGGGAAATATTTACTTGAACAATTAGCCGATTTACCCACAACGGTAGAATATGCTTCGGAAGCGCGTTATGCACCTTCGCCGCTTAGACCCCATACACTCATTATTGGGGTGACTCAATCGGGAGAAACAGCCGATACTTTGGCAGCTTTATCGATGGAAAAGCAGCGTCGTTTAAATGCACCGACTCAGTTTAAACCTCGATTATTAGGGATTACAAATCGCACTGAAAGTTCATTGGGTCAGTTAGTCCCTCATCTGATTAATACTCGCGCCGGAATTGAAATCGGGGTAGCAGCAACCAAAACATTTACAGCCCAAGTGATCGCCTTTTATCTCTTAGCAATAGATTTGGCTTGGCGACGCCAAACGTTATCGCAATCTCGTGTACAAGAATTAGTTAAAGGGCTGCGAAAATTACCCTCTCAAATCGAACTAATTTTAAATACTCAAGAAGCAAAAATTGAGGATTTTTCTCATCAGTTTAGTGACACTAAAGACTTTATATTTTTAGGGCGAGGAATTAATTTTCCAATTGCCTTAGAAGGTGCATTAAAACTCAAAGAAATTAGTTATATTCATGCCGAAGGTTATCCAGCAGGAGAAATGAAACACGGGCCGATCGCATTATTAGATAAAGATGTGCCTGTGGTGGCGATTGCCATGCCGGGAAGTGTCTATGAAAAGGTGATTTCTAATGCCCAGGAAGCCAAAGCTAGAGACGCTCATTTAATTGGAGTAACTGCCAAAGAAACTTTAGAAGAATCTGATGTTTTTAATAATATTTTACCTGTTCCTTTGGTCGATGAATTGTTATCTCCTATTTTAGCAGTAATTCCCTTACAACTATTGGCTTATTATATTGCAGCTCGTCGGGGTTTAGATGTCGATCAACCTCGTAATTTGGCAAAATCGGTAACAGTTGAATAGGGGTGAAAAACTAATTTTTGAGTTTGTTGTAGCGATAAAATAAAGTCGTTTACTATCGAATAAAGTCTTTGACTAAAAAATAAAGTCCTATACTAGCAAATAAAGTTGTATACTGCTGGTATAGGGCTTTTGGACTGCTGTATTGGAATTGCGATCACCAAAAGTTGCCAAGACCCTCAGTGAGTATTTCCAGTTGACAGGGGGGTAGTGAGAAGCTATCGTAGAGAAAAGGGTGCAGTGGGGAAATGCTAATGCGCTCGAATGTATAAAAAATGAATGGGGTTGCAGATAGAAGTTTCAAGTTTTTGCGAAGCATCAAAATAATTTTTATCAATAGCGGTTTTTCGATTTGAGTCAAACTATTCCCTGTTCCACCTGGCTGAGTTTGTCGTCTTTTCAGCAAAGTCTGCGGTCAATATAATAGCAGTGTGCGAGTCCTATCTCCGTACATCCCAAACTGTCAATTGAACAACTCCGTAAAAACACGGAGATATAAGCTAACTTAATTCCGTAGTTTCACGGATACACTTTTGAGGAAAGAAAGTTATATTGATGTGTAGTGAACAAATTGATAGAAAAGCTCATACATTTCTCTGTCAAAAAGCAGTTAGCAGTTGTCCCTCATCGGTTATGGGGTTTATGTTAACAATACTGTACTAAGCGCATCTTCACGGAGAAGTGGTATCAGGTTTTCTCGCCAAGTGTTTTAATCAGGCTCTACATCAACGTATCAATTTTTGATTGCTTACGCTCCGGGCGTTATACCTGGTACATTGCAGTCAAACTGTTTCGTGCCTTTATTTAGAGAATTAACCCAATTATGACTACTCTCAACTTTGACGAAAATACCTATCTCCAACAACACTCCGACGTTGCCGATGCCGTTGCCGACGGACGGTTAGGAAGCGGTTTTGAACACTGGGTAAAGTTTGGTTTCAACGAAGGGAGAATACCCCAGATTGCATTTAAAGAAAACTTTTATCTTGACTTTAACCCCGATGTAACCGAGGCAGTTACTAACGGTAACTTTGCGACGGGTTTTGAACATTATGCTTTGTTTGGAGCGTTGGAAAATCGGGCATCTGTTGGCAGTGAGACGCGAGAAGGTTCCCAACTGCAATAAATTTTAGAACGGGGTTTTCTACGAGTTGCTGTTAACGATGATGCCATTGGCTTTAGCAACCAAGAAGCGGACGGTTCTTTTAGTGGGATGGGAATTGATTATAGTCGCGCATTGGCTACGGCTTTATTTGATAACCCCAATGCGGTAGAATTTGTGGTGGTTGAAGCGGGTGAAGATTTTAACAGCGTTGCCAGTGGAACCGTCGATATAGCCGCCACTTTGCCCACTCATTCGGTTCTCCGCGATGCCACGTTGGGAGTAGACTTTTCCCCTACAGTTTTCTTCGATACTCAAGGGGTTTTGGTGCGGGGCGATAGCGGAATTAATTCGGTTGAACAGTTGCAAGAAACGACTGTGGGCGTATTAACAGGAACCCGCTCCCAACAAAATTTAGAAGATGCCGCCCAACGTGCCGGAATTACCCTCAACATCCAAACATTTTCCTCTCAAGATGACTTGTTTGCCGCCTACGATGCGGGTGAAATTGGTGCAGTTTCGATTAATCGCGGCGTTCTCAGCAATCGCATTCCCACGTTATCTAATCCGGGGAATCAAGTGATTTTAGAGGAGAATATTGGCAAAGAACCGTTGGCTTTTATTGTACCCGAAAATGAATCGGAATTTGCCGATGTGGTGCGCTGGGTAGTTAACGCTCCCATTCAAGCCGAATTCTTCGGAATTAATTCTCAGAATGTGAATGAGTTTCTAGATGGAAATAGTGACATCAAGCGCTTTTTAGGCGTGTCAGGGAATTTGGGAGAATCTCTGGGAGTTGATAACGATTTTGCGCTGAATATTATTCAACAAGTTGGGAACTACGAAGAAATTTATAACCGCAACTTCGATGAAACCGCCCTACCCCGCAATCTCAATGAATTGATGTTTGTTGAACCGGGTGGTCTGGTTTATTATCCTCCTTTTTCAGGTAGCGATCAAGTAAGTGTGCCGTTGGTTGATAATGATAACCGTAACGTTTTAGAGGAAGTTTTAGACCGGGGTTTTGTGCGGGTTGGGGTGAGGAATGATGCCCAAGGATTGGGTTTTGCGGAGGAAAATGGCAACTTAAGCGGCTTTGATGTTGATTTTGGTCGGGCGCTGGCGGCTTCTTTATTTGGCGACCCCAATGCTGTAGAATTTGTGATTCAAACAACGGGTTCTCAGCGCTTTAGTGATGTTGCCAATGGTGTTGTTGATGTTACCAGTCGAAATGCAACTCATAACCTCAGACGGGATGCGCTATTGGGGGTAGATTTTGCCCCGATTAATTCTTATGACGCTCAATTTGTAGTCACTCCAACTGTCAGTGGAATTACCACTTTGGAACAGCTTGCAGGGGGTCGAATTGGTGTCAGTGCCGGGACGACTTCTGAAACCCGGTTGCGAGAAAAATTGAGTGCGGCAGGCATTAATGCGGAAGTCGTAGCTTTGGATAATTTTCAGACCATATTTGACAGTTATATTAATGGGGAATTAGATGCGATAACGGGAGATGGGGGTCTGATTATTTCCAGTCTTCTGACCTTACCTGTAGAGCAACGAAGCCAGCATCAGCCTTTTCCAGAAGTCTTGGGAGAGGAACCTTTAGCAATGGTTGTGGATGAGAATCAATCCCAGTGGAAAGATGTGGTTTCTGGCGTAACTTATGCAGTTTATGAAGCCTTAGAACTGGGTTTAACTTCGGAAAATGTGACGGCAGAACTTGAGAGTTCAGACCCCGTTGTTCGCCGATTTTTGGGAGTAGAAGGAAATATCGGAGAAAGTCTCGGTTTGCCGAATGATTTTGCGTTGAATGCAATTTCAGCAGTGGGGAATTACAGCGAGATGGCAGAGCGAAACTTCCCTGGAATTCCTTTTGACCCTGGTAGCGTTCCTTACACCGAGGGCGGTTTCTTGTTCTCCATTCCTTTTGCTTAATTTTGTTGAGTTGGGGTGGTTTATCAATCACCCTTACAAAAATTAATCCTCAAGATTGTCTTTCAATGGAAATTATCGTGATGCAAGCTGCTATTAACCCTCTCCCAAAACTAACAGAAGAACAGCAACTTTTACAGTGCCTTGCTCAGGGCGAAATTAATGCCTTTTGGCAACTGTTTGAACAGCATCGAGACTACCTGTTTCGTTGCTGTGTCAAGTGGATGAATGGTAATTCTATCGAAGCTGAAGATGTCCTCAGTCGAGCGATAATTAAAGCGTGGGAAAAGATTAAACAGGATACTGTTGTTATTGATAAATTCAAGGCTTGGCTGACCAAACTGACCTATAACCTCTGCATCGATATTCATCGACAACAAAACAGAAATACAAAAAAAATCGAGTCTTTAGACACCGTTTGTTCAACACAGCAAGAAGAATGGGTCAGTCAAGAAGAAACTCCTTTTCTTAGTGCTACACGCCGAGAAACCGCGCAATTTTTACAAAATGCGATTGAGAATTTACCGCCGAGACTGCGCGAAGTTTTTGTTCTGCTTGCAGACGAAGAACTTTCTTATCAATAAATTGCCCAACATCTGAATATTTCTTACGATAATGTCCGCAAACGCATTTCTCAAGCGCGAAAAATATTAAGAGAACAGTTGCAGCAGTATGAGGGAGGAGAACAAAGCGCTCCATCTCGAAAATCAAAAAATTCTCGGAAATCACAGTTAGAAAAACCCGTTGAAACTGAAAAGATTGTCTCATCTGGCGAGTTAGAAAAAGAACCGATTGTTGTAGATGACAATTCCTCAGATACAGGACTATCTGTTGAACACAATCAACCTGTTTCCTTTGAAAAGCCTGTAGATGAAGTAGAGAAAAAACCTATTTTTCATTCGTCTCAAATTCCCAACAGGAACGTAGCCCACGCTTTGCAAACAGTAGAAATCCAACCCAATTTTACTCGGGAATCAAGTTGCACGAGCGCACCGGATTTTAAATTTTGTGAAAGAGTAACCTTTTCAATTGTTAATTTTGACCGGACAAAATATCGAAAATCTAGGCGTAAGCAATCTTTGAAGTTAGGGCGTATGCCATACGCTTCTACAGACAAAACCCGGCTAACTTTGAGGACAAATTTTGTTCATAGTTCCACAGGATTAAAGAATTTAGGGGAGAAACTGTGTTGGCAGATGTGGGCAGACAGTGGGGGTTTTACAATGTTAAAGTCCCGGCTATCTACAAGTATGGGGATAAATTCAAGCTAAATCCTGGTAATAGAGTTTCACCGAATAATTCTGTCGGAAGGTTTCGTACTTCCATGTCTTTTCCAGGACGATAAATTTTGACTTGTTACTGTTGGGGGTTAATTAACTCTCCCAATTGTACGCCTCTGTCCATATAGTCTTGCATTTTTTCAGGCAACATTTCCAAATCATCTGTTGCTGACCTTAAGTCGATGACAAAATTCGGTACAATGAGAGGAAATTTGCCTCTTTGTTCGGGTGTTTATTATCCCCAATATTCCCGTTTTTCCAAGCGAAATCAGGAGAACGATCAGTCCCATTTTGTAACTTAAAAAAGAGGGGCGTATTTTTGGGAGGTTTTTGTTGGGCGTAGCAAGTTAACAAAATTTTTTGCGTTTGAAGAATTCACAATTTGACCTGGGAAGCGTCTTATTAGTAGATGAGCAATGAGGAAAAAAATCATGGGATTAGGTTGGAACGTAAGCTTTGAGAATAAAACCACTGACAGCATCACCATTCGTAAGATTTTGGATAAAAACTGGTATCCAAACGACTTAGAACATGAATTTCAAATAGAGTCTAGCCAAAAAGCAACAAAGTACACCGAAATTAAATCT
>JGI12048J13642_10849920_pt1 | contig 16534 bp, 15 predicted proteins | sample ElkSlonscriptome_16_FD_13642 | JGI IMG/M metagenome (IMG submission 13642)
GTTGAACGCAGACGTCCCGAGAATACTGCCGACCGCGGCAACCTCTTTGCCGCCGAGCGGGGTGGGCTGCCAAAACGTGATCGGTTCTTCAACATTTCGCACATTCACCGGATCGGATGCGGACATCCCTTTTCCGTGCATGTAGATACGGGTCAATCCATCATCGATGACCCAAATCGGTCGAAATTGGGGATCACCATTGGTCGCGGCTGAAAACGCATTGCCGTCAAGCGACGCGATTTCCACTTTCGATCCGCGCAGCGTCAAACCGTTGCGAAGCTGGAACAATTGATCCGCCAAACTGGTCCCGCTCTGAGTGACCCATGCAGCAAAGAGAAAAACAACGAATTGCAGCGGAGAATTTCGCATCAAGATGGTTGTTCTGCGGAGCTGGTGGTCAGAATCGTGACGGCTCGAATCAGTGATCGTCCGATCGGAGCGACTCCTTCACGAAACGAGTACACCGTTGGCATGGTCTCGTCAATCCATTGCCGCTCGCGAACCGACCGAATCCATTGTGACGCATCGACAGTGGAATCGCGAGCCACCAGCGTTTCAGCAGTCTCTATTCGATCGAAACGAACGGAAACGGAGCCCACGGCACTGCGTTCTGAGTCGGATGTGATTACAAAAAACGCGAACATCACGGCGGCGGCGATCATGGTCGCAGACAGGGCCAAACGCCTGAGGAGGGGTGCCCGATTTTCGATCGGCTCCGCCATCGCCGTCGGCATGATTTGGCTAATTTGCTGCCAAGCGAAGAGTTGCCCACGGCACAGATCGCAGTGCGTCGCGTGATGTTGAAGTGGCTGGTCTTGATCGATCGGTTGGCGATGATCGAGTCGATGCTGGAGTCGCTCGAGGAAATCGTCACAGTTCATTGCATCCTCTCTTTCGAGCTATCTTCTGAAAGGTTGTGTTTTTCCATTTGTTCGTTAACGACTTCACGGCGAAGGAGCTGCTCGATCACGGCGACGCGAGCCCGATGAACCCACGTTTTCACTGTCCCGATCGGACACGCTAACTCAGTCGCGATCTCCGCGTACCCGAGCGATTGTTCATGGAACAACTGAAATGCATTTCGATGATTCGCGGGCAAGGTTTGAAGGGCCAAGCGAAGTTCCTCACGTACTTCCTCTTGCGCTACGTCTTGATTCGGTTGAGCGGCCGAGCAAACTTCGTCTAGCGACTGAGACGGTTCTTGGGTCAAAGGCAGCATCGCGTGATTTTGGAAACGCGATCGATAGGTTCGACAGCGGTTTCCGGCAATCGTCTTCAGCCACGGTTCAATCGGACGGCGTGAATCCCATTTACTGAGGTGCTTGGCCAAGCGAGAAAAGGTCTCTTGAGTCACATCTTCGGCATCTTGTCGATGTCGCAGGAATTTCATGCAAACACCGAACACCAGCGAGTGATAACGAGCGACCAATTGCCCGAAGGCATCGGGATCGTTTTCACGGTGTCGTTGAATCAGTAATAAGGTGGATTCTTCCATGGGATCCCCCATTTTTAGCGACCGCTAAAGAAACGTTTCAGAGCATCGTCGGCAGCATCTCGCGAATTCTCTTTCATTGCCTTCTTCATTCCTTCAGGCAATTTTCCCGGTTTCTGCTTCGTTGGAACTTGTCGGTCTTTCGATTTCGAGTCTGAATCCGAGTCATGGATCGACAATTCAGTGCTATCTTCATCGCGACTTGGGGCTTCATCGACGACCTCCCCCAACTTCATTTGCCGGGTTTCGGGATCGGATACTTTTCGGACTCGGTCGATTTGATCCGCCTCATCGAGCCAGGAAGTGACATCGACTTCTTCGAAGCGGCTATCGTGCGTGCCCGCTTCAACGGTTCGCGCAGCGGCATCACCGATGTTTTGGACCTCCGGTTTTTTCGGAGAATGCAGGCCATGCTCGATCAAGACTTCAAATTCAAGTTTGCCGATTTTCAGGTTATCGCCAGGCTTGAGAACCTTGGCCTTTCCGATCGGCAACCGCTTTCCATTGACATACGTTCCATTACGGCTCTTAAGATCTTGGATCAAGACCCGGCTTTCCTGGACCACCAAAATGCAATGTTTGCGGCTTACCGATTCACTCTTGGGTCGCAATTGGCACGAATCGCTACGACCGATTAAAAACTTATCACTATTGACAGCGATTTCTTTGCCGGAATGACTTCCCGTCAAAACCTTCAATTTTACCTGCATCAAACAACCTCGTGTCCTTGTCTCTTTTCCGTTACTGCGTCAAACGAACATCAATTGCCGATCGAGCACACAGTAAATGGGCAGTCTTGTAATCACGAATAACTCCCTTTCACAGCCAATTCCGAATGAAAATAATGGAATATGGTGACAAGCATCAAAAACCGCAAAAAACAAACGACCGAAAAAAATAGGGAACGCTCGCATCGCCGTAGCACGATTCTAAATAGCTTTGGTCTCAATGGAAATCCCTTTAAGCGGTTTTTATAGCAAATCCAAGGCCATTAGCCTAGATTGTAGCGTGTGGGAATGGGACGCAGCATTTACCGATTCCAGGGCGGAGGCTTAGGACGGAGTGTGCGGCGACTTATCGGTTGGTTACAATGTGCCGGACTCGGGACGTCGATTGAGGGACCGCCACGTTACAACACCACACAATCTGTACAGAAGGACGCTTATGTTCAAAGGACTTGGGAATCTCGGCAATATCGCGTCGATGATGGGGTCGCTTAAGGATTTGCCTGAGAAGATGAAAGAACTGAATCAGAGAATGAAGGTGGAAACGGTTAGCGGATCCTCGACGGACGGCAGCGTCGTGGTCGTTATGAATGGAGTGGGGGAAGTGCAATCGGTTCAAATCACCAGCGAGTCGACCGGCACCATCCTTGAACCTTTGGTGATGGAAGCAACCAATCGTGCAGGGACCGAAGCGAAACAGATGTACGCCAACGCGATTACCCAAATGGTCGACGACATGGATTTGCATATCCCCGGTCTCGACAACATTCTCGCTCACTTGACAGGCGGTTAATGGCTTCGACGCATCGCACCCAAAGCCCCGACTCGCTCGCTGGCCCCGATTCGCTCGCTGGCCCCGACTCGCTCGCTGGAGATCCCGAAACAAAGCCGAACGTCGATTCACCGAACCCGTCCCCCAACCATTTGGCTCCGAAAAATTATGCGGGAGCCGTCTCGGGACTGGTGGACCAACTGGGGAAATTGCCTGGAATCGGTCGTAAAAGTGCTGAACGGTTGGCTTTTCATCTATTAAGAGTTCGTGAAGATGAGGCATTGGCATTGGCCGAAGCGATTCGCCGTGTTCGGCAAGACGTTCGCTACTGCTCCGCTTGTTTCAACCTAGCCGAAGCAGATCTTTGTTCGATTTGTTCGGACCCAAATCGCGATGGGACGCGGTTGTGCGTGGTGGAACAGCCTCGTGATTTAATGAGCCTGGAACAGTCAAGCGCCTACAAGGGCCTTTATCATGTTCTACTGGGGCGGATTGCACCGCTCGATGGCATGGGGCCCGATCAATTGACCATCGAAGCACTTGTTGAGCGAGTACGACTTGGCGAGTTTAGCGAAGTCATCATGGCGACCAACCCTACGGTCGAGGGAGACGGCACCTCACTGTACATTTCGAACCTACTGAGCGAGTTTCCTGTTCAGATGACTAGGCTAGCAAGGGGGATTACAGCGGGGAGTGTTCTAGAATATGCAAATCGTGAGATGATTGCGGATGCACTAACCGGTCGACAAAAGCTATAATGAGCTTGTCGACTTGGCACGGTTTATGCTTTCCAGTAACGCGAATCTCTTTGACTCGCGTTACTTAGCGGAAGAGTGTCAGTTATCAAATCCGTCTCGGAGAGACGGAAAGACGGTTGTTATGAACTCTGTCTCGGAGAGACGGAGCGCCCCTTCAATTCCTCTTTTGATTGAGAATGCTGCAATGCGGATGTCCATGGGCTTACAGGCCCGGCAAATGCAGGTCCAAAAATTGGCTCCTCGGATGATCCAGTCGATGGAGATTCTGCAGCTTCCTATGCTGGCCCTGCAGGAGCGGATCGAGCAGGAGATGAACGAGAATCCACTGCTCGAACAACAAGATTCCGATCCCACCGATCCTGAATCGTTAGACGATGATCGTCCGTCAGCCGACACGCGGAGCGAAGATGAAAAGGAATTGGTCGTCAACGACGACCATGACAATCAAGAAGATTTCGAGCGTCTTCAAAATATGGTCAATGATTTGCCGAGCACGTTTGACGACTCGTTCCGTCGCTCGTCGAATCGCGTCCAAGAGGACTCGGATCGCCGGCATGATTTGATGGCCAACGCCCAATCGAGGCCGGAATCGCTCAACGATTTTCTACTTCACCAATTGTCCGAACTCGATATCGACGACCGAGTGGAATTGCTTGCCGAGCGAATCATCAGCACACTCGATGCTCGTGACGGCGGTTACCTACGAACCCCGATTGCCGATCTGTTGCCTGCCGGTCATTCGGACGAAGATTTACAGCTTGCGGAAACCGCGCTGAAGATCGTCCAATCTCTTGAGCCAGCCGGAATTGCGGCTCGAGATTTGAGCGAGTGTCTTTTGAACCAACTATCGCCTACGGCTCCCTTTCACGATGAAATGGAGATTCTCATCAGGTCGCATTTGATCGACTTAGCCGAAAATCGCCTGCCGCAAATTGCCAAGAAAACGGGATTTACCCTCGAGCATATCCAAGTACTGAAGGAAGAGCTGCACACGCTTAACCCCAAACCGGGTGCGGCATTCATGGAGACATATGTTCCAAATGTCACGCCCGACATCATCTTGGAACAGAACGAAGAGGGAAACTACGAAGTCCGACTCGATGATGACCGAGTACCTACACTTTACATTAGCGAGTACTATCGCCGTCGCTTGCAAGATCCCAACAGCACTGCCGAGGAACGAGAGTTCATCAAACAGAAGATCAGCAGTGCCCAGTGGCTAATCGATTCGATCGAACAACGTCGCAGCACGCTGACAAAGGTAGCCGAAGCGATTGTCGAACATCAGAAGCGGTTTTTGGATGAAGGTCCTGAAGCAATCGAGCCGCTCAAGATGCAGCAAATCGCTGATAAGGTTGGCGTCCACGTAACCACGGTCAGCCGTGCGGTCGACGACAAGTGGATCCAAACGCCGCGAGGCATCTTGCCCCTCAAACGATTCTTTGTCGGTGGCACTCAAACCGAGGGGGGTGAGGATGTCGCGTGGGATACGATCCGTTTGAAGTTGCAAGATTTGATCGACAAGGAAGACAAGAGCGATCCGTACAGTGACGAGCAATTGGTCGAAGAGCTGAAGAAATCGGGCATGGCGGTCGCTCGTCGGACGGTGACCAAGTATCGTAAACGAATGACGATCCCCAGCAGCCGTCAGCGCCGTGATTGGACCCTCGTCAAAAAGTAATCCGTCAAAAAGTAATCCGTCGAAAAATTGCCCGTTACCCTTAGCGGCCTTTGCATCCCGTTAAACCGCGTGCCCAGCGGGCCGCGCCGCCCTCTTTAGGCCTGCCTCCCCCTTAGAGCTCATCGTGCCAACACGCTGCCCGCTAAGGCTGTGAATTTATTGGCCATTCGTTGAAAGACGAGGTTCTACAGTAGCGGAAGTCGTCAAGACTTTCGTTTTATTGGGCGATACCACTCCGCTACGAAACTCTTGACGAGTTCCGCTACAAAAACTCACAGCCTCGCTGGGCTGGCGGTATAATGCGATTGCGAAAAAACGCTCGCTGCTAACCGCATGGCTAGCGATTCTTGAGATTGCGTTTATACTGTCGGTCCACCTCCGCGTGCCCTATTCCAATCTTGTCCCTTCATTCAACAGCCATTGCCTCTATGACGGACTACAACCTTACCCACCTGAAACAGCTCGAAGCCGAAAGCATTCACATTTTTCGTGAGGTCGCTGCCGAATTCACCAAACCCGTCTTGCTGTATTCGATCGGCAAAGATTCCGCTGTTCTGTTGCAGTTGGCCCTCAAAGCATTCCATCCGGGCAAGATTCCCTTTCCGTTATTGCACGTCGACACGACGTGGAAGTTTCGTGAAATGATCGAATTTCGCGAAAACTATATTCGCAAAGAACTCGGTTTGGATTTGCATGTCTACACCAACGAAGAAGGGCTGAAACACGATATCAAACCTTGGGAGGATAGCGAGCGACATACCGAGATCATGAAGACCGATGCTCTTAAAGCGGCTCTCAATCTTCACGGCTTTGACGCTGCGTTCGGCGGAGCGAGACGCGATGAAGAGAAAAGTCGCGCGAAAGAACGGGTGTTTAGCTTTCGCGATAAATCGCATCGTTGGGACCCCAAGAACCAACGCCCTGAATTGTGGAATTTGTTCAACGGACGCGTCAAAAAAGGCGAATCCATTCGTGTCTTCCCGATGAGTAATTGGACGGAGCTTGACGTTTGGCAGTACATCCATCTCGAGCAGATCCCGATTGTACCGTTGTATTTGTCAGCCCCTCGAAAAGTGGTCAATCGCAACGGCGTTCTGCTGATGCGCAACGACGACCGAATGCCGCTGCTAGAAGGTGAGAAAGAAGAGACGAAGATGGTTCGTTTCCGAACGCTCGGGTGCTATCCTTTGTCGGGTGCGGTGGAAAGCGAAGCGACGACCCTGCCCGAAGTGATCCAAGAAATGTTGCTGGCGACAACCAGCGAACGACAAGGCCGAATCATTGACCAAGATGAAGGCGGTGCGGGAATGGAAGAGAAAAAACGACGCGGATACTTTTAGTTAGTTTGACAGGCCCAGGGTGAAGTTTGAATCCAAACTTCCTCTCGCCCTCACTCATTTTCTTTCCAACTTCACCCTTCTTACTTCAACCTTCAACCATGTCTCATAAATCTGATCTTATCGCTACCGATATCGACGCTTACCTCAAACAGCACGAGCATAAGCAACTGCTTCGCTTCATTACTTGCGGCAGTGTTGACGATGGCAAAAGCACATTGATTGGCCGTTTGCTGTACGACAGCAAGATGATTTACGAAGACCAATTGGCTCAACTTGAATCCGATTCGAAGAAAGTCGGGACCGTCGGCGGCGATTTCGATCCCGCCCTTCTTACCGATGGACTCAAAGCAGAACGAGAGCAAGGCATCACAATCGATGTCGCCTATCGTTACTTCAGCACGGCGAAACGGAAATTCATCATTGCCGACACGCCCGGTCATGAGCAATACACTCGCAATATGGCCACCGGTGCGAGTAGTGCAGACTTAGCCGTCATCCTGATCGACGCTCGACACGGTGTTTTGACCCAAACTCGGCGGCATAGTTTCATTGTTTCGCTGTTGGGTATTCGACACGTTGTGGTTGCCGTCAACAAAATGGATTTGGTCGACTTTAGCGAAGATCGGTTCAATGAGATCTGCGACGACTACCGATCCTTTGCCACACGCTTGGACCTACCCGACGTGCATTTCATTCCCATCAGTGCACTCAAGGGCGACAACTTGGTCGACCGTAGTGAGAAGATGCCTTGGTACGACGGCAGCACTCTGATGAATTTCCTGGAATCGGTCTACATCGGCAGCGACCGCAATTTTCAAGATTTCCGCATGCCGGTCCAATTGGTCAATCGGCCTGATTTGAACTTTCGAGGTTTCTGTGGAACGATCGCGTCGGGCATCATTCGCAAAGGCGAAGAGATCATGGTGCTTCCGAGTCGCCAAAAGTCGAAGGTGAAAGAGATTGTTACCTACGACGGGAATTTGGACGAAGCGTTCACTCCGCTGGCGGTCACCTTGACATTGGAAGATGAGATTGACGCCAGTCGTGGGGATATGATTGTTCGCGAAGGGAACCTGCCTAAGAGTCGTGACCATATTGATGCGATGCTGGTTTGGATGGATGCGGGATCGATGGTCCCAGGCAAGACCTACTTGATCAAACACACGACGCAAACGTTGCCGGGAACGATCGATACGCTGAAGTACCGCGTGGACGTCAACACACTGCATCGCGAGCCTGCACCTCAATTGGAACTCAATGAGATTGGCCGCGTCAGTATTTCACTGAGCGGGCCGCTGCACTTTGACGCCTACCGCCGCAACCGTGGAACGGGTGCCTTTATTGTCATTGATCGCTTGACCAACGCCACGGTCGCCGGGGGAATGATTTTGGACAAGTCGGGCGACGAGAAGGCTCGCTCGGTTTGGGATGATGACCTGGCAGCTGATTTGTCAGACGATCCAAATTCCGTTTCCGCAGTGACGGCGGATGAGCGAGCGGCTCGTTTTGGTCAACAAGCGGTTACGGTACTATTGACCGGTTTGACGGGAAGTGGAAAAACGTCAATCGCTCATGCGGTCGAGCGGAAGTTGTTTGATTCCGGGCGCGCGGTCGCGATGATCGATGGTGAGAATGTGCGTCGCGGCCTAAGCCGCGATCTCGGTTTCTCGGCAGCGGATCGAAGCGAGAACCTTCGCCGCAGCGCCCACTTGGCTCATGCGATCAACCAAGCCGGTATGATTTGCCTTGCTTCTTTTGTGGCTCCCTCGGAAGATGTCCGAAACAAAGTGGGAAAGCTGATTGGCGAACAACAATTCATCGTCGTTCACGTCGCCACCCCGATCGATGTTTGTCGTGAAAGAGACACGAAGGGACAATACGCCAAAGCGGATGCAGGCGAATTGTTGAACTTCCCTGGTGTGACAGCAGCCTACGACGAACCGTCGAATCCAGACTTGGTTATCGATTCGTCCAAACAGACGATCGACGATTGTGCCGATGAAATTGTCAAGCTGCTAAAGACAAAGCAAATCATCCGTTGATTGTTTTGGTCGTTCCGGTTGGCTAGATCAAGTCGCGGTGGCGGCGCGGACCCAGCGAGAAATTAAGGCAGAGTTTGTTGTTTGTTAAATTGTTGGGATACACAAAAACATGACCAAAAACGCTCAAACCCTTTGTGACTCGAAATGTGTTCCCTGCGAAGGGGGAACATCCGTTCTTGAACGCAACGAAGCTCTTTCCCTTTTGTCTTCGATCCCCGATTGGTCGATGAACGAAACCTCGACGGCAATCTTTCGAAAGCAGAAGTGCTCAAACTTTGTTGAAGTGATCGAACGAATCAATCGTATCGCGGAGCTTGCCGAAACCGAGCAGCATCATCCTGACTTACATTTGACGGGTTATCGCCAATTGACCATCGAATTGACAACGCACGCGATCGGGGGCCTGAGCGAAAATGATTTTATTATCGCTGCAAAGATAGACCGATTGTTTCATGAGTCAGACACATGATCGAGATTGCTCGGCATCGTGCCTTGGCACTACTGTCGCAGTGTACTGGCGACCATATTTGGAGCCTCGATCATTGCCGCAGCGTCCGTGTCCCCGAAAATTGGATCGCGGAGCTCGCCGACCGCTACGAATCGGGCTTCCGATCGGACCGGCAAACAATTTATCTCGATGACAAAGTCACCAATCAATATGAAGGCGTCCGCGATATCGATTTGGCCATTCGGATTGGCAAATCACTCGGGCTCGATGTCGACCAAGTCACCGCAACGGCACTCAGCCGCAGCGCCACGGTCGCGGCGATCAAAGAAGCGATCATGAATGGCGATTAATCGCTCGATTGACCTTTCGCTCATCGCGTGCGATTTGGTATCGGAATTGGCATCATGGACATTTTGCCAATCCAACCATCGTTTCCTGCTAACCAGGCTTCAAACGACCATGCAAACACGGTCGGTTTTGATGCACTTCGTGCGTTCGCCGCATTGGGAGTTGTGCTGCTGCATGCCTGCGTTCCGTACCTGCAGCATCCGATGCCAGGTCTAACGTGGTCGGTCACCGACTTGAACTTAGAAACCGCGAACGGATTTACAAGTTCCACCATCGATTGTCTGTTTTGGGGAATCGAAATTTTTATCATGCCGATCTTCCTGGTCTTGGCCGGCTACTTTGCTTATCAAACATTAGCTCGCCGAGGCTGCGAAAAGTTGATCCGAACGCGTGCGAAGCGTTTATTAATCCCATTGGCGTTCGCCGCTTGCGTCGTCTTACCGATTGGCCTTTACACTTGGGTGTTGGCATGGGTTGCCGAAGGCGCGGTCGAAGCGGTCAAGCTAAAAAGTCTCAAATTCGATGGCGTGATCGATCGTGATTTGTGGGGACTGAGCCATTTGTGGTTCATGCTCTATCTGTTCTTGTACATTGCAGCGACCGCATTGACGGTTGAAATTTGGAGAAGGTATCGCGAGCGGTTTCCATCGTTTGTGCATTCACTTCAACGTACAATCGGCAACCGCTCTGGGCTTGTTTGTGTAGGATTGTTTCTTGCCGCCACCGTGACATTGCTGGCTGCCCCCGAAGTCGTTTGGGGGTTCCAACACGCGTTTGCTCCGGTGCCGAGCAAATGGTTCTACAGCGGCACCTTTTTCGTGGGCGGCTTGTGGATCGCGGCCAAAGATCCAAGTTTGCATTGGCTCCGCAAAAGAACGAGCGTCTTGGGTATCGCCAGTTTGATGTTTTTAGCAACAGCGATCACGCTCGGTCGTTGGCATTTGGAGTTCGCAGATTTACGAGAGCGTCACGATTGGTCGGCTTCGTTGGCGTTAGCCGTCATTACCGTCGCCGCGGCATGGATGGTCACGCTATGGTTATCAACCGCCAGTCTATCGATCGATCGATTGCCAGTATCGATTCAATACCTTGCGGCCGCTTCGTTTTGGATTTACTTGGTCCATCATCCGCTGCTCGGGCTGACGCACCTCGATTTGAAGCTATTGGTTCCCGAAACCAATCCCGCAGCGAAGACCGCGATCTCGTTTGCGGTTAGCGTAACGGTAAGCTTGTTGACCTACGAAGCGTTTGTTCGCAAGACTCGTCTCGGTAAGCGTTTAGGGATGACTTGGGAATTTCCAAGGGAAGATGCCCCATCGGCCATCCCAATGCAAACTCAAACACAAACACTCGAGCAAAAACGCGCGGCCTAGGCCTAGTCCGTGGCTAACGAACATCAGGCCCCAAAGATCAAAGCGCTGCAGAAATCTCGGACGCAACCTTTTCCGCCAGATATTCATATCCATCTTCTGTGAAATGGACGTTGCCCTTTCGGATTTCGATACCGGGTAGCTTAAGAAGGGCGTGCGTATGGAGGTCATTCATGCGAACCTCGTGTTCTTTCATCACTTGTTCGGCAATTCGGTTGTAACGGATGTCATCGCCGACCTTGCGTCCTGGTTCCCCAATCGGAACCGGAGTGGTCGCGCACCAGATCAGCGTGGCGTTGGTCTCTTTCAAGCGAGCCACTATCTTATTTAGGTTCGCTCGGTACTGTTCGGGCGTCGTGGTCAGCACCCCGTTCACCTTGTCCAGGTTCCCAGGAGATCCAGCAGCTGGCCTGCGATAACAGAGATCCCACAATCCCCAATTGAAATGGATGACATCCCAACCTCGTTCTCCGATCCACGTATCTAATTGCTCTAACCCGTATGCAGAAAATTTCCCGTTAACAGGGATCCTGAAAACATCCGCTTGCCCCCGCAATCGCCGACGGACTTCCACGGTATATCCAATTGAAATCGAATCGCCAATCAATAAGACGTTAGGCAGGTCTGGGTCATCCTTTGGATTGGCAAAAGCCGAGGAATATTCTTTTCCGGTATACAGGTCGGTCTTGTCCGTCGACTCGTCCGCGGCAAACGCATTGCTGCTGAGGCAAATGGCTGCCATCGCAACGATGAATACGGTTGGTGGTAATCTCACTGCTGTGTACCTCTATTCTTTTCCCTTTTTAAAAACACTTCTCGCAATTCCTTTTACTCATTCAAGGTAGTCACGCTGAAGCTTGGCTCTCACCGGCCTTTGGGTTGCGAGGGTTGACACACTCCGCTCGGAGAGCAGAGCGACATTGGGTGGGCGAGCCGATTTGAGAATCGCTCATTCCGAAACCGCGTGTTCTTGCAACTCTTCCAGTGATGCAAACTCCAATGCACTGATGTGGGTTGACTCGAGGACTACTGCGGGAGCCTTGTTGGCATCGTAGGCTTCTTTCCAGCGTGCGGCACACAAACACCAACGGTCGCCCGGTTGCAATCCCGGAAACTGGAAAATCGGATTGGGCGTCGACAGGTCGTTACCTCGCGACTTGGAGAACTGCAGAAATTCAGCCGTCATTTCGGCACACACGACGTGAAGACCTGCGTCGGAGGCACCGGTATTGCAGCAACCATCGCGATAAAAGCCGGTCATCGGGTCGATACTGCACGATTCCAGTTCGGTCCCGAGCACGTTTTTAGCTCCCATTTCGTCTGTTCTTCCATCTTCGAGTCAATTGAAAAGTTCTATGAAAGTCGGGTTCGTTCATGACTAACGTTTTTAGTGAATTTCGTTATCATAGGGCAGCGAAACGGCTACGTCTGTTTCGAACGCCCAAAATTCCTGAAAATGCAAAACAAGAGTTCTGACATGGACGTGATTCTACACGGTTTGACCGATGCCCAAACCGACGCAGTCACTCATATCGACGGCCCACTGCTCATTTTAGCAGGCCCTGGCTCTGGGAAAACTCGTGTCGTCACCCACCGAATCGCCTACATGATTCGTCAAGGCGTGCCGCCGTCTCAGATTGCTGCATTGACATTCACGAATAAAGCGGCGGATGAAATGCGGGCTCGCGTCGAGCACTTGGCACCTGGAAAAGCGGTTTGGATGGGCACCTTTCATCGCTTCTGCGCTCAGCTTCTCCGCCGCTACGCCTCGATGGTCGGATTGACCGAAAACTATTCCATTTACGATTCATCCGATGCGAAGCAGGCGATGAAGCGAGCGATTGAAGCCGCTGACATTTCCACATCCCACACGTCTCCCGAACAGATCGCCACGACGATTAGTAACGCCAAGAACCGTTTGGTTACCGCCGAAATGATGATGGCGGGAAACAAGCGATCGGGTCCGACGATGGCAGCGAAGGTTTATCCGGTCTATCAGCAACAATTATTGACCGCCAACGCAGTCGATTTCGACGATCTACTTTTGCATGTCGCCCTGCTACTCAAAGAGCACCCAGAACTCCGGCAAGAACTCGACAGCCGGTTTCGCTATATCTTGGTCGATGAGTATCAAGACACCAACTTGGCCCAGTACGCGATCGTTCGCGGATTGTCGATCGACCATCCGAACTTGTCCGTTACCGGTGATCCTGATCAATCGATCTACGGATGGCGAGGTGCGGACATCAATAACATCCTCGATTTCGAGAAAGATTATCCGTCGGTCAAAACGGTTCGTTTGGAACAAAATTACCGTAGCACGCCAAACATTTTGCGGGCTGCCGATCAATTGATTCGGCACAACCGCCGGCGGAAGAACAAGGAACTGTACACGCACAATGACGAAGGCGACGCGGTCACACTTCGAATCTATGACAATGGATACGAAGAAGCGGATGGGATCGTGGACGAGATTGCCAACGCCATCGCCGTCGAAGGATTACGGCCTCGCGATTTTGCCATCCTCTATCGCATGAATGCTCTGTCACGTTCGATCGAACATTCGATGCGCAGGCGTAATCTGCCCTACCAAATTATCAACGGCCTTGAGTTCTACCAGCGTAAAGAGATCAAGGATCTACTCGCTTACATGCACCTGATCAACAATCCGAAACATGATGTCGCGCTGCAACGGGTCATCAATACTCCGACGCGAGGGATTGGAACCAAGACGATTGCTTATTTGCGGAGCCATGCCGACCGGCACGGCATTACGATGCTCGAAGCGGCCCGCCGGGTCGACCAAATCGATGGTTTGGCAAAACGATCCGCAACAGCGGTGAAACGTTTTGTTGACCTGTATGACCACTTGGCAATCAAAGCGACGGCGACGTTGGAGGACTTGATTCGCTCTATTGTCGAAGAGACAAAGTATGAGGAACATTTGCTAAAAACGGTTGTCGACGGGCAAGACAGCAGTGCCGTCGCGAACGTTGATGAGTTCATCACCGCGGGGGTCGAGTTCGACCGCTACCATCCCGACGATGGATCGCTCGAGCTGTTTTTGGAGCAAACCGCGTTGGTCGCCGATACCGATGCCTTCGAAGACAATACCGACCGAGTGACGGTGATGACATTGCATGCGGCCAAAGGGTTGGAGTTTCCGCGAGTGTTCGTGATTGGAGTCGAAGATGGCTTGCTCCCGCATTCCCGATCGAAGGATACCGATAGCGGGTTTGAAGAGGAGCGGCGTTTACTGTTCGTCGGAATCACTCGTGCAAAAGAACGATTACAGTTGTCGTGCTGTAAGAGTCGGACGATGCGCGGCGAATCACGGCCAGCGATTTCCAGTCCGTTCTTCAACGAATTACCACTCGACGAGATGCGGCGAGTCGAAAGTGAATTCGAGCGAAATTGGTTCGATGACGATTCCCAAGACGATTACCCCGAGTCGTGGGACCTGCCCGATGAGGACGAAGAGGACGACAATTTCGGTTCCGAAGCTGCGGCGTCAGTAAAGGAAACCGAACAACCGCCGTTCGACGAATCGTGTCAATTGCCTGAGGAAGAGCTAAAAGAATTGGTGGCAAAGACGAAAAAGAAAGCGAAGCCCGTCATGGGACTGAAGACCGCTGCCGATTTGATGTCGGGTGCATCAACCACGCCTGTCACCGCATACCGCGAAGGCAATTGGGTGCGTCATGGCGAGCATGGCGAAGGCCGCATTGTTTCGGTCACCGGACGCGGCCCCAAGCGAACCGCGACGATACGTTTTGATGATGGCGAACACCGATTCCGATTGGCCTTCTGCGAATTGGAATTGATCGATAGTTAAACAGTCGCGTTGTTCGAGTGCCAAAGGCATGGTATATGAAAACCACCGACGCGAGCCCCCGGACTCGCGTCCGGAGGCTAAAGCCTATCATCGCTTCGCGACTATCGAATAGCACCACTTCAGAACGTACGCTTCAGGTAATGAAATCAACACTACAAAATCACGCCCCTTTATTCGATAACGATCAAACAACATGACTGAATTTGCAAAGACGGATGCTCAGGTGGGCGTCATTATGGGAAGCCGTAGCGATTGGGAAACCATGATGGCTGCGACGGAGCTACTCGATGAACTACAAATCCCCAACGAAAAACATGTCGTTTCAGCACATCGCACTCCGATGCGAATGGTTGAATATGCAACCAGCGCATCCGAACGAGGACTGAAAGTCATCATTGCAGGTGCTGGTGGTGCAGCCCATTTGCCAGGCATGGTCGCATCGGAAACAAACTTGCCCGTGATTGGTGTTCCGGTCCAAAGCCGGGCTCTGCAGGGTCTCGATTCGTTGTTGTCGATCGTCCAGATGCCTGGCGGAATCCCTGTCGCAACGATGTCGATCGGGAAATCGGGTGCCAAGAATGCCGCGATCCTAGCCGCCCGCATCTTGGCTTTATCCGACCCCGAATTGGCGCGGCGGTTGGCCGATTTTGTCGCGAAACAAACTCAAAGTGTGATCGAATCAGCAGAACTCTAAATGAACACTTCAAACAACGTCATCCTTCCTGGCAGCACGATTGGCATGGTCGGTGGCGGCCAACTGGGCCGGATGTTTGCCCATGCCGCATCGAGTATGGGATACCGCGTCATCGTATTCTGCGGTTCGAATAATGAACCGGCGGCCCAGGTCGCTCACGGGTGTGTGGTGGGCCAACTGAACGACTTGGCCGCAGTGGAAGCGTTCGCAGGTCAATGCGACGTGATCACGTTGGAATTCGAAAACATTCCCGCGGAAACCATCGCCGCCTGTCAACAATATGCTCCGACGCACCCATCGGCATCGGTCTTGGCGACGGCTCAAGATCGATTGGTCGAAAAGAACACACTCCGAAATGCCGGATTACCGGTGGCCCCTTTTTCCGAGGTAACCGATTTTGATTCGTTGTCCGGAGCCTCCGAAGCGGTAGGTTGGCCCTTGATCTTGAAAACGGCCCGCAGTGGCTATGACGGCAAAGGGCAACATCGTCTGGAGTCACTCGAGGATGCCAATGCAGTGGATTGGGGGAGCCAACAGCAATGGGTTGCTGAAAAATTCGTTCGTTTTGATCGCGAGGTCTCGGTGGTCGTTGCCCGTACCGTCGATGGGCGCACCAGTACCTTTCCGGTGTTTGAGAACGACCATGCAAACCACATACTCGACATCACCATGTTACCCGCTGCTGTCGATGGCACAGTCGAGCAGCGAGCAAAAGAGATTGCGATTGCTGCGGCACAGTCGCTCGGGGTGGTCGGTTTATTATGCGTCGAGATGTTCGTCAAAGGGGATGAGGTTATGATCAACGAAGTTGCACCGCGTCCGCATAATTCCGGGCACGTGACGATCGAAGCGTGTCACACCAGTCAATTTCAGCAGCATGTTCGAGCGGTTTGCGGGCTACCGCTCGGGTCTACCGATTTGGTTTGCGGTGCCGCCGCGATGGCAAACCTGCTCGGTGATCTATGGCCTGACGAAAAGACAAGTCCACCGTGGGATCGAGCACTGTCGGTTTCCGGAATCAACCTTCAC
>JGI12048J13642_10523373_pt1 | contig 16533 bp, 17 predicted proteins | sample ElkSlonscriptome_16_FD_13642 | JGI IMG/M metagenome (IMG submission 13642)
CGCGAGCGACCCCCGGGCAAGCAACGCGAGCGCGGTCGCGACCGCGATGTGGCGCAGGTCTGCCTGGGTCGCGGGCCTCATCATGCGGCCTTCTTGATGAGCCCAACGATGAACAGCAACAACACCGCGCCAACGGTCGCGGTAATGATTTGCCCGAGGATGCCGCCCGCGCTGATGCCGAGCAGGCCGAAGGCGAAACCGCCAACGATGGCGCCGAGGATGCCGACGACGATGTTCACCAGCAGGCCGAAGCCGCCGCCCTTGAGGATGACGCCGGCCAGCCAGCCGGCCACGGCGCCAATGGCAAGAAAGATCAACAGGCTCATGAGGTCCATGAGGGTCTCCGTCTAGGATCGTTGGGATCGGGATGGATGATCATGAGGGCGCCGGCCTGCCGGCGCCCTCGTCGCTGTGTGGGGTGGGTCGAGCGCGGCGCCGGGTTGCGCGAACCGCGGCCCGCTCGACCCATCCGGCAGCCTCACTTGAACAGGGACTTCGCCCGCGCGATGCCGTCCTTCACGCCGGCCTTGAGGTCGGCCCATTTGGCCTCCGCGGCGTCCTTCATGTCGTCCCACCGATCATCGGCGGTGTCGAGCAGCTCGCGGCGGCGGGCGTCTCCCTCGTCCCATTTCAACTTCAGCTCGGCGATCTGCAGGTCGATCTTGTCCTTGACGTCGGCGGACGCCGCGCCGGCCTTCGCGCGCAGGTCGGCGAGATCGCCCTCCCATTCGTCGAGTTGGGCCTTGAGCTTTGCGGTGTATTCGTCTTTCGTGGACATGGCAATGAGCCTCGCTTCAGCCGAGAGGGTGGAACGGGGGTCCTTCGGTTTTCTGTGGATACGCCGATGATTGGCCACCCCTGGCGAACATCGGCACGCAACCCGCGGGGCGGCCTGCGGGTTGCTCCATTTTCAAGCGCTTGGGCGCTCGAAAATGGCGGGCATCCTGCCCCGTGCGGCCCGGGCCTCCCGCCCTGGCGTGACCAGCGTTGCGGCGCGGCGGCACGCCCCCCGCGGCAGCTCAGCCGCCCTCGATCGCCGACAGCGGCACCTCGTAGACCTCGCCGTTGTCGCGGGTGACGGTCCAGATGTCGCCCTCGAGCCGGGCGTCTACCTCGCCGACGGTGGCGTTGACGTAGTCGGTCATGAAATTGATCGTGAACTGCTTGCCGAGCTGGCTCTGGATGACTATCGATGCCTGGCGGTTCTCCATGCGCAGGATGCCCGCCGGGCAGTTGCCGTACTCCCTGTCGCCCGCCGCCTTGCACCGCAGCAGCGTGGTGGCGTTGTACTCCCCACCGGCGTACTTGGTGGCGAAGGGTGCAGTGGCGTTGTCCGCGCCGGCGGGCAGGCTCGCAGCGTTGTCCCAGTACACGAAGACGCTCTCCCTCGGGAAGCGGAAAATCAGCCCCGCCTCGCCGAGCTCGCTCTGGCGATAGACCGCGTGCCCGTCTTGGTCGCGGAAGTTGCCGGGCGTGTCACCGACCGGTGAGAGGTCGTAGGTGACGCCGTCCTCGCGGGTGATGGTGATGTAGCCCTGGCGCTGGCTGAAGGTGCAGGGCACCATCGTCTCCAGCTTGTCCGAGCCCTTCGCGTAGATCTCGCAGCGGGCCTGGGTCGAGTCGGCGGCGCAGGAGAAGGCCCAGCTCGCCGACGCGACCAGGGCCAGAGTAGAAAGGATGTGCTTCTTCATCGGCTGCGGCTGGATCGGTTGCATAGGGCCTCGCACGAACAGAAGGTGAAGACATCGGCATGCCTCTCGGACGCCGATTTGACGCACTCAGCGGCACTTCGGATGGGTCCCGATGTCATCGGCGCTCACGACGCGGCCAGTGTCATTGTCTTGGCTCAGCTGGACGCATTGGCCGGTCTCGGGGTTGTAGAAGATGCTATACGCCGAGCTTCCCCTGTCGAGGTAGTCCACACTCTTGAAGCCGCGCGAGGTCATCACGTCGAAGGCCTTGATCGAGTCCATGCCCTTGAGATCCGAGATCTTGGCCTTCGACCCGTGGCTGCCCGCGGCGGCCGGGGCTGGCTGGCCGTCCTCGGCCGCCCGGCAGCCCTGCTTATAGGACTCGCCGTGCCGGTCTTGATCGTAGCGGCCGTGGAGGCAGTCGTTGTAGCCGCGCTGGTACTCCCGTTCCGACGCCGTCGAGGCAAAGCCGGCGGGAGCGGCCGCGGCGAATAGCAGGGCAACGGCAACAATGGACATCTTCATTCTCGGGTACTCCTGAAGGATTTGAATATGACGGACGCGCGGCCCAACGCCCGCATTGTTGGCGGTGATGATCGTCTCGGAACTCCGTTGAGCCTGATCTCTCGTACTGTGAAGACTCAGCCAAACACCGCGAAACCCTGGTCGATGCGCGCCAGGATCGCATAGGTCATCAGGCCGAGCACGGCGCAGAGCAAGGCTCCTCCCACGACGAGGTACGTCAGAAGCCATTTGACATGAGTCGCTTCTTCCTGCGCTGTTTCGCCACCGTGCTCCGCCGTCAGTACCGCAATCCCTGCGGCGTGCCTCTGTATGCCCGATAGCAGGACGCCAAGACCCATGAAGACGGCGCCGACCGCGAGATGGATACCGATGAATTCAGTGCCATGCGGGGCACGATCCGCAATGAAGAAGCTGGCGATGACGAGCACGCCCGCGGCGCTAGAGAGGAGCGCCGTGCACAGATAGATGAGTCTGAAGAGAACAACCATCTTTCACATGCGCGCTAGCGCCCGAAACCCCTCATGGCCAGAACGGCGTCCCCTTGCCCCCGCGGCTTACTCCGCGACAGCGAGCGCGAAGTCCGACCACTTGAAGATGCCACCCTTGCCGAGATCCGTGAACTGGACGTCCTCCGGACCGTGAAGCCAGGTCTTGCCGCCATCGCCGGTTGCGAACTTGAAGGGCTCGGATGCGCCTAGATCGATCGTGTAGACGATCGATCTTCCACTCACTTCCTCCGTGACACGGCATGCGCCCTCATAAATGGCGACATCTTTGGCAACATTCGTGAGCTTGCATTTGGCAGTCTCACTGACGACAAGTCCCGCAGCCGAAGCCGTGGATGAGAATGCAAGAGCAACGGCGGTGCCGATGAAGAGTTTGTCAATGTGCATGCTCTAATCAGCTGAATGAATTGATAATAGAGTCTGGCATGGACTGGCCGTGGACAGCCGCGCCAGGCGCCCGAACGCATTCAAACGTGTAATCAACGACACTTCGGATGCGAAACGTCGTTGAGGGTCATGACCTGGCCGCCTTTGGTCTCCAGATCCACGCACTGGCCGGTCTGGCGGTTGTACATAATGAGGTGGGAGTAGCCCATGTCGGATTCGCTGCCGTCGACGGTGACGAAGCCGCGATTCTCCAATCCGCGCTCGGCGTCCATGTCGCTGCCGATGCGCAGATCGTCGTAGTTGACCGGGGCCTGCATGCCGGCGCTGGAGCGGGTGCTGGACTCCTCGACGCAGGCGGTGAGGGCGACCGCGGTGAGGCAAACGGCGGCGATCTTCTGGATTCTGCTCATCAAGTGATTCTCTCGGTGACAAGTTGGGGCGAGTTGGACCGCACAGGGCGGTTCCGCATCGGTAGCGACGCTGCTTGGTCTCGCGGCAAAAATTAAGTCCCTACTGTCTCGGTTACACCGGTGCCCGACCAACTAGTTCGGCAAACCAAACTATTCGTTCGGCCAGCCAACGTCTGCCGGCTTAGCGCAGTGCCCTGGTATGGGATCGGGTCGATGTCTGGCGGCCATGACCCGGTACTGGCCGCCAATGTTGGCTACCTAGGGGCTTCGCTCTACCCTGACACGCGGACGAGATCCGCTATCGGTGGCGCCCACGGTACTCCCTTGGCGTCGTGCCGAAGCGGAGCCGAAAGGCGGTGGCGAAGTCGCCGGCCCGCTTGAAGCCGACGGTATCTGCGATCTGCTGGATTTGCCGGTCAGTGGTGGCCAGCAGCTCCTGGGCGCGGACCAGGCGTTGCTCGCGCAGGTAGTCGAAGGTGCTCATGCCCAGGTGGGTCTGGAACGCGCGGCCGAGTCTCGCGTGGTTGGTCCCGACCCGGCGGGCCAACTCGGTAAGCGAGGGAGGGTCAGCCATCTCATCGAGCAGGATGTCGATGGCGCGATAGACGAGGCGCAGGCCCGTCCGATCCACCGCCTCCCCGATCAGAGCGTCCTTGTCGCCGGCCGGGGTTGCCCGCCCCTGGCGGGCCGGCTCCACCTGCTCGGCCATGCGCGCAAACAGATGCCGCTGTTGCAGGTGTGCGCTGACCCGCGCTAGGACCTCCCGGTGGTCGAAGGGCTTGGTGATGTAGTCGACGCAGCCGGCCGCGAAGCCCGCGAGCTTCTCTGCCGTATCGCACAACGCGGAGAGAAAGATCACCGGGATGGCGCGGGTCGCAGGGTCCGCCTTGAGACGCCGGCAGGTTTCGTAGCCGTCCCAGCCGGGCATTAGGATGTCCAGCAGGATCAAGTCGGGTCGGCTCCGCTCGGCCTTACGTAGGCCATCGGCCCCGTCGCGGGCGATCAGGGTCTCGAAGCCGAGGGCATTGAGCTCGGCGACGATGGCGCGGAGCGCGACCGGCTCGTCGTCGACGATGAGGATCGTTGCCGAGTTGTGCTGCGTTTCGGCTGACATCCGCTGCTCGCTCGTGATGCGGGAAAGGCAAGCGGCGAGACCTGAAAGTGGTCTACCCCTTGTTGCCGGCGGCGACGGCGCCGACCTGCTGAACCGGATAGAGGTCGATCAGGGGGTCATCGGTCATCAACAACAGCGGCTCGGTTTGTGCCTGTACGACCAGCAGGCGGTCGAAAGGATCGCGATGATGAGCCGGTAAGTGACGTACGGCAGCGGCATGGACTGCGGATATGGGCAGCTCGCGAAAGCCGGTTTTCAGTGCTGCGCGATGGACGGCATCAGGCTCCACGTCGAAATCCGGACGGTCGAGGGCGCGCTTGATCGCGATCTCCCAGATATTGACGGCGCTGAAGTAGACCTGGTGCTCGGGCGACTCCAGCACGTCCCTGCACGCCGCATCGAGTCGCGCGGGCTGCAATAGGGCCCACAGCAGGATGTGGGTGTCGGTCAGCACCCGCATCGGCGACCCTCGACGGCGTCGATGAAGTCATCCGGCGTCTCCGGGATCGGCGGCGCATGGTCGTCGGGCAGCTTGAAGCGGCCCTCCAAGCGACCGAGCACACGCCGCTGCGGCGCCTCACCGACCAACACCAGGCGGACGACCGGCTTGCCCGCGCGGGCGATGACGGCCTCGCCGCCGGCCTCCACCTGTTCGATGAGCCGAGACAGCTGTGATTTCGCCTCGTGAATGTTGAACTGGGTCTGCATGGTTGTTGGTCCGCAATTAGCTAACCTAGAGAATAGACGTGCACGGCTGCCGAGACAAGGGTGACGCGCTCCCAGTCAAACCGGGTCGCCGCTGACGGCCGTCGACGGCGCCGGCGTAGCGCACCTGGTCGCGTTATGATCCCAGCGACCCTGCCGGCTAGAGCAGATTCGTGCTGGTCGCCCGCCGCGGGGGGCGCCAACCGAGCATCGGTCTCGCCCGGAACCACGACAAACAGCCAGACGATGTGAACCCCAAGAGAGCACTTCCGCTACTGCTGGCCCTGCTGTGCGGGCTGCCCGCGCTCCCGGCCGCGGCGGGCCAGGGCGTCGAGCTGACCCAGGGCGAGCGCGACTGGCTGGCCGCCAACCCGCGCATACTGCTCGGCAGCGACGCCCATGGGCGCCCCTATGTCTGGCGCCAGGACGACGGCACCCAGGCCGGCATCGAGACCGACCTCATCGCTCGCATCAATGCCCTGACCGGCGCAAGCATACAGCTGGTGCTCGGGGACTGGAGCGACATGATGGAGCGGGCGCGCCGCGGCGAGCTGCATGGCCTGGCGGTGTCTGCCAGCCACCCGGAGCGCTCCGATAAGTTTCTGTTCAGCGCCAGCCCTTACAGCACGCATAAGTATATCTTCACGAATCCGCATAGCCGGATCGCGCGCATGGAGGACCTCGCCGGCCGCCGTGTGGGCTTTCTGCGGGACAATCTGGCGGAGCTCAAGCTGCTGCGCCACTGGCCCGACATCCGAGCGGTAGAGATCGACACCCCGCTGGATCTGGCCGTTGGTCTGCAGAATGGCGATCTGGATGCGGCCATCTCCAGCGCCAACCTGCTGTGGATCGCCAACGAAAACATGCTGCCGGAGTTGCGCCTGGCGTTTTCGATACCCGGCAGCAAGATCGACCTGCGCTATTTGATCCTAAAGGAGCACGCACCGCTGCTCGACATCATCGATAAGGCGCTGAAGGCCATCGACCCGGTCGCGATGATGGAGATTCTGCGCAAGTGGGGCGCGGAGCAACGCCCAGCGATCAAGCTCAATGCGGATGAGCTTGCCTGGCTCGGGGAGAAGCACAGCGTCCGCGTCCGTATCGGCGATCACCCGCCCTGGGAGATCAATGGCCCCGAGGCCGAGGGCATGGCGGTCGACTATCTGCGGATCATTGGCAACCTGTTCGACATCGATTTCCGCTTCGTTCCCGCCGAGGATTCCTGGGTCGAGGGGTTCGAGGACATGGCCGGGGCGCACCGGAAGTATGATTTGCTGCCGGCGGCCAAACGGACCGACCAACGCTTGGCCAAACTGGCCATGAGCGAGGACTACCTCACTTCCCCCTGGACGATCTTCACCCGCAAGGACACGCAGGACATTCACGATCTGAGCGATCTGCGCGGCAAGACGGTGGCCATCGAGCGCGGCTATGTCATGCACGACCTCTTGGCAACCACGGAGCCTGCAATCCTCCTGTCCGTTCAGGACAGTACCAGGGACGCGCTCCTGGCCGTGTCGACCCGGCGCGCCGACGCCTACGTCGGCAACCTGCTCGTCACTGATTACCTGATGCAGGCCCATGGCATCGTCAACCTTAGGATGGCGGGGCCCACCCCCTTCGGCGAGCACAAGCAGGCCATGGTCACGCGCAAGGCATGGGCGCCTCTCATCTCGCTGGTCGACAAGGGACTGAACACCATCCCCGCCGAGCAGCACATCGCCATTCGCCAGCGATGGGTGGCCTCGGTTGCCGAGAGCCGCATACAGGCGCCGCTCGATCTCAGCGCAGACGAGCGTGCCTGGCTCGCCGCCAATCCGACCATCCGGGTCGGCGCCTACCCGCTGCCGCCCTACATCCAGGAGCAGGGCGGCCGGGTGGACGGTTACCTGGCCGAGGTGATCCGGGCCATTGCCGCACGCGCCGGCCTGCGGGCCGAGCTGCAGTACCTGACGCTCGAGCAAGTGAAGGAGGGCACCGAGCGGGGCACGCTCGATGTCTCCCTGGCCGTGAATCCCACCCCGGAGCGCGGGCAAGTGCTGTTATTCTCGCAAGGGACCGTCGATTTCACGCTGAGCATCTTCGCGCGCAAAGAGGCGAGGGATATCGAGGGCCTGGAGTCTCTGGCTGGAAAGACCCTCGCCACCTACCCCGGGTATTCCTGGAACGTCAGGTTTCCCGAGGACCTGCCGGAGACGCGCGTCGTCACCGCGGCGGATGTCGAAGACATGTTCCGCATGGTCTCGGCCGGCCAGGCGGATGCCGCCATCAGCGAGACCGAGTCCGGCAAGGCCCTGCTGCGGCGCGCGCTCCTCACCAATGTCGAGCCCAAGGCGTTCGCGGTGTTCGACGGCCAACGCAGCCGTCGCGGGCACTATTACGGCGTGGTCAGGCGCCTGCCATTGCTGGCCTCGATCCTGGACAAGTCCTTCGCGACGCTGCCGGATGCGGAGAAGCAGCGCATCTGGAACCGTTGGTTCACTCAGAAGACCGCCGCCGGTGAGGTCGATCTCGATACCGAGGAGCGGGCCTACCTGGATGCGACCGTGGTCCGCCGCGCCCTGGCCTCGGCCTGGATGCCGTTCGACTTTGCCGCGGCCGACGGTGCGCCGACGGGCGTCGCCGAGGACTATTGGCGACTGATCCGCGACAAGCTCGGCTTGCGCGAGGAGCGCGGCGAACGGCAGTCGTACAGCGACATCCTCGTGGCCCTGGAGCGGGGCGACGTCGACCTCTACGCGGCCACGACACGGACCGCCGACCGCGAGCGCTTTGCCCTGTTCTCAGACCCCTACGAGCGCTATCCCATCGCCATCGCCGGCAGGGCCGATGCAGGCCTCTACGCCGGGACCGCGTCCCTGGACGGGCGGCGCGTCGCCGTGGGCCGGGACTACAGCGCCTACCACTTGCTGAAGGCCCGCTCCCCGGGGATCGACTTCGTCCCGGTGGACGACACGCGGGCGGCCCTGGAGGCGGTTGCCGCCGGCAGGGCCGAGGCCGCGGTGGATATCCTGCCGGTGCTGCACCAGCAGATCGAGGGCTTTCCGCCCGGGCGGGTCAAGCTGGTCGGGGTCACCGACCTGGAGTTTCCGCTGCAGGTGATGGTCGGCCGCCAGCACGCCCCGTTGCTCCCGCTGATCAACCGCGCGATCGCCGCCATCACCCCGGAGGAGCGCGCCGCGATCCACAACAAATGGCTGCTGCGGCAGGTGGTCACCGCCCCCGACTACACCCTGCTGTGGCAAGTGCTGCTGATGGCCCTGCTGATCCTCGCGACCATCCTGGTCTGGAACCGCCGGCTGGTCCGGGAGGTGCGACGCCGCAAGCGGGCCGAGACCGAATTGCTGCACGCCCGGGACATGGCCGACCGGGCCAGCCGTGCCAAGGGCGATTTCCTGGCCAACATGAGCCACGAGATCCGCACGCCGCTGAACGCCGTCATCGGCCTCACCCGCCTGTCGCTGGCCACCGACCCCGCGCCGGTGCTGCGCGAGTACCTGGGCAAGATCGACCTCTCGGCGCGCACGCTGCTGGCGCTGATCGACGACGTCCTCGACCTCTCCCGCATCGAGGCGGACAAGCTGCAACCGCGCCAAGAGCCGCTGGAGCTGACAGCGGTGCTGGATGGGGTGCGGGCGATGGTGGAGCAGCAGGCGGCCGAGAAGGGGCTGGAGCTGCGCATCGAGGGGCCGGCAGAGCCGGTCGGCACGCTGCTCGGTGATGGACTGCGCCTCACCCAGGTGCTGCTGAACCTGGTCGGCAACGCGGTCAAGTTCACCAACCGGGGCAGGGTGACGCTCGCCGCCTCGGTGGAGGACGAAGACGCGTCCGCGCTGACGCTGACGTTCACGGTCACCGACACCGGCATCGGCATTCCGGAGGAGCACCGAGCCGACCTGTTCGATCCCTTCACCCAGGTGGACACGTCGAGCACCAGAGGCCACGGCGGTAGCGGCCTGGGACTCGCCATCAGCGCGCGCTTGGTCGCCCTCATGGGCGGGCGCCTGGAGATGGAATCCATCGCGGGCCAGGGCAGCTGCTTCTGGTTCAGCCTGGCATTCCCCCGCGCCCCGGAAGAGGCGAAGGAGATAGCGGTCCCCATGCCGGAGCTAGAGACCCTGCACGGAATCCGGGTACTGGTGGCGGAGGACGACCCGGTGAGCCAGCTGCTCGCGCGCGATCTGCTGAGCAGGCGCGGCGCCGTGGTCACCCTGGCCGCCACCGGCGCCGAAGCGGTCGCCGCGGCGGCCGGGGGTGACTTCGATATCGTCCTCATGGATGTGCGCATGCCCGAGATGGACGGACTCGAGGCGTGCCGGCGGATCCGCGCCCTGCCGAACGGGGGGCCGCCCATCGTCGCGCTGACCGCCAACGCCCTGGCCGGGGAGCGCGAGCGTTGTCTGGCGGTGGGCATGGACGGCTACCTCACCAAGCCGCTGGATCCTGAGGCCCTCTACGCCGAGCTGTCCCGGTGGCTGCGCCTACCCTCCGGAGAGGTCCAGGTCCCACGGGCTGCGTTCGCCGTCGCCGCGCAGCCCCTGATGCCCGGCTTCGATGCGGTGAAGGTTCGGCGCTGGCAGGACCAGGCCCCGGATGCGTGGCGCAGCATGGTGCGAACGTTCGTCGCCGAGTATCCGGCGTCGGCAACCGCCATCGGTGCTGCCCTCGAGGCCGACGACCGGCCCCGAGCTCGCGACCTGTTGCATCGCCTGCGCGGGGCCGCAGGGGCGCTGGGAGCGGAGGACCTGACCGCAGCGGCCAAGCGTCTGGAGCTGGCGCTCGCGAGCGACTTGCCCGTCGATGCCGAGCTGCCTGCCCGCTTTTTCGCCAGTGCAGAGGTGACCCTGGCGGTACTCGGAGAGCTGGAGATCTCGGCGGTAGAAGAGGCATCCGTGGGAGACGACGAGCCAGCGCGTGGGGAGCCCAGTCGGCGCCTCCGCGACCTTGAAGCGCTTCTGGAGGCAGGCAACACCCGCGCCCTCGACCACCTGCCCTGGCTAAAGGGCTGGGTCAGCGCTGAAGCGCCCAGGGAGGGACGCGAGCTGCTGCAGCACATTGAGGCACTGGACTTCCCCGCGGCTCTGGAAACCCTGCATAGGCTGGACGCGGGAGTTCTCGCCAACCCCCGTTGAGCAATGCGGACCGACCTTGCCGGCCCCTGCGAACGAGATGCTGAACGTGCGTGACTTGTGCCCGCTTTGCTCGGATCGAGCACACATCCCATGCCGCCCTGTTCGCATGGATGTGCGCGCCGCAACGGGTCTGGCGGTCACCGTTGTCGGCGTCCACCTGTCGGTCCGCCGCGGGCGGCCGACGGCCAGCATTTTGGGAGTCAGCGGTCGGTCACCATTGCGCGCGCCCAACTCAAGCTGAGAGCGCAAGCGGTTTGTTGCGGAAACCTAACACTTCTCTTCGGCGCGGATAATGTCCGGAATGGGTCGGGTCCGGACCCTCAGCGGTCGTGTGCGACCGAGCGTCGGCTCGGGGGCCGGAGTCGGCCATATCCGGTCACTGACAGACGGCCCGCGAGTGGCGGGGCAGCGCGCTAGTGCGGACACTGTCGCCCAACAACTTCGAATCGCTTCGAGCACCGGCGAACCGCAAGCGCCTGTCCATTGCGGTCATCCACGATCCTCGGTGGTGGATGCCGCCTCGCGCGGTCGAAGTCGTTGGAGGTTTCGGCTTGATAGAATTCAAGCAGCTTCTGCAGAGGAGATCGACGGTATGGCTCTTACCATCGTCAACGAAGAAGTTGAGCGGCTGGCGCGAGATCTGGCAATCCAGACCGGTGAGCCGATCCCGCAGGTCATCCTCGCTGCCCTGCGAGAGCGTGCTGGTCGGCTTAAGGGGCAGCGCAGCGAAGTAGCCGCGATCCTCCGGATTCGACAAGCCAGAGAGCGGTGCGCACAGTTACCTGACCGTGAGCAACGATCCGCCGATGACATGCTGGACTACAACGCGGAGGGAACATTCGATCCATGGTGATCGATAGCTCGGCCTTGGTGGCGATTCTGCTCGGTGAGCCCGAGGCCGAGCGCTTGACGCCTGCTTTGGCCGCCGATCCGGTGCGCTGCATCAGCGCATTTTCTCTCTTGGAAACGTCGGTCGTCCTCTATCGGCGCAAGGGAGTGGAGGCTGTCGCCGAGTTGGATGCTCTGCTCGCGGACCTTGGGGTTGAGATCGTGGCGTTCGACGCGGTTCAAGCGCGGGCGGCCAGTGCTGCCTATGAGCGGTTCGGCAAAGGATTGCACGCTGCCTCGCTCAACCTCGGCGACTGCTGCTCCTACGCTTTGGCAAGCATCCGCAAACAGCCCTTGCTCTACAAAGGGGACGACTTCCCCAGGACCGATTTGCCGGCCGTCGCTCTTGTGCCCGCTCCTGAACCTGGACGAGGCAGCACTGACGCTGCCGATTAGCCTACAGTTCTGGCTCGTGGCTGCAGTCATAGGCAAAGCGGGCAATGAACCAAAGAGCCTCACTCGCAGGTCTGGGGCGTCAGCAGACTTGACGTGGACCTTTCCGCGAGGTCCCAACTGAGCTCACGCTGCCCACGGGACAGGCTTCAGTGTGTGCGTTGTCGCATTGCTCGGGCGCCGATGCAGCGCTGACGCATGACCGCGGGAGCCCAGCGCCAGCAAGGGTTGCGGAGTAGGCGAAAAGAATTTTGTCGCAAAATGGGGTAGACACGGCACCGATGCGGTGGGACAATCCAGCGTGAATCAATATCGACGCTGGATTGACGGCGAATGCCACGCCACGAAGAGGCGACCTGGTGGCAAGGCGATCGGGAGATCGCTGCCAAGGACGTCGCCTACATCCGCACCTTCGCCAAGCGGTTTCCCGGCTTATCGCGCACGGAGCTGACCTACACCCTGTGCGAGCACCTCGAGTGGCTGACGCCGGCGGGACGGCCGAAGTTCGAGGCCTGCGCGAAGCTGCTGGCGCGCCTGGAGGCGGCCGGGGAGCTGCGGCTGCCGGCGCTGCAAGAAGAGCAACGCCATCCCGGCCCCTACCGCAGCGCGGCGCTCTGGGCGAGCGCGCAGAGCGCGGTGCCGGGACCGGTGGTGGGCACACTGTCGCAGCTCGCTCCGGTCGGCCTGCGCCTGGTGAGCGAGCGCGAGGAGGAGCGCCTCTGGAACGCGCTGGTCGAGCGCTACCATCCGCTGGGCTACAAAAAGCCGTTCGGCTATTGGGCGCGCTACTTCATCGAGTCCGGCGAGCATCGCCTGGGCTGCCTCCTGCTCGCCGGCGCGGCCAAGGCGCTCGGCGCACGGGATCGCTGGATCGGCTGGAGCGATCGCCAACGCCTGGCAAACCTGCCCTGGGTGCTCAACAACAGCCGCTACCTGATCTTTCCCGGCGTGGCGGTGGCGAACTTGGCCAGCCACGTCCTCGCGCAGTTGGCGCGACGGGTGGGCGAGGACTGGCAGGCGCGTTGGGGGTATCGCCCGCTGCTGTTGGAGACCTTTGTCGACCCAGCCCGCTTCCGCGGCACCTGTTACCGGGCGGCTGGCTGGACGCTGGTGGGCCGCACCACCGGCACCGGCTTGGTCCGCCCGGGCCAACACTACCGGACCAGCCCCAAGCTGATTTTCGCCAAGCCCCTGCAGGCGGACTTCCGCACGCAACTGTGCTCCCCTCGACTACCAGGAAGAACCGCGCCATGAGCAAGCCAAGCCAACGTCCGGGACGCGAGGACATCAAGGAGCAGGCGAGAAAAAAAACGCCAACAACGCCGGCTGCGCCAACAACAGCGTGATGCCGGGCTGAATCCGCAGCCGCGTTCTTGCCCACCGAACCGCACCTCGCACTTCGCCGACATCGCAGCGGAAGGCGAGGCACGCAGTGAAGCGGTAAGCGCACTGATCCTGCTCATGCGCCAGTTGTTGCCGGTCCTACTGCGGCGCTTTGCCAAGATTCCCGACCCGCGCAACCCCAACAAGCTCAAGCACCGCCTCACCGTGCTGATGGTCTACGGCATCCTGGTGTTCGTCTTCCAGTATGCCTCGCGACGTGCCGCCAACGCCGAGATCACCCGCCCGATGTTCGAGCACAACTTGCGCCTGCTGTTCCCGCAGCTTGACTCCCTGCCCCATGCCGACACGCTGTTCCGGCTGCTGTGCCGCATCGATGTGGGCGCCATCGAGCAGGCCCAGATCGCGCTGGTCAATCACCTGATTCGTAATAAGACGTTCACCCGCTATCTGATCAACAACTGCTATCCCATCGGCATCGATGGCAGCCAAAAGATCGCCTTCTCCGCCCTGTGGGACGAGCACTTGTTGCAGCGCCGAGTCGGACCCAAGGTCGATCCCGACAGCGACGCGCCACAGGCCTACCAGTACTACGTCTACGTGCTCGAGGCCAGCCTGTGCTGTCGCAACGGCATGGTCATCCCGTTGCTGAGCGAGTTTCTCGAGTACGAGGAGGGTGCCGGCGAGCAACGCAAGCAGGATTGCGAGACCAAGGCCTTCCAGCGCCTCGCCGAGCGTATCAAACGCGCCTTTCCCCGCCTGCCCATCCTGCTGCTGCTCGATGGGCTGTATCCCAACGGACCGATCATGGCGCGCTGCCGCGACTACCACTGGGACTTCATGATCGTGCTCAAGGACGGCTCGCTGCCGAGCGTGTGGGAGGAGTACCACAGCTTGGCGCACGAACAGCCGGCCAACAGTCTGCAACAACACTGGGGAGAGCGCCGACAGCACTTCCAATGGGTCAATGCGATCCGCTACGCATACGGACCCAACGCCAAGCGGGCCATCGCGCTGCATGTCGTCGTTTGCCAGGAACAGTGGGAGACGCTTGATCCCGACACCGCAGAGATCGTCACCAAGCACAGCCGCCACGCCTGGCTCTCCAGTCGTCCCCTCAGTCGGCTCAATGTGCATACCCGCTGCAACCTCGGGGCACGCTACCGCTGGGGTATCGAAGGGGCCTTCCTGGTCGAGAAGCATCAGGGCTATGCCTACGAGCACGCCTTCGCCAAGAACTGGAACGCCATGAAAGGCTATCACTACCTCATGCGTTTGGCGCACCTGTTCAATACCCTGGCGCGTTTCTCCAAGGCGCTGGCCGGATTGTTCACAACGCTCGGGGTGCAGGCGGCGATCGGCTTCATCCGCAACACCCTCACCGGCCCGTGGCTAGATGCCGAGGACATCGCGCGGCGCCTGAGCCGGCCGTTCCGATTGCGCTTACTCTAGACCCCCGCTCGCCGGCGTTGGCCACCACTTGCCGTCAAGGCAGGTGGCGTCAGTCTTTTGTCTGACGCCTCGCAACCACCTATTTCGCCCCCTTCTCACCCCGACAGACGCCCGTCGATCCCGCTGTCCCGCCCGCGCGGGACCTGAAAATCCACAGATCGGCGACACATCCGCCCCGAGCCGCTTGTTCGTGCGTCGGCGCTGCGCGAAGGAGCTGATTGTTGACCCGGAAGCAAGGCCTCGGTAATATTCTCGGCTCAGCCGATCCCCGGTAGCTCAGTCGGTAGAGCGGGTGACTGTTAATCACTAGGTCGGCGGTTCGAGCCCGTCCCGGGGAGCCATGACCCTCGCGGGCCTAGGTAAACCACCTAGGCCCTTTCTCATTGCGCGCACTGAACACCGGTCGCATGGCCCACAGGCCCCCGCGCCTTTACCGAGGCCGCGCCCCGATCATAGCGCGCCCCGATCTATAGACAAGGCCGATGGGCCCCTCATTCGTTGAGCTGCTCATCGGGGCGCGCTGGGCAACGGAGGAGCGATCCGCCAATGATCTGTCGACAGCAGCGTTTCGTCGTCGCCCTGACCCTCGGGCTGGTAACGGGCTGTGCCACGACGCCGGAGGCCAACTTCTACACTCTAAGTGCAACGTCTCCACCGGCTGAGCGCTCGTCGAGACCCAGCATCGAGGTTGGCCCGGTCTCGGTGCCGACGCAGATCGATCGTCCCGAGCTCGTCGTCACAACAGGGCCGAATCAGGTCCGCCTCGAAGCCTTCCATCGCTGGGCCGCTCCGGTACAGGACGAGGTCGCCGGGGCCGTCGCCGCTAACCTGGCGGCACTGCTCGACACCGGTCATGTCACCCTTGCGGGGCGGACGCTCGATGCCGAATACCGCGTCGCGATCGAGGTACAACGCCTGGAGTCCGTGTTGGGGCGGGCGGCGACCTTGGATGCGTTCTGGGAGGTCCGCCGCGCCAGAGATGGGAGGGCATGGGCGGGGCGCACTACCGCCCGGGAGAACGCCTCGCAACCGACGCACGCAGCCATCGTGGCCGCCCATAGCCGCGCCGTCTCACGCCTAAGTCGAGACATCGCCGAGGCTATCCGGGCGCTCGACTGAGCGGTCGCCGAAGGACCTTTGCTGGGCAGGATGGCCTGCCCTGCTTGCACGCAAAGCCGCCGAATCATGTCGAAGGGCAAGCGGCTCCCGAATTGCGCAGGACGCCGCACTCACAGAAGGAATCCCAAGCCCGGGGCAGGTCATCGGTCGCGATCGCGCACCAGCCGGATGTGGAAATAACCGTATTCCTTGGGGCTGTAACCGTCGCTGCCCGAGTTGAAATAGACGGCCCAAGCGAGGCGGATGAAGTGCTCGAAGGGCGTCGACGACCAATACGCGAAGGGGGGCGTCGCCGGGAAGACGTCGAGCTCGATGGCCGGATTGATACAGGCCGGCGCGACGATCGACGTCAGCTCCGCGAGCGCGGGCAGCCGCCAGTCATCGAAACCGCCATAACCGACTGACTCGGCGTGTTCCAAGGCCTGATGCCAGTTATAGGTGGCGGCTTGTCCGACACAATCCCCATTGGCCCAGGACTGACCCTCACTGCATCGTCTCCATTGCAGCCCACTTGCGGTATCGACGACGGTGCCGTCGCCTTGCGGCACGAAGCGCTCGGTCGAGATGGCGACCGCGCCGGCCGGCTCACATCGCTGAGTCGAGGTGGCCGGCTGCGCCGCAACAAGGAATGACGAGGTCAGCAGCGATGCGATCGCGACGTAACTGACAGCGGACATCGTGGTCGATGGCATGACGCCCTCCCGAATCGGCTCTAGGAAAGAGACGCACTCATATCCGGTCGCAGAGCCGCCCTGGCTCGACTCTGCGGCTGGGGCTCGCCCCGTTGGGGACGGTCGTGATCGATTGATCCGCCGGGGTGCTCGCACTGCGCCCTAGGCGCAGTGCAACAACAACCTCAACAGGTTGCCG
>JGI12048J13642_10655341_pt1 | contig 16533 bp, 16 predicted proteins | sample ElkSlonscriptome_16_FD_13642 | JGI IMG/M metagenome (IMG submission 13642)
GATGGCTCCTCTCCCCTCCAGGCAGCCAACCACACCAGAGATCCGGCGGCGGGACCTTCCCGCTACTTTAAAATGGATGATAGTCCAACACTCATCGGTTTTATTTCGCCCCATAGTCATAATTTTTGTCACCTGTGCAATCGGGTCCGGGTGACTGTGGAGGGCCGTTTATTGTTGTGTCTTGGCAATGAGCATAGCGTTAGCCTATTGCAACTGATGAGGGAGCAACCAGGGGATACAAAGGCACTACAGGAATGCATCCGTAAAGCAATGGATTTAAAGCCAGAGCGCCATTTTTTCAATTTGGAAGAAGAGCCGCATATTCTGAGATTTATGAATATGACCGGAGGATGAGCAGATAGCAGATGGTTATACACGCTTGGCCGACCCCTGAACTATTTTGCTACGGAGTATGGGAATGGTTCGTAATAACACATGAACAAGCTCTTTTTAATATTAGCTGAAGTCAAGTAGCCGAAAGAATGAATTTAATCAACAGATGGCTTTGGTGTGGTGTTGCCAGTGCTGTGTTAAACTGCCTGCCCACGCGATAGCAGAGGAATGGTGTAGTGCCCGTCCGTTTTGTAGAAAGTTGTAAATTACCCACACCCTATGGTGTGTTCGATATGCATGGCTTTGAAGAAGTCGCCAATGGCAAAGAGCATATCGCCTTGACCATGGGGGCTGTCGGCGATGGCCGGGCCGTGTTAGCACGCACTCATTCTGAATGTCTCACCGGAGATGCTTTGTTCAGTATGCGTTGCGACTGCGGCTATCAGCTGGATGAGGCGCTTCGGAGTATCGCCCGGGAGGGCTGTGGCATATTGCTGTACTTACGTCAGGAAGGTCGGGGCATTGGTCTGTTAAACAAAATCCGGGCTTATGATCTGCAGGATGAGGGTGCCGATACGGTTGAGGCTAATGAAAAGCTGGGTTTCGCAGCCGACTTGAGGGACTACAGCATCTGCAAGCCCATGTTGGATCATCTGGGAATTTCCCGTATTCGTTTGATGACCAACAATCCGCGCAAAGTAACTGCGTTGAAAGCAATGGGTATCGATATTGTTGAAAGAGTGAGAATAGAGGTTGGGAGAAATCCTCATAATTCCAGCTATCTGGCCACCAAGGCGGGCAAAATGGGGCATTTGCTCACTCATCAAGATGATGAAGGGCCTGAGATTGCGGTGATTTCTTCCCGATAACGGTTCTTTTCTAAAAACACAGTGCTTCTGCGACGTTCACTGACTAAAGCTCAATCCAGTGTGCCTGTCTTACCTTTTCCGGGTGCCATAAAATGCAGGCGTCGATCAATTTTTTCTTCGATTGCTGATTGGTTCAAACCCAAAGCGGATAATAGTTCGTTAGGTTTGGCGTGCTCAACGAATTGGTCGGGCAGACCGATGAGCAAACAAGGTGTGCTAATTCCCTCTTCGCTCAAAAACTCCAACACAGCAGAACCGGCTCCTCCTGCGATACAGTTTTCTTCTAAGGTCACTAAGAGATCATGGTTGGCGGCCATTTGTCTGATGATTGCTTCATCTAGTGGTTTGACGAAACGCATGTCAATCAGACTATAACCTCTTGATTTTGCAATATTACTGGCCGCTGTGAAAAGGCTTCCGAAAGCCAGTAAGGCGACGGATTGACCGTGTTGGACCAATTTAGCCTTACCAATTTCAACGCCCTCCAACTCTGGGTTGATAGATTCACCCGGCCCGGTTCCCCGCGGATACCTGACAGCGGCGGGTCCTTGATGTAAATAGCCGGTAGACAGCAACTTACGGGTTTCATCTTCGTTGGATGGTGCCATGACCACCATATTGGGAACGCATCTTAGATAGCTTAGGTCAAAACTACCATTGTGAGTCGGGCCATCTTCTCCTACTAATCCGGCCCGATCAATTGCAAACAGGACATCTAATCGCTGCAAAGCGACATCGTGGATGAGTTGATCGTAACCCCGTTGTAAGAAGGTTGAATAAATGGCCACCACCGGCTTGAGTCCATCACAGGCCATACCCGCAGCCAGAGTCACGGCGTGTTGCTCTGCGATGGCAACGTCAAAATAGCGCTCGGGATAGCGCTCAGAAAACTGAACTAGATCAGAACCTTCACGCATGGCTGGGGTGATGCCAACCAGATGCTTATCTTGTTCTGCCATGTCACAAAGCCACTGACCAAAGATATTGGAATACTTTGGTTGCGCCGGACTAAGGGTTGCTTTCTTGAGCTTAGGCGTGGGTTCGATCTTATTGATGGCGTGGTAGCCAATTGGATCGGATTCGGCCGGAGCAAAGCCTTTGCCTTTTTGCGTAACTACATGGAGAAATTGAGGTCCAGAAAGTCCTTTGATATTTTCAAGGGTGTCAATTAGCAAGGGTAAATCGTGGCCATCAATTGGGCCGATATAATTAAAACCCAGTTCCTCGAACAGGGTGCCGGGTACCACCATGCCTTTTACATGCTCCTCGGTCTTACGGGCAAATTGCATTAACCCGGGCGCACTTTGCAGCACTTTTTTGCTGTTATCCCGCATGTGGTGATAGGTTTTGCTGGCGAGAATTTTAGCGAAGTAGTTGGATAGGCCACCAACGTTGCGTGAAATGGACATATCGTTGTCGTTTAGGGCCACTAGCAGATCAGCACCGGTATGCACGGCATGGTTTAACGCCTCGAATGCCATACCGGCAGTCATGGCACCGTCGCCTGTAATAGCGATAGACTTGCGTCGGATTCCCTGGCTGCTGGCTGCAAGAGCCATCCCCAGTGCAGCGCTAATGGAGGTACTGGAATGACCAACGCCAAAGGTATCGAAAGAGCTCTCTTCCCTACTGGGAAATGCGGCCAGACCACCTTTCTGACGAATAGTCAGCATTTGGTCCCGTCGCCCCGTGAGGATTTTGTGGGGATAAGCCTGGTGACCTACATCCCAAACCAAGCGGTCGTCCGGTGTATTAAAGACGTAGTGAAGCGCCACCGTGAGTTCGATGACGCCCAGTCCGGCACCGAAATGGCCTCCGGTCTGACCGACGCTATAAAGCAAGTAAGCACGCAATTCATGGGCCAGACGAAGCACATCCAACTCGCTCAACTTGCGAAGTTGAGCTGGGAATTCGATACGATCCAGAATGGGTGTGTTGGGACGTTGTGTCGGAATTTCGTGGAAGCGTTGTGGTTTCAGCATTGCCCGTGATACAGCCTGGTTAATTTTGTGTCTGATCTTTGTAAATACAATCATTCCCTGACTTATTTTTTTTGCGTCTCTGCTTTCACTTTTTGCGATTCTGTCTTGTGTCTTTCTGCCTAGCCGTGCCTTTCTGCTTAGCGCTTACTGCATTTTCGGGTAGGTTGAGTGAACCAGCGTTGCATTATAAGATAACTGGGAGTTAATCACACCGTGTTAAAGTTAATTGCCATCATTCAGCACATTTTTTTGTTCAGCTTTTCTTTAGCTCTTTAGCTTCGACTTTAGGTCATTTCTTCCTGGTAACAATGTGCGTAGCTAAATCAGCCAGCAATGAATGCTCAAGATTGGCAGAGCTCAAGGCCTTCATGGCCGTGTTGTGTAGCTGCTTCGCTTTATTTTTCGCAGCTTTCATGCCCAACAGACTGGTATAGGTTGGCTTATTATTGGCGGCATCCTTTCCCTGTGTTTTGCCAAGTGTTGCGGTGTCACTTTCAACATCCATAATGTCATCCTGAACCTGAAAGGCCAAACCGATGGCCCTGGCGTACTGGCGCAAAGCGGTGAGCTGGTGCGGGTCCTGGATATGATTACAGGTGGCTCCCATTAAGATACTGGCTTCCAGCAATGCACCGGTTTTCAGTAAATGCATTTGTTGCAATGATTGCAATTCCAAATCCTGGCCAACGGCAGCCAGATCCACAGCCTGTCCGGCGACCATACCCAAGGCTCCGCTGGCTTTTGCCAGTATCTGTATAAGTCTTAAGCGCTGCCCGGTGTCGTAGTCTTTCGCTTCTGCCAGCACTTCAAAGGCGCGGGTTAACAAACCATCACCAGCAAGAATAGCGACTGCTTCACCAAAGACAATATGGCAAGTGGGTTGGCCCCGGCGCAGATCATCATCATCCATTGCTGGCAGGTCATCGTGAATCAAAGAATAGCTGTGCACCATTTCAACCGCAGCGGCGGCTGCAAGACCCTGAGCAGGATTGCCGCCGGTAGTGGTGATAGTGGCTAGTAGAAGCAGGGGGCGGAGTCGTTTGCCGCCGTTGAGTAAAGAATACCTCATTGCCGGCAGCAGTTGGCCCGCTGCGGGCAGATCCTCCAGTGACGCCTCGAGAGAGCGATCAATCAGAAGGGTATATTCCGCCAGAAAGCGGTCGAGTTGAGAGATGTCAGCGGTCATGCTCTGGAAAAGGCACGGTGGTTTGAACGCCATTTTCAGTCACCAGCAGTTCGACTTTTTGCTCGGCCGTTGCGAGCGCTTGCTGGCATCGTTGGGTGAGTTTGATGCCCTCTTCGAACGTTGTCAGGGCGTCTTCGAGTTTCAGGTCACCACTTTCCAGTTTTTTGACCAGTGCTTCCAAGCGGGTCATATCGTCTTCAAAGCTGGCTTCATGCTCTGCTGCTGTCATAGCTGAAGTTTTCTCCCCTGCTGTGCTTGAATTGCTTTTTGTCTTGGTTGCTGGATGGGCGGCTGAAGGTTTCTTAGGCATGGCAGGTAGGATTAGTGAGTTAAAAGTTCAAGGTAGTGAGTAAAACCAGCTTAATAATCTGATAACGAAGGTTCAATCACCCTACACGCTAATCGCAGAGGGGTCAATTTGTCGTAGACCATGGAATAATTTCGGCAGGCCCCGGAAACACGGTCTATACTTTTTGAGACTAAGTTCGCAGCCTGTACTTTGGGTAAAACTCTTTCAGTTTCAAATGCTTTCGTGCGCTTGCACTACTTCGGTTTTAACTTCAGTTGCGACTTCTGGCAGATAACAACATGGTTTTTGTCCTCGACTTGAGAGGTGTGTAGTGGATTTAGCAACGCTTGTAGGGATGGCGGGTGCTTTCGGTATCGTCGTGATGGCTATGCTGTTGGGCGGAAGCCTCGGCATGTTCGTGGATATTCCTTCCATGCTGATTGTGGTGGTGGGGTCCTTGCTGGTGGTGATGATGAAATTCTCACTAGGGCAGTTTTTGGGAGCTGGCAAAGTGGCCGCCAAGGCCTTTATGTTCAAAGTTGATAAACCAGAAGACATTATTGAGTTAGTGGTTGAGTTGGCTGATGCCGCTCGTAAAGGTGGCTTGCTATCCCTTGAAGGCAAAGAAATTCCCAATGAGTTCCTCTCCAAAGGCATTCAGCTATTAATCGATGGACACGATGGCGATGTGGTCAAGACCTTAATGAGCAAAGATAAAAGCCTTGCCGTGGAAAGACACAAGAGCGGTGCTTCCGTTTTCGGTTCATTGGGCGATGTGGCACCTGCAATGGGGATGATTGGCACCCTGGTGGGACTTGTTGCCATGCTATCTAATATGGACGATCCCAAATCTATCGGTCCTGCTATGGCTGTGGCGCTGTTGACCACTCTCTACGGTGCTATGTTGGGCAATATGGTGGCCATTCCTTTTTCTGATAAATGCCAGTTGCGGGCCGGGGAAGAAGAGTTGGTTAAATCGATGATCATTGATGCTTTATTAGCCATTCAGGCAGGACAGAATCCTCGGGTGATAGAAACTATGCTGAGGACTTATCTGCCGGAAGGAAAGCGGGCCGCAGCGGCTAGTGAAGGTTAACAATAAGCTGCTATGAGTGACGAAGAGGAACATAAATGTGAATGTCCGGCCGGTTTGCCCGGGTGGATGGCGACCTTTGCCGATTTAATGTCGCTGTTGATGTGTTTCTTCGTGCTATTGCTTTCCTTCTCACAAATGGATGTGATGGAATTCAAGCGCCTGGCCGGATCCATGAGAGAGGCCTTTGGTGTGCAAGCAAAGATTAATGTGGATTCTATCCCTAAAGGTACCAGTGTTATTGCGCAAGAGTTCAGCCCAGGTAAGCCCGAGCCAACCCCTCTGCAAAGCGTAATGCAACACACGACCCGGCAAGATATGCCTAATCTCAAACAACTCTGCGCTCAACAAGTGCAACAAGCGCTGGAAGAAGAGTGCACCGCTGGCAGAAGCTCGCAAATTGGTGATCTGCTACTGGATAAAATCAAACAGTTGACGGAAGCCACTGAGAATGACGCCATTTCCGCCGCCGCGACATTGCAGGAAGAGGTTCGTAGCAATCAGGTTGAAGTCGAAACCCGGGGTCGTAAGATCGTCATCAGAGTTCAGGAAAAAGGATCATTTCAGTCCGGCTCTGCTGAATTGGAGCCAGAGTTTTTTGATGTCATTGACAAACTGGTTGGGATTCTTGCCGAAGTGGACGGCACCATTGCCGTGGAAGGGCATTCTGATAGTGTTCCCATTAGCACCTCCCGCTTTCGTTCTAATTGGGACCTGTCCGCTGCTCGTGCACTTGAAGTGGCTCACGCCTTGTTCGAGTCTGGAGAAGTTGACCGGGCCCGTTTTTCCGTGGGCGGGTTTGCCGATACTCAACCGCTGGTGCCTGACGATTCCCCGGAAAACCGTGCCCGTAATCGCCGGGTAGAAATTATCTTGCAACAGCCCTTGGATGATGAAACTAAGAAAGAAATTAATCAGGCTCGACAGCAAGCGCCTGACTTCTTGCCCAGAGACCAGTTAAGTGATTTCGGGGGCTTAAATCCCGACGAAATTTTCTGATCGAATTGGGATAGGGTATGCAGAGTCTATGCGGTCTGCTTAACATAATTTGCGACTCCGCGAAGCGGCATGGAAGCCGTTTCAGGATGAAAACCAGCTAAAGGTTGCTTAGGATATGTCCAAATTTGAGGAAAGACGCCGCTATTTCAGAGTGGAAGACAAAATTGAGCTGGCCTTTCGGGTACTTAATGAAGACGATCAGTATGATCCCATCTTAAGCCAGCAGCAGGCACTATCTGAGTCCTATGCTGAATTAGAAAATCAAATTCAGCTAGCCAATCAAAATGTCATTAAAAAGTGGCCTGAAGCCGCTGGTTTATTTGATTTGCTTAATCGCAAAATTAACCTGATGATGAGAGCTAGTGGTGATTTTGGTAGCGCTACCGGCGATCTTCCATTCGAACAAGCCGTCAATCTGAGTGCTTGTGGCATTGCTTTTTGCAGCAATGAGCCGCTCGCTTTGGGTACTCGGTTATTGCTGCGGATGAAATTAAAACCTGGCAACCATAGCATTGCTGTTATCAGTTTTGTCATGGGATGTGATATCAGCAAAGACGAAACCCAGCCAGATGCATTCCTGGTACGTGCCGATTTTAGTGGTATTAGCGACGATCATCAGGAGCTACTCATTCAACATGTCATGCTATGTCAGACCAGGCATTTGCGCGAGCGTCGGGGTACGGGAGCTTATGGAAGCTAATACCAGAGATACCCGGATCAATCAGTGCAGTCTCTCGTCAGCATGGTCGAGCTTCAGTGTTATTTCGTTTTGGTCGATAAACCCCTTGGCGTTGTAGCGGCGCTCTTTCATTGTTACGGTTCCATTGCGGGACCACATAACCAGCGTTGTGGAGCGGGTACCGTAATCGTTGGAATGAATAAAACGTGAAGACAATAACTGTTCCCACTCCCGGCTGACTCCGGTGTTGGGGAGTTGCTCTTCCGGTGCCTGTCGCCGGTCGCTCATGACGGCCCATAATGCGCTGTCATCGGGTACAGCACTAATGGCTTGACAAAATTCCGCCTTTCCTTCGGTCAGCTTGGGCCACGGTGTATCCAGCAAACCGTTGCTTAGTCCATAGACTCCGGGTTGAAGCACCGCTTTGTAGGTGCTTGTTCTGTTGTTGAAATAATAAAGTTGTTGCTGGAAATAGTAGAGGCAGTTGAAATCGTTGTAGTCACCGTAGGAAAAGGCTAATTCACCGTCAACAAAGGATCGTGCGCACTCCCTGCTGAGAAGAGACAAAACCAGTTCACCCCGGGACTTTCTGTCTTCTGTGGCCTGCCCACTGCGAACATTTGTCACTGCTGCAAAACGACCGTACCGGGAAAGCCCCATCCAAGTCCCGCCTTTAACTAAATCCTTACCTGCCACAATCGCCGTATTATTCTCCCATTGTTGAATCCCGGTGCAGGGACGGGCATAGTATTCATCCCGGTTAGCCGCCACAATCAGTGGGTAAACCGGATGCTGGTTGTAGCATACGAAAATCAGACACATCGTCACTGGCCATTGCTGGGGGTTTGCTAAAGCACCGCTAGCCTATGAAACATACAAAAGTGCTTTAAATTCTCATTACCATTATATTGGCGTCCCCCCACAACACCAGGGTTAGTGATTTGAGCAGGGTTTTTAATAGTCCAGAGCCCAGTTGCCGATGGTAGTTTTTACCTACCTGATACTGGGTTCGTGTGCCGGCGTATTGGCTGGTTTGTTTGGCATTGGTGGTGGCTTGATCATTGTTCCTACCTTGATCATAAGCTTTGATTTAAAGGGCGTGGCACCGGAAGTGGCCACTCATTTAGCAGTAGGCACTTCCCTTGCAACTATTATTTTTACTTCGCTCTCGTCCATAGTCAGTCATCATCGTAAGGCGGCTGTGCGCTGGGCTGTTTTCAGACCATTGGCTATCGGTCTGACCCTTGGAGCGATCGCGGGTGTGTTGACGGCTGGGAGTCTGTCCGGGTCTTTGCTGCGCTTGTTCATTGGTATCTTTGCGGTGGCAATTGGCGTGCAAATGGCATTGGCTTTAAAGCCTAAGCCCGCTCGTTCCCTGCCCCGGGATAGTGCTTTGGTGGGCGTGGGCGGCATCATCGGTTGGGCTGCTGCCATCTTTGGCATAGGCGGTGGCTCGATGACAGTGCCCTATCTGAACTGGAACAATATTTCTATACAACAAGCAGTGGGTACATCGGCGGCCTGTGGTTTGCCCATCGCTTTGATGGGGGCTGCGACTAATGTAGTGGAGGGTTGGCAAGCCCCGGAATTGCCAGTTTGGAGTTTGGGATTTGTTTACCTGCCAGCTTTAGCGGGTATAGCGTTGACGAGTATTCCATTTGCCAGGGTAGGGGCTGGCTTGGCTCATCGTTTGCCAGCCACTACCCTGAAGCGGTGTTTTTCATTGTTACTGTTTATCGTGGGTGGACGCTTCATTTTGCAAGGTTTGGAGGTTTTGTGACCGAAACATGGTTTGACTACCCAGCAATTGATCCCGTCGCCATAGCGCTGGGCCCTTTGCAAGTGCATTGGTATGGACTGATGTATCTGGTGGGTTTTGCCGGTGCCTGGTGGCTGGGCAAAATCCGCACTCGCAAGCCGTGGTCGGTACTGAATGAGGATCATGTCAGTGATCTGGTGTTTTGGGGGGCCATAGGTGTTGTTTTGGGCGGACGCTTTGGTTATGTGTTCTTCTACAACTTTGACCGCTTTTTACAAGAACCGCTGTGGTTATTCCAGGTTTGGACGGGAGGTATGTCTTTTCATGGGGGCTTGCTTGGCGTGATCGGCGCGCTTTGGTTTTATTGCCGCAGCAGAGGTTTACGATTTTTTCAAGTGGCTGACTTTGTCGCACCGCTGGTTCCCATTGGCCTGGGTGCTGGCCGTATCGGTAATTTCATTGGTGGCGAGTTATGGGGGCGCGCCACGGATGTGCCATGGGCTATGGTGTTCCCACGGGATGAATGGGGTTTGCTGCGACATCCATCTCAGCTCTATCAATTTGCTCTGGAAGGTGTGGCCTTATTCGCGATACTGTGGTGGTTTAGTCGCAAACCAAGGCCTTTGATGACGGTTTCGGGTTTGTTCCTGGCTTCCTACGGATCATTTCGATTTTTTGTTGAGTTCTTCCGGGAGCCTGATGCTCATCTCGGTTATCTGGCCTGGGGATGGCTTACTATGGGGCAACTGTTGTCACTTCCTATGGTGGTGGCGGGTATTGGCCTGATAGTTTATGGTTACCGCCGCTCTGGTAAAGAGCAACCCGCTACCTCGAATGAAGCCGTTAACCTTAGTGAGGCCAGCAAGGCAAACAAGAAAACCAAGCGATCCAAAGACCGGAAAAACAAAAGGAGGAAGTCCTAGTGCGCCAATATCTCGATATGATGCGTTATGTCAGCGAGCAAGGTCATCGCAAGAGTGATCGCACGGGGACCGGTACGCTGAGTGTGTTTGGCTATCAAATGAGGTTTGATTTGCAGGCGGGCTTTCCCCTCCTCACCACGAAAAAGTTACATTTACGCTCGATTATCCATGAGTTACTTTGGTTCTTGAGCGGCGACACCAATATTGCCTATCTCAAGCAACACGGGGTCAGCATCTGGGACGAATGGGCTGATGAGAACGGGGACCTGGGGCCAGTGTATGGTTTTCAATGGCGTAGTTGGCCGACCCCGGATGGTCGGCATATCGATCAGATCAGCCGGGTGCTGGAGCAGTTGCGGCATAACCCGGACTCCAGGCGACACATGGTGGTCGCCTATAACCCCGGTTTCGTCGACGCGATGGCCTTGCCCCCTTGTCATGCGCTATTCCAGTTTTATGTGGCAGATGGCAAGCTATCATGTCAGCTCTATCAACGCAGTGCTGATGTCTTTCTCGGTGTTCCGTTTAATATTGCCAGCTATGCTCTGCTCACCCACATGGTGGCTCAGCAATGCGGATTACAAGTAGGGGACTTCATCTGGACCGGCGGAGATGTTCATATCTATCTGAACCATCTCGAGCAAGTGGCTGAACAACTGTCCCGCACTCCTGGTCCGCTGCCGGCACTGGAATTGTCAAATAAACCTCAATCCCTGTTTGACTATCGATTTGAAGATATCAGTATTCTGGATTATCACCCACAGTCTCATATTAAAGCGCCTGTCGCGGTCTGAACGATGACTGAAAAAGCCAAGCCATTAATTTCTGTTATTGTTGCCCGTGCTGATAATGGGGTCATCGGTCGTGATAACACAATGCCCTGGCGACTGCGCAACGATTTGCGTTATTTCAAGCAAGTGACCATGGGTAAACCGGTCATTATGGGAAGGAAAACCTTTGAATCCATTGGTAAACCCTTACCAGGACGCCTGAATATTGTCATTACCAGACAGTATCAGGCACTGGGCGAGGGTGTTGTTGTGGTGCCTTCGTTGCAGGCCGCCATCGCTTTAGCCAGTGGGGAAGGCGAAGAAATAATGATCATTGGAGGCACACAAATTTATCAGCAAGCTATTCCGCTGGCATCGCGCATCTATATGACCAAAGTCCGCGGTATGACAGAGGGCGACGTTGTGTTTCCGGCGCTGGAAAAGAGTGAGTGGCAGCAAACCGTGCTCGAATCATATTCCAGAGATGAGCACAATGATTGGGATCATGAAATGGTTCTGATGGAGCGGATAGCACCTTCCTAAATGTCCTTTTCCCTTCAGCCCTTCAGTCTTGACTCTGTGTGGGACAGAGCATCCAATTGCCGTGAAATAATTGCAGGAAGCGACTGGATTTACTGCACGAACTGGAGCTACATTTAATGGTGAATATCGATGGAATGGGTCGCTATGATGAAAAAAGTCAGGCACCAGTGGGAGATTAAAGCGTTGCTTTATGCAGGACGATAAACCAAATCTTACTACATTCAGGCAGTTCAGCCTGCTCGATAAGTTGAGCGACGAGCAACTAATCGTCTTGGCTTCTCGCGCAGACTATCGCCACTTTAAAAAGGGCCGCACGCTGCTTGAGCTGAACAGCCGCGACAGTTTTGACTACTTCCTGCTTAGTGGGGAGGTGGTTTTAATTGCTGCTGATGGTCGCCAAACCCGGGTGGAAGCTAATTCCGGGCGTGCCAGACTGGCCCTTGCTTATTTGCAGCCCCGGCAATTCGAGGTGAAGGCGTTAAGCGATAGCCGCATGCTGGTGGTCGATCAACCAACCCTGACTCAAATGCTAAAAGAGGTGCCTGCAGAAACTGCCGCTGTCGCGTCGTCTTCAGTTCAGGATGTTGACTCCCCGGCTTATGCCATTATTTCAGCTTTCCATCAGGATCTGCGCAATCACCGTCTAAAACTTCCTAGCTTGCCGGATCTGGCTTTGCAAATTAAAGCGATGTCTGAGAAACCTGGTAGTCATGCCACCGACTTAGCTAAAATTATCGTTCGCGATCCACCCATCACTGCTAAATTGATTCGGGCGGCTAACAGCCCGCTTTACCGGGGTTTTAATGCCATTGAGAGTTGTCAGGACGCTGTGGTAAGGCTGGGTATGGAGGCTACACGGCAGCTCATTAATGTGTTTACACTCAGGGAGTTGTTTAGTAGTCAATCCGCCCTGCTAAAACGTCGTATGCAGAAACTGTGGGACCACTCGCTTGAGGTGGGCGCAATTGCCTTTGTGCTCGCCAGAATGAGTCCGGGTTTGTCGGCTGAATTGGCCATGTTAGCAGGTATTCTGCACGACATTGGTGCTGTTCCGGTAATTCAGTATGCCGAGCAACATGCAGAGTTGCGAGGTGATGATCAAATCCTCGCCACCATCATATCTGAATTACGAGAGGAAACGGGCTGTGCCATGCTCACTAGCTGGTCCTTTCCTGAAGCCTTGATTGAGGCGGTGCGTCACGCTGAAGATTACAGTTATGATTCAGGCAGCGACCAGCTGAGCTATGCTGATCTGATTATCCTCGCTCAGGTGCATGCCTTCATTGGTAAGCCGGAGTTGGCGCGGGTGCCCTCGATGGATACTATTCCTGCCTTTTCCAAGCTGGATAGCGGCGATATGTCACCGCAACGCAGTTTACAGGTCTTGCAAAAATCTCGTGAAGAAATCAAAGAACTCAAGCGCATGCTGATTTGATTGTGTCGTCATTACAGCCATCTAATAAAGCTCACTTTGATTAAACCCCTTTGTTAATCTGAATAGCCAAGCGCTGCTGTTGCCAGTGCCGGGCCGAGATTAATGGCCAGATAGACCGCTATAACCGCTGATCCCCCACCTGTCAAAGCGATCAACGAAGGTTGTTGCCAGCGCGGTTGCTGCTTTGATGAAGTGAAAGCAGCGCCACCGAAGCCGCAAATGGCCAGCCCTAACAGCACACCTGCGATAATATCTGACAACCAATGGACTTCTAAATAAACCCGGCTGGTGGCAATTAATAATACCGCGATGGCGGCGCCAAAGTAGACTGGCCAGCGCTGGTCTGCGCACATGTTGCGGGTAATGGAGAATGTTATTAAGCCAATGGCCAAAGTGGCTCCCGATGAATGGCCGCTAGGGTAGGCAAAGGAATCTGGATTGAAGGGATTGTCTGGCCGCATGATGGCAAAGATATTCTTCAATACGCTGGTCAATAGGTGAGTAGTCAACCCACAGGCCAGACTAATCAGTGCGTGTTGATATTGCTTTTGGGCACATAACAGGACGATAAACCAAGTCATTAGTAAGTACATTAGCTGCGGATCGCCTAATAAAGTTAAGGTAACAAAAACATAGTCTGCAGCCGGAACATGAAGCGGGTCGAGATGGGAATAAACCCAGTGATCCAGTTGCTTTAGCCGAGGCCAGTAAAGTGTCATCAAGGTGGTGATGAGCAGACCGAAGCAGGCTGTAGTACATAGCAAAACAGATGCTAGTGGGTATTCGCCGGCAGATTTATGCGTTGTGCAATAGCGCGATAACCCGCTTTGCACAGTCTCACACACTACGCCTTGGGGACGCAGAGACCATTGCACACCTGCAAACAGAGCCGAAAGTAATAGAATGCTGACCACGATGACAATCAGCGTGGGATAGAAATTGCTCGGAATCATATCATCCAGTTGCACCGCTTTGCCCACCAGGTAGCCCGGTACAATATACCAGGGTGCCCATAGTAGAGCTGATGCAATATTGAAGGTAATGAAACGCCGGGCCGACATGCCGAGTGCGCCTGCCATAGCGGGTAAAACTGGGCGTATGGGCCCAATAAAGCGTCCGATAATCACGCTCTTGCCACCGTGGTGTTGAAAGAAGGCTTCGGCCCGATCGGTCAGCTCCCGGTAGCGTGACAAAGGCCATATGTTTTTTAAATCATTGCTAAAGTAACGTCCGATATAGAAACTGAGGAGATCGCCAGCCACGGCTCCAGCAAATGCGGCTAGCAGCGCCACGGTCAGAGTATTGGCGCCTCCACCGGCAAGTCCGGCGAGACCAAATAGGATGACAATGCCAGGCACAAGGATGCCAGCAAGCGCCAGCGACTCCATAAAGGCGACCAGAAAAATCGCCACACTGATGTAATTGGGATGCTGTGCGGTCCAGTCGATAATGGGCTGGGTGAAGTTTTCCATAGACCGGAGTCTGCTTTAGGGGGCTGGAGAGGTAATGGGTGTGATCTGTGTCAGTGGTCAGGTGTTACGTTTTCTTTTTGCTGGATGATTTGGCAAATGGTTTGCTGAGCACTACTTTGTTTCTGCCCGATTGTTTTGCCTGAGTAAGCGCATCGAGTCCTCTTTCTAACAACTCTTTGTCATCGACTTCGCCGGGTTCGCGGGTAACACAACCAACGGATACATTGAGCTTTTCAACCACTGGCCAAGTGACCTCCTCCACATTGCGGCGCAGGCGTTCGGCAATGACCAGTACACCTTCTGTCGACGTCACTGGAGAGAGTATAAAAAAGCGGCCATTTTCGGCGTAATAGATGCTGTCTCCTGCACGGGTGACTTCAAGTAAGCGATGCCCAAACTCCGAGAGGAGTTCATTGGCGAAATTGGGGCCATGGACTTCCAGTTGCTGTTTATAAAAATCGATGTCGATAATGATCACCGATAGCGGATGGCCGGTGGTCTCCGATCTTGAAATCTCTTGCTTTAAAGTGAAGTCCAGATGCTTCAGGTTAAAAGCGCCAGTGGTGGGATCTTTAATGGCAATTTCCACCAGGAAACGGCTTTGGTGGTGATAGAGATAGGCGTACATACCGGCCAGACCAGTGAGTAAAGCATAACTGGTAGCGAAGCGGGCAGTGTTATAAAAACTATCATTTATCATCAGCGCTATTGAGCTAATCGCTAGTGCAAGTGCATTGAGTGCTATCGCTTGTTTAAGGGGGATAAGCAGAAAGCTGAATAAGCCCAGTGCATAGAGCCAGTGATTGATTGCCACTTGTCCCGCTAACAATTGCCAGACAATAACCGCCAGCATTAACAGCAGAATGCCGAGGTGTCCGCGATGTGCATTGATATCACTGCGACGTGTCCAGGCGTAGACAGCACCGGCAATCATCACAGGTGCCAGAATGATACTGACATAGAATAATTCATAGAGGCCATAGCGAACATTCTGTATCGCCATGAACATTAGCAGTAAAGCGGTGGCAAGGTATAAAGCCATGCGCGCTCTGCTGCGTAAATATGATTCACCCAGCAATGACGGCTTCCTCCTTGTCAATAGCTAAGAAAGCGATGGTTTGGCTGCTGCCACGCTTACGGGCAACCTTTAATGCCTGACGTGAGTTAGAGATAAGGGTGTCACTACTGTCCCCTGCATTCAGTGTGGCAGTGCCGATACTGACCGAGACCGGTAACTCAGCGGTGCTGAGTTTTTCACGACTACTGTTGATGAGGGTCGAGGCTTTTTGCGTTGCCTCCCGGGAACCGGTGTGTGGCATGATAATGATAAAATCGGCATCCCCATAGCGATAATAGCTGTCGTATAAACGCAAATTCTGATGCAGCAGGCGTCCCAGGTGGTGCAGTAAGATGTCAATTTGATCCTTGGAAGCGTGCTCCAGTACTTCCCGGTCAAAGCTGAGAGCCAGTATGGTCAGATCTGAGCCTTCGCGGACACTGCGTTGAACTTCTTTTTCAAGGTCCTGAGTCAGATATTCCCGGGTGGAAGCCAAGGTCAGGTTATCTGTGCGTCGCAGGGGCTTGAGTTGGTTCTCTTTAATTTCCCGCAGATAGATAAAAGCCAATGTCATTGCCAATGACAGTAGATAGATGAAGAATATTTGAATTTTTTCTGGTCCCTGGTAAAAGCCTATCAGTGCAACTGTCATGGCAATTGAAAACAGGGCGGTAATGATGGTGGCCGTCTGGATTCGGTAGATAAAAAATGCCACCAGCGGCAGTAAATAGCACCACTGCTCCGCTGTGTGTTGATACTCAATGATTGCCCCGATACTGATGACAATGATAAAGGCAATCACTGAATGAGCCAGCAAGGCTTGTAAGCCTTGCCTTTGGCTGTTTTTGTTAGCGAGGCTGTTGGCCAACAACAAAAGACAGAAGCACACCGATATGACCGCCATCAACCATTGGCCGCTGAACAGAGCACTGCATGCCATCAGACCGATAATGATAGCGGCCAGCCCAAATGCTTTGCTGCGTAACTGGTTGTTGATTTCAATTGGGGTCATGATAATGCGGTTATGCAGGCATCCGTGGTAGATTAGATTTCAATTTGTAGTTGTTTGGTTAGCGCCATTCAGGTTATCGGTCACAATCGGTTGCAAGTTGTTCGAATTGACACATGCTAATTCACTTTAAGT
>JGI12048J13642_10067278_pt1 | contig 16530 bp, 12 predicted proteins | sample ElkSlonscriptome_16_FD_13642 | JGI IMG/M metagenome (IMG submission 13642)
CATCAGCTTGTTTGCATCACACTGATTTTTGCCCAGCTTGCGATCGGTGCAGCCCCCTCCGCCGCGTCGGCTGACACGGCGGTAAGCGACCATTGCGCAGCGATGCAGCACGCCACCACCGAGACCGCGCCGCCTGCGGCCGGCTCCGGCGCACCGCTGGATTGCGCCGATGAGTGCGCCCAGTGCGCTTTCTCCGCAGTCGGTATTGCGGCGCAGCCACGCGTTACCCTCGCCAGTGCAGGTTCGGCCTATCATGCTGCGCAGCCATCCGGCGAGCACCCCGGCACCCGGGCGCGCCTGCTGCGCCCACCTATCTGTTCCTGATCCCGGTCGCTGTTCCGCAGTGACCTGCCAAGAGCGCGGCGCGCAGGCGTCGCGTGGAGTGCATAGCGGCGTCAGCCGCTATGCGACCCCTCTATTAGGATCAGGAGTGCATCATGAAAAATTATTCGCGGCGCCGCTTCGTCACCGGCGCGCTGGCCACTGTCGGCGCCTCCGCACTGGGTGCGCGGGCCGGCACGCCGGCCGTGGAGCAGACTCCGCTGCTGCGGGGCGAGCGTTTCGACCTCAACATCGGGTATCGCGAGGTAAATCTTACCGGCCGGCAGCGCACCGCCACGGTCGTCAACGGCGGCTTGCCTGGCCCGACGCTGCGCTGGCAGCAAGGCTCGACAGTGCGGCTGCGGGTCAGCAACAACCTCGCTGTCGACAGTTCCATTCACTGGCACGGCATGATTCTGCCGCCCGGCATGGACGGTGTGCCCGGGATAAGTTTTGCCGGTATCCGCCCCGGCGACACCTTTGAGTACCGCTTTCCGGTGCTCCAAAGCGGCACCTACTGGTATCACAGTCACTCCGGGTTTCAGGAACAGACTGGCCTCTACGGCGCTATCGTCATCGACCCGGTGGAGGCCGACCCGATCGGCTACGACCGCGAGCATGTTGTGCTTCTTTCCGACTGGAGTGACCAGAAGCCGGAAAGCATTTTCGCCACGCTGCGCAAAGAGGGTCATTACTACAACATCAACCGGCGAACGCTGCTGGACCTCGGGGATGATCTGGCAGCGCAGGGCCTCGGCGCGACAGTCGAAGACCGCGCCATGTGGAACAGTATGCGCATGAGCGACCGCGATATCGCGGACGTGACAGGTTTGACCTATACATTTTTGACGAATGGGCAGACCCCGGATGCCAACTGGACGGGCTTATTCAGGCCGGGTGAGCGGGTGCGGCTGCGCTTCATTAATGCAGCTGCGATGACCTTCTTCGACGTGCGGATCCCGGGTCTGGAAATGACAGTGGTTGCGGCTGACGGGCAGCCTGTCGAGCCCGTTAGCGTTGATGAATTCCGCATTGGCGTTGCCGAAACCTACGACGTAATCGTGACACCCCGTTCCGGCGCCTACACGGTCTTTGCCCAGGCGATTGACCGTTCGGGTTACGCGCGCGGCACGCTGGCGGAAGCTCCGGGCCTGGCTGCTCCGGTACCCGCTCTGGATCCATCGCCGACCCTTACCCACGCCGATATGGGTATGGCCCATGCCGGAATGCACGCTGACATGGCGATGTCCGGTATGGACCACAGTGCGCACAGCGATCACGACATGGGTGGCATGCCCCGGATCGACGCGGCCGCAGGCGCTGGCCATGCAGGCCATACGCTCGAGTCCACCCATGCCAGCATCGCCCCTGCGGGCTTTGGCAGTCGCGCCGATGTCATCCATGCCGATACCGAATTCGGGTACAACGTCGACATGCGTGCGGCGGCTCCGCAACGCCGGCTGGACGATCCGGGTGTCGGGCTGCGCGGCAACGGGCGACGTGTGCTCACGTATGCCGACCTGTTCAGTCTCACGCCGGCGCCTGCCGTGCGCGACCCGCAGCGCGAGATCCAGCTGCACCTGACCGGCAATATGCGCCGTTATCTCTGGTCGTTCAACGGAATACCGTTCCCCGATGCTGAGCCTTTGTCGCTCAAACTCAACGAACGCGTGCGGATCACGCTGGTCAACGACACGATGATGAACCACCCGATCCATCTGCACGGTATGTGGAGTGAGCTTGAGACCGGCGCACCGACGCGCATCCCGTTAAAACACACCGTGGTTGTGCAGCCCGGCAGCCGCATCAGCTACCTCGTTACGCCGCCGGTGGCGGGACCCTGGGCCTATCATTGTCATCTGCTGTATCACATGACCGGCATGTTCCGCCGCGTGGAGGTGCGCGCGTGAGGGCGCGGTTCGGTGCATGCTTCCTGGTCTGCGTGCTGCCTATGGCGCCGATACAGACGATGGCGATGCCCGCCGACGATCCGGTTCTGTATTCGTTCAATGCGCACGAGTTCGAGTTCGGCAAGGAGTCCGGCGAAACCACCTTTAACTGGGACGTCACCGCGTGGGCCGGCACGACCCGCGATCGGCTCATGGTCCGCAGCGAGGGTGAGGACGGTGAGGTGGCGACCGAAGAGTTCGAAACGCTCTTGCTGTATTCGCGGGCGGTGACACCGTTCTGGAACGTGAATGCCGGCTGGCGCGGCGACTGGCAGCCCGGTGCGCGGCGCAACTGGGGAACGCTGGAGCTCGAGGGGGTTGCACCGGGTCTTATTGAGACGCGCTTGTCGCTGCTGGCATCCAGCCAGGGACGGCTGTCGGTGCGTGCCGAGTTGCAGGCCGAGTGGTTTATTACCCAGAAATGGCAGCTGATTCCGCGGCTCGAAACCGACTGGTTCAGTGATCCCGATGTGGTCAACGAACGCGAAGACGGATTGGCCGCGCTCGAGCTGAGTGTGCGCTTTGCCTACGTGATTCGCCAGGATTTACGGCCTTATGTCGGATTGCAGTGGAATGGGCAGCTGGGGCAGTCCCGCAGTCTGGCACGGGCGCGCGGCGAGTCTCCGAACTCGCTACAGTTGGTAGCGGGACTGGCCTTCTGGTTCTGAGCGCGACCTTGCTGCTAAAATGCGCGGCCCCGGCAGGGCGTGGCTTTCCACGGCCCGGCGCCTTACCGGCGCGACACCGCAGCCTGAAACGCCCGGCGGGCACCACGGTCCAGGAGTACTGCAAGATGTCTGACTATCGCGCACCGGTCAAAGACATGCGCTTTGTGATCAACGAGCTCGCAGAGCTGAGCGAGCTGACGGCGTACCCGGCGTTTGCGGACGCCACCCCCGATCTGGTGGATGCGGTGCTGCAGGAAGCTGCGCAGCTGGCGACCGAGGTCGTTGCGCCGACTAACTGGCCGGGCGATCAGCAGGGCGCCCGTATCGAGCAGGGCCAGGTGCACGTTCCGGAGAGTTTCACGGCGGCGTACCGGCAGTATGTGGAAGGCGGCTGGCCCGGCATGGTGATGAACCCCGAGCACGGTGGCCAGGGCCTGCCGAACGCGGTCGGCGTCGCTGTGGACGAAATGATGCACTCGGCCAATATGGCCTGGTCATTGTGTCCGATGCTGACCCAGGGCGCGATTCATGCGCTGGAGTCGCACGGTTCGCCCGAGCTGCAGCAGCAGTTTCTCGACAAGCTGGTAGCGGGGGAGTGGACCGGCACCATGAACCTGACCGAGCCGCAGGCCGGCTCGGACCTGTCGCTGGTGCGCTCGATGGCCACGCCCGTGGACGGTATCTGGTCTGTTAGCGGCCAGAAGATTTACATTACCTGGGGCGATCATGACATGACGGAGAATGTCATTCATCTCGTGCTTGCCCGTACGCCCGACGCACCGGCCGGGGTGCGCGGCCTGTCGTTGTTTATCGTGCCCAAGTTCAAGGTGGAGGCCGACGGCACCGTTGGCGAGGCTAACAGCGTCGAGGTGGTGTCGATCGAGCACAAGCTCGGCATTCATTCCAGCCCCACCTGCGTGCTCAACTTTAGTGATGCACAGGGGTACCTGGTTGGCGAAATCGGCGACGGACTCGCCTGCATGTTTACCATGATGAACAGCGCGCGCCTCAACGTTGGCCTGCAGGGCGTTGCTATTTCGGAGCGTGCCTACCAGGCCGCGCTTGCCTATGCGCTCGACCGCGCGCAGGGTACGGCACCGGGATTTTCCGGCACCGCCAAAATTATTGAACACGGCGATGTGCGGCGCATGCTGCTGACCATCAAGGCGGAAACCGAGGCCATGCGCGCTCTGGTTTACGTCGCGCTGGCCACGCTCGACCACGCTCAGCACGCAGAGGGTGAAGCGCAGCAGGCGGCTGCCGCGCGCGTCGACCTGCTGACTCCGATTGTGAAGGGCTGGTGTACCGAGCGTTCCCAGGTACTGACCTCCATTGGTGTGCAGGTACACGGCGGCATGGGCTACGTCGAGGAAACCGGCGCGGCTCAGCACCTGCGTGACGCACGCATACTGACGATCTACGAAGGCACCACCGGTATTCAGGCTGGCGATCTGGTGGGCCGCAAAATCCTGCGCGACGGCGGCGCCGCACTGACGGCCCTGCTGGACGAAATGACGGCTGTCGCTGATGACCTGGTGGGGGTCGGCGCCGAACTGGAGACCATCGGTCAGGCGCTGCTGGAGGCGGTCGACGTGTGCCGCAGTGCGCTGCAGATTTTGCTCGACAGGCACAGCGCCGACCCGCACTTCGCCGGCGCGGTGAGCTATCACTTCCTGATGATGCTGGGCACCGTGGCGGGTGGCTGGCAGATGGGCCGCGCGGCCCTGATCGCAGAGAAACGGCGCGTGAGTGACCCGGCCGACGCCGGGTTTTACGCGGCCAAGTTGATTACCGCGCGGGTTTACGCGGAACAATCCCTGCCACTCGTGGGCGCGCATGGCCGCTCGATAAAGGCCGGCAGCGACGCGCTGATGGACTACTCACTCGACCAGTTCGAAGCCGACTGACATTGGCCCCCGACCGCGGGGCCGCGGCAATTCGCGTATGATGCTGGGCCGCTCAGGAGCCAGAAACCATGGGATTCAAAACCAGGCAGATACATGCGGGCGTTACGCCCGACCCGGTTACCGGGTCGATACTGACGCCAATTTATCAGACCACGACGTACGTGCAGGACTCGGTGGACGAGTACCTGGCCAAAGGTTATTCGTATTCGCGGTCTGCTAACCCGACGGTACGGGCGCTGGAGAACAAGCTGACGGCTCTTGAGGGCGGTGCCGACACCACCTGTTTCGGTACCGGTATGGCAGGCATTAACGCGGTATTCATGGCGTTTCTGAGTGCAGGCGATCACGCCATCGTGTCCGACGTGGTGTATGGCGGCACCTACCGCCTGGCGACCAAAATTTTCAGCCGCTTCGGCGTCGATTTCTCATTTGTCGACACGTCAGATGCCGCCAACGTGGCCGCGGCGCTGCGCCCTGACACGCGGCTGATTATGACCGAGACGCCGGCCAACCCGACGCTGAAACTCACGGACATTGCGGCCGTGTCGGAAGTTGCCCATAAACATGGCGTGACGCATGCGGTGGACAACACGTTTCTGACGCCCTACTTCCAGCGGCCGCTCGAGCTGGGAGCCGACCTCAGCGTGCACTCCACAACCAAGTACTTTGACGGCCACAACGCGACCGTGGGCGGGGCGGTGGTTGCTGCGACCGCAGAGCTCGACGAGGCGGTGCGCTTCGTTCTGAACGCCACGGGCTCGATCATGTCGCCGCAAACGGCTTTTCTGACGCTGCAGGGGGTGAAGACCCTGTCGGTGCGGATCGCGGAGCAAAGCGCCAACGCGCAGCGCATTGCCGAGTTCCTGCAGCAACACCCGAAGGTCGGCCAGGTGTGCTACCCCGGGCTGGCCTCCTTTGCGCAGCACGAGCTGGCCTGCCGTCAGGCCAGCGGCTTCGGCGCCATGCTGTGGTTCGAGGTGGAGGGAGGCCTCGCGGCCGGCAAGACGCTGATGGACAGCATCGAGTTGTGGAGTCTGGCAGAAAACCTCGGCTCGCTGGAGTCGCTGATCACGCACCCGGTAACCATGACACATGCCGACGTCGAGCCCGAAGAGCGCGCGCGGGTCGGCATTTCGGATGGCCTGGTGCGGCTGTCGGTGGGCCTCGAAGATGCCGAAGACCTGATTGCTGCACTGGATGCGGCCCTGGCGAACGTCTGATTCGCCACGGCGGCGCTGCAATCGGGCGCGCTACAGAATGTCGGCCAGAAAGTCCTCGCGGATGCGCGCCCACTCCAGCTTGAGCCACGGCGTATAGCGTTCGCCGTGGGCGGCAATGGCCGCGGTGAGTTCGTCCGGTGTCACCAGGCGCCAGTCCGATATTTCATCCGGGTTGATATCGACCGTACCGTCGAAATGGCCGGCGAACACCCAGCAGTTTTCGTATTCCGAGCCTACATCCTCAAAATGCGCGCGGTACACGAACTTGTACAGGTAGCGCAGTTCGGCGGTGACGCCCAGCTCCTCCTGCAGGCGGCGGTGTGCTGCCGCCAGCGTGTCCTCGCCGTCTCGCGGGTGGCTGCAGCAGCTGTTGGCCCAGTAGCCGCCCCACAGCATTTTCGCGGGACTGCGCTGCTGTATCAGCAGTTGACCCTCCCGGTTGAACAGAAAAACCGAAAACGCCCGATGCAGCTGACCCTCGCCCAGATGGCAGTCAAGCTTTTCGAGCGTGCCCACCTGATTATCTGCCTCGTCGACGAGAATCAGGGTGTCGGCGGGCTCGCGCTGCGCGGAGGTCGGATTAGCAGAGCTCACGCGGCGCCGCCGAGCGTAAACGCGAGTGACTCATAGCCCTGGCTTTCGAGCGCCGCTTTAACGCGTTCGCTGCTCTCGACGTCTTCGCAGAGCGCGATCATCGCGCCGCCGCCGCCGCCGCCAGTGAGTTTAGCGCCCAGGGCGCCGGCCTTGCGCGCGATGGCAACGAGTTTTTCGAGTTCCGGTGTCGACACTTGCAGCGCGTTCAATAATCCCTGGTTGATGTTCATGAGTTCGCCGAGATCGCGCATCCGGTTTTCCTGAATGGCCGATACCGCCTGCAGCGCCAGGCTGTCGATATCGTCAAACATTTTTTCGTAAACCTGCGGCAGGCGTTCCCAGGCGGCTCGCACGTTGCCGACGGTCTTGGCGGTCAGCCCCTGTGTGTGAGTCATGCCGATGACCAGCGCCAGCGGCTGCGGAATATTCAGCAGCTCGACGAGCTCCGGATGGCCTTTGCGAAACACCAGCGGCTTGCCGAAGGTGGCCAGCGTGTTGTCGATGCCGCTGGGCTGGCCGTGCGCAACTTCTTCCGACTTGTAGGCCAGCCGGTTCACCTCGTTGTCGGTAAGGCCGAGCTTGAAGTGCAGGTTGAGGGCACGAATGATCGCTACCGCGAGGGCTGCCGAACCTCCGAGGCCCATGCCGCGCGGCACGTCGGGGAACACCTCGATGCGAATGCCGCGGTGGCCCAGGCCCAGTTCGTCCAGAATGGTGCCGGCCGCTTTTTCGAATGAGCGCCGCTGCTCCGGCGGTTTCGCAAGCTCATACTCGACGCCCCAGCGTGGAATCAGCAGCTGCACGCCCTTGTCGGTGTCTTCGACAAACGCGCGCATGGTCAGCGGCAGCGGGCAGGCTATGGCGTGCCGCCCATACACGACCGAGTGTTCGCCGATCAGAATGGTTTTGCCGTAGCCAACGCCCAGCTCGGTTTCGCTCTTGCGGGTAAAACTGGACGTGGCGCCAGGCGCTGCGCCCAGCAGCTCGGTCAGTATCTCGCGCGCGCGCCAGATCTTGATATCGCCGCTGCGCAGCAGGCGTTCGAGTACCTGCTCGAACAGCCGGGCAGGGGTGCCGGCTGCCTTCACCACTGAACGGGCATGCAAGGTCATGTGGCCCTGCTGAATGCCGTCGGTAGCCAGCGCCCGCAGCGCCGAAAAGTTCTGCGCCAGCCCCGCCGCCGCCATGACTTCGGCCAGCTCGGTGGCCGCCTGCACACCCAGCAGCCGCAGGTTCACGGCCACGCTGGGGTTCGACTCGAGCGGCCCGCCGACAGTGCCAACCTTGAGCGGCATCTCGAGTTCGCCGCACAGGTTGCCCTCGGCGTCGCGGGACCAGCGCGAGAGGGCCTGGTAGCCTTCGCCGCGCCCGGCCCACGCATGCGCGCCTGCTTCGATCGCGCGCCAGTCATTGCCGGTGGCCAGCGCGATCGCGTCGATGCCGTTCATGATGCCTTTGTTATGGGTTGCCGCGCGGTACGGGTCCGCCTGGGCAAAATCAGAGGCAATAACGATACCGTCGCGGACCTGCTCGCCGCTGTAGCCGCGTCCTGCCAGCCGCTCCGGTGGTATGCAAACGGTGGCACGTGCCATCGCGCGATCGCTGAGGTTTGACAGTATGCGCAGGAAGACCTTGCCGTCGGTCAGCGATTCAATCAGCGACGCGACACCTTCGCACATGCCGTTCACCAGGTTTGCACCCATCGCATCGCGGGTGTCGACGTGCAGGTGAATGACCAGCATTTCGCCGTTCGAGGACTGCAGCGGATAAGTGCGCAGGTCCATGTCGACCGCCCCGCCGCCCCGCGCGACCATCCGCGGGTGAAAGCTGTTGGCCAGGTCGATGACTTTTTGCTTGGCCGAGCGCACCGCGTTGATCGCGGCATCCATGTCGGGAATCTCGACGACCTGAATCTGTCCGGTCAGCACCGGCGGGCTCGATTCGGTGGTGTAGCCGCCGGCGCCCCGCGCCATTTTGGCCGCCGAGCTGATCGCCGCGACGATGGAGGGCTCTTCGACCACCATCGGCACCACGTAATCCTTGTCGTTGATCAGGAAGTTCAGCCCCAGGCCGATCGGCAGCCCCATGACGCCGATGACGTTTTCGATCATTTTGTCCGCGGCGCTCAGCTTGAGCGTGTGGTCGCCTGACAGCAGCGTCTCGTAGTCGCTGTCGCTTAGCAGGCCCCGTTCGCGGACCGCGCGTACGCGCTCGTCAACGGACATCTTGTAAAAGTGGGGAATTCTGGATCGGTCCACCCGGGTCACTTCCTATCGCTGTACTCGGCCTGATTGTCTATGCTCGGCGGCCGCGCTGCAAACCAGCAATTGGCCGGGCGCGGCGCGATGGTGCATTCCGCCCAACGCGGTGTCACAATCGCCGCAGGCGTGTGCGGTGCTGCGTCTCACGCGCAGCGAGGCTGCCGAGGCCCGTTAACTTAATGACCGGCCCGCGCTGCCAAGCGCCCGGCAGAGAACGATCTATGGAAAAAATCTGGCTCGACAGTTATCCCTCCGGCGTGCCGTACAAGCTCGATCTCGATCCCGACGAGACGCTGATCGACGCATTCGAGACCGCGGCGACCGCCTGGCACGACCGGCCCGCATTTACCAACCTGGGCCATACGCTCAATTTCAGCGACATCGACGAACTCAGCCAGCGCTTTGCGGCGTTCACCCAGCGCGAGCTGGGGCTTGAGCCGGGTGATCGCATTGCCATCATGCTGCCCAATACGCTGCAGTACCCGGTGGCGCTGTTTGGCGCCCTGCGGGCCGGGCTGGTTGTGGTTAACGTGAACCCCCTGTACACAGCCCCTGAGCTCGAACACCAGCTCAGCGACTCCGGTGCCAAAGCCATTGTGGTCTATGCCGGCAGTGCGAGTGTGCTGGCAGAGGTCGTCGCCCACACGCCGATCGAACACGTGCTGGTATCAGAAATCGCCGACCTGCTGCCGACACCCAAACGACTGTTTATCAATTTTGTCGTGCGCCGCATCAAGCGCATGGTGCCCGACTACGATCTGCCGCAGGCGCGTTCGTTCCGGGCCATTCTCGACGTGCCGCAGGGTGGCTACAAGCGTCCCAAGTCGCTGCGCGGAAGCGATCTGGCCATCCTGCAGTACACGGGGGGGACCACCGGGCTGTCGAAGGGTGCGATGCTGACCCACGCGAATATTCTGGCAAACGTCAGTCAGGTGAACAGCTGGTTTGCCGGTCACGATTCACCGGGCCGCGAAATCATCATCACTGCTTTGCCGCTTTACCACGTCTACGCCCTGACCGTGAACTGCTTCGCGTACTTTGAGAAAGGCGGCCTGAATGTGTTGATTACCGATCCGCGGGACACTGCAGGCCTCATCAAGGAGATCAGGCGCTGGCCGTTCACTGCGATCACCGGCGTGAACACGCTGTTTCAGAGCCTGGTTCGGCACCCGGATATAGCGGGCGTCGATTTTTCCACGCTGAAAGTGGTGTCGGCCGGCGGTATGGCCATGCAAGAGGCCACGGCACGCGAGTGGGCCCGCGTGACGGGCACCCAGGTAATCGAAGGCTACGGTCTGTCCGAGGCTTCGCCGGTGGTGTCGTCGAACCTGCTCGGTATTGCGGAGTTCACCGGCACCATTGGCCTGCCGCTGCCGGAGACCGACGTGTCGATACGCGCCGAGGACGGCACCGAGCAGCCGGTCGGCGAACCGGGCGAGCTCGCGGTGCGCGGCCCCCAGGTCATGCTCGGGTACTGGAATCAGCCGGAGGCCACCGCCGCGGTGATGACCGACGACGGTTTTCTGCTGACCGGGGATATGGCGACAATCGATGAGCAGGGCTACCTGCGCATCGTTGATCGCAAGAAAGACATCATTATTGTGTCCGGGCTGAAGGTGTATCCGAATGAACTCGAGAACACGATATCCGGCCATCCGGATGTTCTGGAGGCTGCAGTCATCGGTTTCAGGGACCCGGAGTCGGGAGAGGGCGTCAAGCTGTTCGCGGTGCGCCGACCTGGTGCAGAGCTGAGCGAGACTGAGCTGCGCCAGTGGTGTAAAAGCAATATGACGGCCTACAAGGTACCGCGCGAAGTCGAGTTTGTGGCCGAGCTGCCCAAGTCCAATGTGGGCAAAGTGCTGCGCCGCGAGCTGCGCGAGATGGACGCTGCCAACCGCGCAGCCACCGGCTGATCAGCGTTTTTTCAATGCCTTTGCGGCGGCTTCCCAGTGGTCCTCGTGGACCCAGGTCTCGACAAAGCCGGTGCGCGCGATATCAGTCAGCTCTTCATGCAGCTGACGTCGCCGCGCGGCGGCCGTGGCTTTGTAGGCGCGCAGCACGTTGCGGCTGATGCGCCCGTAGCGGCTGACAAACTCGTCGGTAAATTCGCCGAAGTCCTGCGTTTCGTCGCACACGGCTGAATACAGCCGCAGGCTGAGTGCTTCGTCGGCGCTGAGGCGTTCGCCGGCGGCCAGGATGGCCAGCGCCGTGCTGTTGCCCACAGCGTTAATCAGGTCGATGCCGCCGCCCCATGCGGTGGTCACCGCCAGCTGCGCCTGTATCAGCCCCAGATCTGCCCGCGATGTGGCGATACGCAGGTCGCAGGCCAGCGCCANTTCGGCCCCGCCGCCCAGCGCGACGCCGTTCAGCGCGCCAATCACCGGCACCGGGAAATAGCGTATTTCGTCGAGCACCGTGTGCACGCGTTCCGACATGGCGCGGGCCTGCGCGGGGCTGCGCAAGCTGTCGAGCTCCCGCAGGTCGCCGCCTGCCGCGAAGGCTTTGTCGCCCGCGCTGGTCAGCACTGCGACATCAATGTCGGCGTGCCGATGTTCGGCAAAGGCATCCTTGATGGTGTCCAGCAGGTCCAGATTCAGCGCGTTGCGCTTGGCCGGGCGGTTGATCGTGACATCGAGCCGCCCGCCGTTGAGCTCGACCAGCAGAGAAGGCTCACTCACTGAAAATAAACTCGCATGATGCATTCTGCGATGCAGGCGGGCCGCTCCTGACCGTCGACCTCAACCGCATATTTTTCGATCAGCTCGACGCTGCCTTTGACTTCTTCGGCAGCTAGCAGCTCGCAGCGCGCGCGGATACGGCTGCCCACCGGCACCGGGGCGGGGAAACGCAGCTTGTTGAGCCCATAGTTGATCACGTTTGTAGCGCCCGGGAACAAGGGCTTTGACGTATCGACCAGGCCACGCAGCTGAGGGTAAAGCGCCAGTGTGAAGTAGCCATGCGCGATCGTTCCGCCGTAAGGTGATTCACTGGCGGCACGCTCAGGGTCAGTGTGTATCCACTGAGTGTCTCCGGTGGCCGCCCCGAACGCATTGACCATGGCCTGGGTCACTTCGAGCCAGTCGCTGACGTGCGTTTCTGTTCCGACCTGTGCCTGCAGTTTTACCAGCGCTTCTGCCAATGCCATGCGTGTCTCCTGTCGCAGTTGACTCTCGATGTCGCCGCCGCGCGCAGCAACGGCGGCGCCAAATGCTAGCAGATCATCGCAGGCCGTGAGTTGCGGGTGCGGTGTCAGGTGAGAGCGCTGCTGACCGGCCGGGCGAGGCCGCAGCGCACGCGCACGATCAGGGCCATCAGCATCACCGCCAGGCTGGCGGCGCCCATCATCAGGAACGGCGCGCCGTAGGTCCAGGTGTCGAACAGGTAGCCTCCGGCCACGCTGCCCACCAGCGTGCCGAGCGCGCCAAAGGCATTGAAGGCGCCCAGCGTCGAGCCGGCAATGCGCGGATCGGCTTCCTGTCCGATCAGCGTTTGTCCCGCGATGATGCAGGCAACCTGACCGCACCCCAGCAGCACACCGACCGGGATGGCGATGCCAAGCAGCGGGCTCTGCAGACTGCCGAAGGCCAGGTAGCCGATGCCAGCCAGCGCGCCGGCCCAGGCCATGGCCGTGACCCGGTCGATCCGGTCGTTGAGAATGCCGAATGCCCAGGCGATCAGTAGCGGGCCGCCGGAGACGATGCCCAGCATCAGCCCGCCCTGCGATTGCGCGACGTCCGGCGCCAGTCCGGTTTCTGCACCGGCCCGCTGCGCCCACAGCGACAGGTACATGCCAATCACCACCACATCGCCGCGGGCGACGAACGCCGACGCGTAGGCGAGCGCAATGCGCGGGTTGCGGGCCGCGGCGAACCCTTCCCGCACCAGCGTGCCCAGCGGCAAACGCTGGTGCTCGACGCGCAGCTGTTCGCCGCGCAGCCCGAGCATCACGACCACCGCCGACAAGAAGCCAATCATGCCGATGGCGACGATCGCAATACGCCCGGCGCCGACCGGATCTACCCCGGCCGTTGTTAGCCAGCGCGTCGCCTGCCCGCCGACCACAGCCAGCAGCGTCAGTCCGAGCGCGTTCAGGATAGACCCCAGCGCCACCAGCTTGCCGCGCGAAATTTCCTGCGGGTAGTCCGTCATCACTGTAGTGAAGGTGGAGATGATGGCCGCCGCACCGCAGGCGAAGATGGCGCGGTAGGCCGTGAGCATCACCACCGACGTAGCGAAGGGGTAGGCCATGTAGCCGGCCGCCATGACCAGGTAGCCGAGCGCCAGTACCTTGCGGCGACCTATGCGGTCGGCCATGGCGCCGAACGGGCCAACGAGAGCGATCAACACGAGCTCGTGCACCAGCGCCATCTGGCCCACAACCCGACCGTGGCGTTCCGGCGGAATGCCCAGCATCACTTCCAGCACATAGGGCTGCTGAAAGTTCAGGAAGACCAGCAGCCCGATACTGACAAAGAGCACGTACAGCAGGGTCAGGCCGTTCAGGCGCGAGACGCCGGGCTGCAGCCAGATATAGCCCAGCTTGGTGCCGGCCGGGTTGGGTGGTGCGATTGTGGTCATCACGCTGCCTGAATTGCGCCGCTACCCGACAAGTCGGTGCTGCGGTAAAGTGTGCGCTAATAAAGCTACGGAGAGTATCACGATGCCTGAACCAAGCCTTGAGCAACGTAAGTGCCAGCCCTGCGAGGGCGACGTCTCGCCGCTCGAAGCGGACGCGGCCAAAGAGCTGGTGGGCGCGCTGCACGCGGACTGGTCGCTGACGGACGATGGTAAATCGATTGTTCGCCGTTTCGAGTTTTCCGGCTTCAACCGCACGCTGGGGTTTGTGAATGCGGTCGGCTGGATTGCCAACACCGAGGGGCACCACCCTGATCTCGAGGTGGCGTACGGCCATTGCGTGGTGAAGTGGAGCACCCACGCGATTGACGGGTTGTCGGAAAACGACTTCATCTGCGCCGCGAAAGTCGACAGGCTGGTGGCCTGAGAGGCAAGCCGCAGAGCACCCGCTCGCTAGAACATCGAGCTGCCGTCAACGTCGGTGTCAGCGGAGTCAGCGTTGCGACTGGGGATGAAATCTCCGGTGATCATTGCGTCGTAGGAGAGGCCGGGGCCGACCATCGGGTACACGCCGGCATCGCGATCGATAATGACTTCGAGAAACGCCGGGCCGGGGAAGCTCAGCCAGTCGTTGATCACGGACTCGACGTCTTCGTTGCGCTCGAGCCGCACGGCATAGTCAAAACCGTCGGCCTGAGCCGCCTTCACAAAATCCTTGCGGCGCAGCGACTTGTCACTGGCTGACAGCCGCCCGCTGTAAAACAGCTTTTGCCACTGTTTCACCATGCCGTCGCCGTAGTTGTTCAGGACCAGAATCTTGACGGGCAGATCGTAGGTCGTCACGGTTTCCAGCTCGCCCAGGTTCATACGGATGCTGGCATCGCCGTCGACATCGATAACCAGCTTGTCGGGTTCGGCAAACTGTGCGCCGATGGCGGCGGGCAGCCCGAAGCCCATTGTGCCCATGCTGCCCGAGGTCAGCCACAAGCGTGGCTCGGCAAAATCGAAGTACTGGGCTGCCCACATCTGATGCTGGCCGACACCGGTAGTAATAATGGCCTGCCCCCGGGTGTGCCGGTTGATGGCTTCAATAACTGCGTACGGCTGAATCAGCTCGCTCTCGCGGTTGTAGTTGAGGGCATAGGTCTGCTTCAAATCGGCGATTTCGGTGTGCCAGGCGGCCAGATCGAGGTTCACGCTGCGGGCCTTGCCAAACTCCAGCATCCGCTCCAGATCGCGATCCAGTATCCCGACGTGGTGCCAGTCTACTGGCTTGACCTTGCCGATCTCCGAGGGATCGACGTCAAACTGTGCGATGCTTCTGGCTTTCGGCGCAAACTTTTGCGGCACACCGGCCACACGGTCATCGAAGCGCGCGCCAACCGCAATGAGCATGTCGCAGTCTTCTACCGCGTAGTTCGCGAACGCAGTGCCGTGCATGCCCAGCATCTTCATCGAGAGATCGTCGCGTGTGTCGCAGGCCCCGATACCCATCAGCGTGGTGGTGACCGGGATGTCGAAATGTCGCGCGAAAGCGCGCAGGCTGGCCGAAGCTTCGCCGTTGACGACGCCGCCGCCGCAGTACAGTAACGGACGCTGCGATTGCTGCAGCAGCGCGAAGAACCGTTCGCAGTCGGCGTCGCTCAGCACGTTGTCGACCACCGCGTGCATGCGTTCACGGTAGCCGCGTATCGGCAACAGCCCGGCCCCGCTGAACGTGCCCTGCCAGTTCTGGACGTCCTTAGGCACGTCGATAACCACGGGACCCGGCCGCCCGGTGCGCGCGATCTCGAACGCGGTGCGCACGGTCGCCTCCAGCATCTCGGGCTTGGTGACCAGGAAAATGTGTTTTGCCAGCGGACCCAAGGATGCTGATACCGGCGCCTCCTGGAACGCATCGGTACCGATCATTTCGGTGGGCACCTGCCCACAGATGACAACGATGGGAATCGAGTCCGCAAAACAGTCACGCACCGGCGTGGCGGTGTTGGTTGCGCCGGGGCCCGAAGTCACCATCACGACGCCCACCTGGCCGCTCGCTCGCGCGTAGCCTGCGGCCATGAAGCCGGCGCCCTGTTCGTTGGCGGGCACGACCAGTGGCATCGGTGCCGCGCCGTCCGCGGGTGTGTGCTCGTCATTAAAGCGGAACACGGCATCATACGTGGGCAGTATCGCGCCGCCGCTGTAGCCGAAAATGACGTCCACGCCCTCGTCGGCCAGCACCTGCACAATCATCTCCGCGCCGGACAGCGAGGCCCCGGCCAGCGGGTGTTGATCGTGCACTGCGTTTTCGGGCATAGAATTCATGGTGTTGCGCTGGCTGCAGGAAAGACGAACGAGCCTGTGCCTGACGGGTTTTTTATTGAGGGGATCGGGCTGCAGGCGGCATCTGTATTCAAGTGTCAGCCAAAGCACTGTGCATTGCAATAGCCCTGCAACTCGGTCAACATCACGGGTCAACTTTTGTCTGTTGCAGGCTGCGCCGGTGGATGTGCAGCGGTCAACACAATGCGGGCTTCAGCCCGGCCGAGTCCTGATTTCATGCGACATATCATTTCCATTCTGTTGCAAAACGAAGCCGGCGCGCTCACGCGGGTCACGTCGATGTTTTCTTCGCGCGGCTACAACATCGAATCGCTGAGCGTTGCACCGACCGAGAACCCTGAAGTCAGCCGGCTCACGATGGTGACTTCAGGCTCCAACGACGTGATCGACCAGATCAACAAACAGCTGTTCAAGCTGGTCGATGTCGTGCGCATTACCGACATGACCATGAACGAGCATTTTGAGCGCGAGCTGCTGCTGATGAAGGTCAGGCTCGAGACCGAGGCCAACGTCGCGGACATCGTGTCCGCCGCCGGCGCGCAGGTTCTGGACGGGACGCGCGAAACCTACACGGTTCAGCTTACCGGCAGTGGCGTGCAGATTGATGATTTCATGCGCACCCTGGGCTCGCGTGGTGAGGTGCTGGCGGTTGTACGCAGCGGCGCCATGGCGGTCGGTCGCGGGTCGAACGTACTCAGCGCCGACTTCTG